>Ga0058701_10000260_pt1 | contig 42873 bp, 46 predicted proteins | sample AgamicOrMae_FD_97039 | JGI IMG/M metagenome (GOLD analysis project Ga0058701, IMG submission 97039) | Agave microbial communities from Guanajuato, Mexico - Or.Ma.e | ecosystem: Host-associated > Plants > Phyllosphere > Phylloplane/Leaf | place: Guanajuato, Mexico | collected 2012-06-04
CAGTCTCTCGAGCTGAGCAATCTTTTCTCCAGCAATCCTTTGCCCAATTAAAGCTCGGGGGCCGCAAAGGTGGCGCCGAAAAGCAGTTAAAGCGGCAAAAAGAGCACCAGAAAAAGGCACACACGCAAGACGAGGGCAAACAGCAAACAGAAAGCAACGAGAAACACTGCACTTTGAGAGCCATCGAAGTGGCCTCAAAGGGCATCCTAAGCCAAGTTTGAGAAATGAAATAAATTAAATTTGCCAAGTTGCATTCATTCACTGTCGTTTTTCTTCTTCTTCTTCTTCTTCGCTGATTGATTGGCTTTCCATCATGAGCAAAACTTCGACCGCCGCTGCTCTTTTGCCTCGGCCGGTCGGCAGGAAAATAATAATAATAAAAAGAGCCCAAAAGTTAAGCGACGAGCAAGCCTTTGCGGCCGCAGCTTAGCCTTGTCTGTGGCTCTCTTTGTGCGCCCTCCACGCCCTCTGGCCAAGAATGCTCATTGCGCGCATTTCTCTTTAGCTTTGAGCTTAGCTGCCCTAAGCTCAGACGCACACTGACCACTTTTGGGCGGCCACTTGTTTGCTCTGCGCCAACTGGCAACTTCGGATCCATTTCCATTCGGCCGCATTGAGCCTAGTCTTCGGCAACTCTTCCAATTCTCGCCCATTCTGCACACACTCTACACACACACGAAAGCTAACCACTGGCAGACTGGTTAGTGCACTCAGATGGCTCGTTAGTGGACGCTCCATTCGGTGCTCCTTAGGCGCCGCCTCTGGTTAGTTAGCCAGTCAGTTAGTTAGCCGGCCAGTTGGTGGTGCTCGTGTGGCGCTTGTTTGCGAGAGGCGGCAACCTGTTTTCCAGCAGCTGGCCTTAGGAGCAACTTTTGCGGCAACATTTGCAGCAACATTTGCCTTGAGGAGCGCGCACTGTGGCCTGCAAAAAGTGGGCAAAAAGTGCAGACTTGAGTGCACAGAAGAGGGCCAAAGACAGTCTGCGGCGAGACTGCACTGAGGAAGCCGCGCGGGCAACTGTCAGCGGCGGCAAACTGCAAACTGAAAAGTTATAACTGCGAACTTGATTGTTATAACTGCAAACTGCAAACTGCAAACTGCAAAGATTTGCCCCAAAGGAGAGCTGGTGTGTAATGAAAAATAAACAAAAGGCGGCCAGATCGAAACTCGAAGTTCGAACGCGCCAATTAAAAATCTGACAGCCAGCTCGTCACTGTCAGAGGAGGGCCCTTGTGTGTGGGTCTCTTGCGGAGGATTGGCGCTGGCAGATGAGCATTTGGGCATTTGGGCAGTGGAGCTTTGGAAAAGTTGAGCTTGAAGTCGACAGGCTTTAATTAGTGGGCCAGATTGGCCGCCTTTTGAGACTGGGCAGAAGAAGCAGAAGCAGAGGACTGTCTTTGGAAGACTGCAGCTTAGAAGCAGCCGCCTTTTGCTCGCCTCAAGTGGAGGGCGCAAACGCTGAGTGACGGCCGCTCGTCGTTTGACATTGAGCATTTGAGGTGCGCCGGCAAGAAAGAAGAGGCCAGTCTCAAGGCGAAGCAGCGCCCACTTGCCGCAAACTGAACTGAACTGGGCCGCCTTCTAATTAAGCCACGCGGCCAGTTTGGGGCCGCCCGTTTGAGTCACCTGTTTGATTGGCCACGCTCGGCCAGTGAAAATGGGGGAGGGTCAGCGGCTTGTCTGTTCTAGAGACTGTATCTGACTGTATCTGACTGTGTCTAACTGTTGTGTCCAGTGCAGATCTAGTGGGCAGTGTCCAGCAGAGAGCGGGACAGCTGAATGGGCTTGTGTTAATTGCCGGCCGGGCGAGGAAGTGGCCAGAAAGTGGCCAGAAAGAGGCCAGAAATTGGGCCTAAATTCGAAAAGGAGGCCTCGTTTGGTCCAGTTTGAGGGCCGACCAGTGTGGTTTGGGGCCAGACGAGAGCTGGACTGTTGCGCGCGATGAGTTGGCGCCAAATTGGGCCCCAAAAGAAGGCAGAGGAGAGCCAAAAGAGCAACCTTCGAGTGCGCGTTGAGGCGCCGCATGGAAACATGGAAACGAGCAGCACAGTGCAGACTGTCCTCCGCAGACAGTCTGCCGCACACAGTCTCCCGCACACAGTCTGCCGCAGTGCTGCGCCCACTTGGCCCAGTCTGCACTGCGCCAAAGCCGCACCTTAGCCCAAAAAGCGGCCCCATTCTTCTGCAATTATCTCCGCTTCCTCTGGGGCCTCAACCTTCTGCCTTTTGCTCTCAACTTTTCCACTTTTCTGCTTTTGCTGCTCTTCTGCTTTCCACTGTCCACTCGATCGACCACTGGCCCAGCTAAGCTCGGGGGCGCCGCTCGGACGCTCGATGGCGGCGCTCATTTTGTAATTACCTCTTGGGGCTGCTGCCATTTGGGCCAGAGGAGGAGCACGGCGCCAAATGGGCGGCTGAATGGGCGCCACTCGCATTGGATTGTGGGCCAATTGTTGTCGCCGGCCGTTCGAGTGGCTTCTCGTTGGTCGCCGCTCGTTGTCATTGGGCCGCTGGACATTGGGCCGCTGGACAGTCTGCGGTGGCGCCACTGCAGACTGTTGGCGGCACAAAAAGAGAATCTATTTTGGTAATTACAATCCGCTTTCTGTGTGCCTGATGATGCATTTGGCATTTGGCCGCCTTTTCGAGCTGCACGAGAAGAGAAAAGTCGTGCAAACTTCTTCTCTCCCAGCGCCTTTGTGTCGGCGACAACAACAAGTGGCCGCACACACACACAGACAGGCAATTAGATTTTCTCACCTGCCCCAATCACAAGCACAACTTGAGGCACAGTCTGAAGCACAGTCACAACCAAAAGCACAAGCACAGTCACCAATCACAGTCGCCAATCAAAAGCAGAATAACAATCAAAAGCACAATCAACTCAAGCCGACAACACTCGTCCACTTCGCAAATGGAATCAGTGGCCGAGAGCTGCCACTTGGCCACTTGGCCACTTGGCGAGCTGGCGCCTCATTGCGAAGTGCAAACAAACAACTTGCACCAATGGGCCACCGTGGCCGTTTTTGCTCTCAGCTTTCCGCTTTTTCTCTGCTTTTTCTTTCCTTTCTGTGTCTCTCTCTGCAGCTTAGGGTCGGCTGCTCTTAGGCTGCTCTTGGGCTGCTCCCAGTCTTCGGCTTGTCTGCCAATTCTAAGCTCAATTCGGCGCCAGGAAGCAGCCAAAAAAGAGTCAGTCAAAAAGGGGGAAACCAAAAGGCAGTTTGAGTTTTCCCCTTTTTTCTGCCTTTCTTTTGGTGGCCATTTTTGCGGCTCGTCCATTTGTTTTGCGCAAGATTGTCCATCGAAATGTCCTTCAGCTTGGTGGAATTTCGGCCTTTTGGTTGATTTTGGGAGGAAAAGAAATGGGAAATCATTTTCGGGGAAATGATTTTGGAAAAATCGGCGCCGAAAAGTCGCCGCTTGGAAAAAAATTCTGTTTGGACAAATGTAAACAATTACGCCCGCAATTAGGCCCGATTTTTTCCTCTTTATTGATCGGCGGCTCTCAGTGGCCAGCTCGCACTGCGTGAGAGAGAGAGAGAGAGTCTCCAAGCTCGAAGGCCGCAGCTTAGGTGCGGCCACAAAGCGACAACAAAGCTCAACTGTGGCGACAAGAACACGAAGAAGAAGAAGAACAACAACAAAGCGAAAAGCGGCGCCCAATGAGCCGCCGCCCAACGCAGTCCAGTTTGTCCTTGTTTATTTTCTGCTTGGCCAGCAGCACGAGATTTTTGCCAAAAATTGCGTGCCACTGGCCAGTGGTCAGCGGTCAGCAGTGAGTGACCACTTGGAACTGAGTGCCGAGCGGCCAGTGTCCAGTTGCCACTCGAGTTTCTGGCAGTGCGCCGAGAGCTGAGCTTCGAGTGTGTGTTTATGCGTTGGGGAAACAATGCGCCAGGTGAGCTGGTTGGGCGTGCGAGCGGCAGACTGTCAGTGGAAGACTGTTGGCCAGAGACTGCGAGCGGCAGACTGCGAGCAACACTCAGCCAGCAACACACAGTCTGCGGCACACAGTGAGCGGCACACAGTCAGCTCAAAGGCGCTTGAGAAGCCGAAGCTAAGGCGGCGCTCGTCTCTCTTTTTGGGCTCCATTGTGCAAACTGGGCCGCCAAATTGAAACACAAAGGTACTTCTGGCGACATCCAACCACTTTTGGGACCTTTTTGCTTTTTTCTCCTTCGGCTTAGGATCCAGAAGGAGCCCAAAGGAAGAGCAAGATTGCCTTTCGCTTTGCAGAGAGCCTCTTTCTTTGCCTCTTTCTTTGCCCTTTTCTTTGCCTTCTCGCCAGTGCAAAGTGCACGCGGAACTGTCGTCGAGTTTGCCTCTTGGCGCGTCTCGCTTTGCTGGACACGAGTTGTTGGCCATTTTTGAGATAATTCCAGAGACTGAGTTGCGCGAGACAGTCGCTCGTGCAGTTTCGAGAGACTGACGGAGACACTTTTTGCGGGAGGAGCTCGTCTTGAGCTTGAGACTAAAATTTAGACTAAAATTTGGACTGAGATTGCGACTGAATTTGGGACTGAAATTCGAGGATAAAATTGGGAAAATAGACCGAAAATAAAGACTGAGAGTAGAGTTTAGTCTTACTGAGTTGCAGCTTAGGGTGCGCCAAGTGGCCAGTGTGCAGAGTGTGCAATCGAAGGGCGAGACTGGCGCCTCCTGAAGCATTGGAGAGAGTTTCTGGTTCTTGTGATGCGTCGGAAAAGAGTCCAGTTTGAGCTGGCGAGAAGCGAGAAGCAATTGTTTGCCGGCGCTTGTTTGTGGGCCGGCATTTTGCGGCACAAAATGAGCTTTGGTCGAGGAAACACAATGCAAAATGGGCCGCCCTTTCCAAGCTGAGAAGTCTGAACTTGGCTCTGCTTAGCTAACCTAAGCTTAGATTCAATTCAACTGGCGAGCTTCACTTGCTGCTCTTTTGGTTTTGGACGCGAACTGCGAGCTGAGGAAAAATGTTCACGCCAAACACTTGCCCAACTGCTTGGCCCAGAGACAAACAGCTCGACTGTGTGAGCACTTGTTGCTCGTCTTTTGGCCCACAGACAGTCTGCAAAGACAGTCTGTTAAGAAAGACAGTCTGTTAAGAAAGACAGTCTAAAAAGAAGAAGAAGGCAGTGTGTTGGGCAAATGAGTGAATGGATGAATGAGATTGAGATTGAGAGAGAAATTCGGGCCAGAAATTAGACTTTTCATCTTCTTTTTTTCAGCCGCCTTCTTGCTCGCCTTTTGCTCGCCTTTCGTCTCGCTTGGGCCGCCTTTTGGGCCAGCTTTTGGGCCGCAAGCAAAGCGCAGAGAGACAGTGAGCGGCAACTTGGGACTGAGTGCGGCTGAAGAGTGGCCACTTCTGCAGAGTTTCTTCTTGGGCGCCTTCTTCTTGGGAATCGAGCCAAGTGGACTAAGAGCTGAGAGCTAAGATCTAAGGACTGAGAGCTGAGAATTGGGCATTTCGGAATTGTGCATTGCGAATTCTGCATTCAGCATTCAGCATTCTCCATTGGCCATTCTGCACTCTGCATTTCGGCGTCTCAGCATTTCAGCATTCAGAAGTTGGCCAGTTCAGAAGTTGGACAGTTCACCAGTTGAACAGTTGAACAGTTGAGCTTTGGGCACCTGAGCCAAACTTTGGCGTTGGCAGTTTGTAGTTGGCAGCTTGCAGATCGCAGTTTGCTCTCTGCTGGCTCCAATGAGCAAAGAGCGCCATTCAGACTTCTGCTCGCAAAAGCTGCCAGTTGCCAGCCAGAGACTGTCTGTAGAAGTTTGGCCGCCGATTCATTTGGAATTGGGCGAACTTTTCGCATCAAAAGTCATCAAAGAAAAAAGAATTTCCACTTCTGATTGTTGTTTCCACTTCTCTCTTCTCTTTCCACTTTTCGCACACTCCTCCTAAGGCGCAATTCATTTTCCTCTCACTCAACTGCTCTCCTTTTTTTTTGCCAAATTTTGCCGCATTTTGCCAAAGTTTTGCCAAAGTTTAGTTCTAGTCAAGCCCAAAGACTGCGGCTAAGCTCCGAGTTTTAGCCCAATTCTCTTTGCCAATTTCGCCTTCTTCTTCTTCTTCTCTTTCCTTTCGCTTTCCGCTCAGTTTCGCCCAAACTGCCCGAGAAAAGGCCACTCCTCCCAGTGTCTAGCTGCCACTCCTTAGCTCTGGCCGAATCCTTAGCTCTGGCCGCCAAGCTCGACCAACGCCCCCCAGCAGCAAGCCACTGGGCCACTGGAGAGGCCAAAAAGGAGCGAAAAGTGCACGAATAGGCCAATTTGCCACACTCCAGCTCGTCAAATGAGCCGCCTATAAGAGCAGGGGGCTAATTACTGGCCCACTTGGGCGCTTAGGGCTGCTATAGGGCGGCCGAGCTTAGGTTAGCTAAGCTAAGCTTAGCTGAGCTGCTTCACAGGTGCATTTTGGGCGCTCGAGTTTGCGCGCGCGAGTGCGCCTGCGCGACGCTCACACTGCCTTGGTGGTCGCCGCAGACTGTCTCTGGCAACAAGTTGGCCTTGCTTCTGTTTGATTTGTTTCTGCTGCATTTGGAGGCTGCATTTTGGGGCAATTTTGCGCCTTTTTCTCTGCACTTTCTGTTTGATGTTCAGGAGGAATTTGTCGAATTTGTTGAGCAAGTGTGTGGCGCAAAGTTGCTCAACAAAATCGCGCAACAAATTCACTCAAATTTCTTTTCCAGAAACAATAAAACCAATCAAGCTGCGAGCTTCCAAATTGAGCAGTCAAGTGGCACCACGAGGCACAAATCTTAAGGAGTGGCCAGTCCTAAGGAGACTTGCCAATGCAGACCAGTGGCAAAGAGCACAGTGAGCTTGGCGGCTGAAAGAGAGGCGCTCAGATTGAGCCAGAAGAAGAGAATAGTTCCAGACCTAAGGATTGGCCAGTTGAGCTGCGTCTACTTCAAGTGGTCTTTTGTTGAAAAATGGTTAAAAATTTAATCGTTTTGCAGGAAAAGCTAAACGAAGGAAGAAAACGGCGCCATTTTAATGGCTCGCCAGAGTGCTTCTTTTGTGTTTTTCTCTCTTCTCAGTCTGTCTCGTTTTGTGCGCCGCTCGTTTGATGATATTTACAATTGAAGAGGAACTGCTGTTTGTGTGTGTTCCTCCTTTGCTTTGCGGCCAGCTTGGCGTGCACCTGAAAAGAGCGTTGCAGTTTTTTGCAAGAAGGAAAAGCTTCTTGGCCGAACGAGAGAAGCTGAGCCGCGTCAGTGCAAAAGAGCAAAGAGCTGAGAGCTGAGCACTGAAGACAGTCTCCACTTGTGCGCCTCTCAGTTTTCAGTTGTTCACTTGAAATGGGCGGCCAATTCTGATTCAAATTGGCAAAATGGGCGAATTAAAATGCCCAAATTGAACGCGACTGATTAGCTGGCAGCTTGTTAATTTGCCTCCGCCAGTCTGGCACTAAAAGATGGCGACTTCTTCTCATCTTCTTGCTTGCTTATAAGAAGCAACAACAACAACAAATGGCCAGCAAAAAGAGAGAGAAACTTTTGCTGCCAAGAACAAATTGCCAATTGGCCAAATTGCCAATTTAACGCCGTCTCTTCTTTCTTCTCCTTGGCTGCCGAGCAACAAAAGAACCTTTCCAGCGCTTTCAGTGAAAAAAGGGAAGCCCCAAAGGCGTCTTCTCGCAGCCAATTTGTTTAATTTGAATTTCTAATTTTAATTCCATTTCTGATTCCATTTCCATTTCTCTTTCGCCAACACGTCCACTCGTTCCGCCAATCTGCTCCTCTCGCACCACAATTGCTCGCCGGCGCGCAACAACAAGCAGCAAAAGTGCCTCTTTTATTGCACCTTTTTCTCTCTTTTTCCACCTTTTTCTGCCTTTTTCCACCTTTTTCCACCTTAGCTACTCCTCGTCCGCCGGAGACACTCTCTGGCTGGCAGCCCAAACGAGCTCACGAACAAACACACAAACGAGCTCAGCCCAGTCGAGGAGGCGCCTCAAGTGTTCAAATCTTGGAAATCTTCGAAAAAGAGCAGCAAATCGAGAAAGAAGCGCCTCTTCTTCTTCAAATGCACTTCCAACTGGCCACACCTGAGCTCATTTGCGGCAAACTTGCGGACAACAAACACAATCAACTGTTGCCTCTTCTTCTTCTCGCTTTCTTCATGGAACAGCAAATTGGCGCCGCTCTGCAAGTGTGCTCATTTGCTCATTTGCACAGCCGATTGGGTGGCTGAATCTTTCTCTTTGGGGGACAGTCTCTAGTTGAACTGTTCCTCTTTCTCTCCTGCAAGATCAGAGCAAAAACTGCTTTGCCGAAACTGAAAAATGAGGCTCGAAAATCAATTCGAAAAATCAGTTCGAGAAATCAGCTCAAAAATTGGCCAATTTTCACGAAAAAATCAGCCCAAAGCTAATCCATATTTTCTCACGGATTTCCGCCACCAAATTCGTCCTCTTGGGCCAATTTTGGTGGCATTTTGTGGCCATTTTGAGGCCATTTTGGGGCCATTTTTGGCGTTTTTTCTCCACCGGAAGTGTCTTGTTCCGCCCGTGTTGCTCCGAACGATTGAGGAGCCCAATTTGAGGTTCTTTTTCCTCTTCTTCTTCTTCTTTGCTTGGCGCTGGCCAGTTGTGTGAATGGAATTCCTGAGCGGCGCAAAAAAGTGGCTGATAAAAGAGGAGAAAGAATTCCGTCAATTAGTTTTGGGCAACTTTCTCAAGCGTCCACCACTTTAGAGCTAGTGTGTGGCGGCCAACTAGAAAAGTGCGTGCAGAAGAAGAGCGCAAACAAGCGCCAACTGATTGGCCTCAAATCAGAAGCAAGATTCTCTTTTTTTTCCTTTTTTCGTCCACAAATTCCAGCTGAAAAATTTGCCCTAATGAGCCCCAAGCGAGTCGACAAGTGGCCAGCGCGCCACTTTTCTCGCTCGCAAGTTCAGCTTCCTCAGTTGAGACTTTCATTCATTTAGCTGAGCTTTCATTCATTGGGCCACACTGCAGAGCTTAGGTGCGATTTTTGTCCAGATTTTGTCAAGATTTTTCTCAGATTTTGCTCAGATTTTTTGCGGCTCATTTCATTTAAAATCGGCAGAGGAGCTTCCGTTTTCTATGCCGCAGAGACAAGGACACTCTTTGGCCGCAGATTGTGTCTAATTAAACTCCAATTGAATTAAACTCGGCAACTTCTAAGCGAGAAGAGAAGACCAGAAGAGAGGCCAAAAGAGAGAAATGGTTTCCGTTTTCTCAGTCATTCAGACTCAGTTCAACGACCTTGAGCTCTAAAGCTAAGCACTGCAGCTAAGCACTGCTGCACGCCAACTAGAACCAGTGTCAAGCTAGTCCCACTTGCTTCTTGGCGCTCCAAATGGATTATTTTTATATTTTCCCGATGGATTTGGCTGCCTCTTTGGGCCATCTTTTCGAAGATGGTTTTGTTGTTCTGTTAATTCTTCTTGTTCCTCCAAAAGTCCAAATTCTTCTTCGATTTTGCAAGATTTTTTATCGCCAGCCAAATGCAAATGCAATCCAGACGCCAAAGCAAAAGCAAAGCTAAGCTAGACCCAAAGGCAAATGCAAATGCAAATGAAGTGGCCAGCTTGCACAGACACACAAGTCTCTCTCTCTCTCTTTTCGTCTGCTTTTTGTCTGGCCAAAATCGAATTGGAAGCCGCAAAAGTTTTTCGGAAAAAAATGAATTTCCGAAAGAAAAAGTTCAGAAAAGAGCAAATTTAATGAAGATGATAAATTGGCCGCTAATTTGCCTGCCTCACTCTGCATTTCACCTAAGCTCCAGCACAATCCAATTGAACAGATTGAATCTCGAACAGAAAAAAAGCTGCCCTTTTACGACTTTTGGTTTCGCTAACTTCCGGCTGGACTAAGCTCCCAAATGAGCAAGCAGAGAAGAAGAAGAAGAAGTCTTCTCAGTTCTCAGTTCTCAGTCTTAGTGAGCGAGACTGAGAAGGATGAGCTTAATTTTTTCTCTTTTTTCTTCTTCTTTTTCTCTTTTTCTCTTCTTTTTCTCTCTTTTTTGCTCGCTATTTGCTCTCCAAGTTGCCCAAATGATGCGCCCAAATGGAGCGCCAACACGCAGAGGAGAGTTGATGAAATTTGAGCATGATTAATGGCCAAGTGAGAAGACGGAAAGGCGGCAAAAGGCAGCAGTTTGAGGCGAGTGAAAAGGTGCGAATTGGGCGAGAGGAGAATTAGCAGCCGAATGGTGTGGAGAGCTAGTGTGTGGCGTTGAAACTGAGCTGAAATGCTTCCAACTGGGCTTTTTTCGGAGCTCAAAAGTCATCGTTTGACTGTCCGAAAGACTGTCCGAAAGACTGTCTGAAAGACTGAGACTGAGACTTGCAGCTTGGGGCGAGTCTTGAGCGTGCGTGTTGCTGCGGCAGACTAGCTGCACACAAACTGCACACAAGCCGCACACAAACTGCACACAAACTGCACACACAAACTATACACAAGCTGCGGAAAGCGCCAAGTGCAAACAAGGGACTTTCGGCGCGAGTCTTGGCGTGCAAAGAACAGAGATGGATGGAGAAAAATAATAAGAAATTGAAGAAGAAGCCGCAAACAGAGACAAGGAGCAGCAGAAGAGAGAGAGAGAAAAGAAGCAATGGCATTTTAATCTTTGCGTGCGCCCCACTTAGGCCGAGCGAGTTCCTTGCACTCGGCGGCTTGTGGGCTAAGCTTGGGCCGGATGTGAGCGGCACGATTGAGCTTCGGCTTCTTATTGGTTCATTTGCGGCCACTTGTTGTTGCTCTGTGTCGAGCTGGTCGTTTGGGGAATTTGCTTTGCTTTGCTTTTGGATGAGGCGCACTCATCCAAAAGCGCACACAATTGGCCGCCAGAGACTGTGTGCGGCAGACTGTGTGCCGCAGACTGTCTGCAGGAGACTGTGTGCGTTGAACTGCCAGAGACAGTCTGCGGGATGTGCGGCCGAAGGAAGTTGTGCACTGCCAAGCTGCAGAGAGGCGCTCTTCTTGCGGCTAATTGCGGCCCAGCGAGAGACTGTCCGCGGGAGTGCGTGTTTGGCAGCTTGCTAGTTGCAAGTTTAGAGCTTTTCCAGTTCAGAGTTTTCAGTTTCGAGCTGCAAGCTTTGAGCCGCAAGGGCGAGTTGCGCAAACAATTCTGCGCGCAAACAGCTCGACCACCAAACGAGCTGCTTCCTCAGCTCTTCCTCAGCCAACGATTGGCCGCCCGACACTTAGGCCAAACTGTTGCCGCCTCTTAGGCCAACTTTGCGCCTTTAGAGCTGCCCATTTGTGTCTGTCTGTGTGTGGCGCTCATTCTCCTTTGCAGACAAACACTGCAAAGGAGAAGCTGAGGAGAAGCGCAACACAAGCTCGCGCGGAAAAGACTCGAGCTCGCCTGTCAAGAGGCAACTTGAGCAGCTCGGCGAGGCCAATTTTTCATCGTTTTATCTTTCCATTTGGCGCCCACTTGGCACTGAAATGCGCGCTTGGAGGCCGGCCGAGCTGAGCTTGGGCGAGCGCGCAATTGGGAGCGCCACGCCGCAGCTTAGGTGTAATTACGGGCGGCTTGTTTTGGGCCAGCAAATGAGCAAAAGTTGGCTGAGAATTCTGGCCAAACTGTTGCCCCAACAACTGGCGCAGATTGGCCGCCGATCGCCAATTGGAGAAGGAGGCCACGTGGCTGACTGGCCGCCGCCAATCAGAGAATCTTTCGGCCGGCGGCAAACAAACAAACGGCAAAAGATTCCTCTGAGAAGAAGCGCCGCGCTCCATTGGCTGCCACACGAACTGGGCGGCTTGCAAGTGTCTCTGGCCAGTGCCGCACACTGTCTGCGGCTAATCGTCTCTGTCGCGCGCCAAACGGGCCAGCTCGGTGGGAAGTTGCAAGTGGCAAGCGTCAACTGCCAAGAGCCGACTGGCAAGGAGCGCCCTCCAGTGCGGGTGGACGGCCAAAGGAACAATTAGCGGCGCGTGACAGACGCACTGCCTGTCTGCCTGGAGAGACTATAGTCCGAGCGGCTGCTCATGAAGCGCGGCGAGTTGGTGGCCAGGCGAGGCAACAGGTTTCCCGAGTTCAAATAGGCAGAGACTCTCCTTCTTTACTTTGCGGCCACTTTATAGAGTTTGTGGAGCTCCCAGGCTGGCAATTAGCGTGCGTGAAAGTCGCATGCTAATTGGCCAATTTAAAGCTCGTCGTGCGCGCGTGCTTTGCGCGCCCAGAGCTAAGGTGCGGCCGCGCGCAAGTGAACGAGCGCAATTAATTCGGCGCCTTTGCCTTCGCTTGTTTGTTCGCGCGCACGACTGTCTCGCGCAGAGCTCAGGGCTCTCAGTAAGAACTTCTTACACTTGCAGAGCTTAGGCCTCTTTCACTGGCTCACAGCTCACAGTTCGCAGCTCACATTTTACAGCTCGCACAGTTCGCAGCTCTGCGAGTGGCAAGCAGAAAAGGCGACTGGCAGCTCTCGGCGCAAAGTTCGGCGCGCGCTGCTCACACCAGTTGCCTGCGCTAAGCCGCGCCCGCATCCTCGGGACTGGCGCGCGCGACTGAGCCTGCCAGTCGGGCGGCAGTCTTTGGGCTAAAGCCAGAGGAGAGCCAGAAGAAAGGCCCAAGACGTCAAGTGCCACTCTCTGCGGGCTGCCAGCGCGCACAAATGCTAATCAATTTCCTTGAACCACAACAACTTGTCGTCCACAACAACAGCTTGTCTGTTTGCCGGCCTCTGAGTGTATCTGACATACACTCGCCTGTGAGTGATAAGCGCAGACTAGGAGGAAAAAGGTGCAGAGACTTGATCGGAGTTAAGCTCAGCCTAGTGACTAGTGACTACTCACAATGGTCTGCCGGCCAGCTGGCACTCGTCGCAGAGCCAAAGACTGGCTGCCGAGTTTCGTCTGAGTGGCTCCTCGTTGCTTCTGAGAGGCAGCAAGACAGAGAGAGCTAAGCTCAGCTCAGCCCAGCGGCAGACAGTCTCGACAGATTGTCTTGGCACTTGAGCAAATTTGTCCCACTCATAATTGGCTTGGCTGAGCTAAGGACTAGACCTAGAGGCAAAGGCAAAGCTCAAAGGCAAAGCCAAAAGCAAAAAGGGAGAGAAAAAAGGCAAATTTAAAGGGAAATTGCTGATGAAAAGCTTATGAAATCGAGTGAAATGAGCCTTAGTGTTGGCGCAGTTTGGGCGCAAATTCCAATTGGCGTCACAGACTGTCTTTCTGGCGAGCAGCGAGCGTCAAGAGGCGCTCGCTCGCTGCTCATTGTTGTCGGCCACAGATTTGCGCTGCTTATTATTTTATTTTATTTTATTTTATCTCACTCCATTCTCTTCCTTCTCGCTCCAAAGTGGCGCTCTTTCCGCCTCGCTCGCATGCAAGAGCTCAACGCCAATCAGACGCAAGAGTGTGTGCAGTTGGCGCGCTGTTCTGGTGGGAATTTAGTGGAAAATTTGCAAATCGCTTGGCCGCCGATTGGCTGTGGAAATTGGACGCCAAGTGTGCACTTGTCTCTCGCTCGCTTTTGGCTTTCGGCTTTTGGCTTCTCTTCTCTGCGCTCTGGACGAGCAAATTGGGCCCAAAAGTGGGGGAAAAAGGGGGCGAAGTTTGGGGAAAACTTTGGGCAGAAGTTGAGCGTCTCTTGAAAAAGTGTCCTGCAAGACGAGGCAAAAAGGTGGCCACTTGGAAGTGCGCAAAATGGTGCAGGCAAATTACAAAGAAGCCAATCAGGCAGCTTCATTGTGCAACGCAGTGCAGCTCTGCCAGTGGAGCTTAGGTCTGCGAGTGTACCAAAAAGTCGCCAAAAGTAAGATGATAAATTTCTGTGAAACGCAAGGCAAAAGTGTCACCGTACTTTTGTCGCGCACTGTGCGCCTAAGCTCTGCGAGCGCCGCAGACTAGCTGTCGCACTGCAACGCACAAAATGGCCTGCAAGAAGCGCACATTTCGCGCACACTTTCCCATTGTTTGCCGGCGGCCCTAAACTGCGACACACACACTCTCATGTCACCTGATCGCCGATTGCAAGTCGGCCTCTTTGTTGCTTTGTCTCGCCATTTGTTTATTGGCCACTGTCTCTCCACCTTCTCGTCTCGGGCAGCTCGTCTCTCTGATGAGCTCGCTTGCGAAACTTGGAAGAGACACAGACGAAACAGGCGAAACACACGCGAAACACAGACGCCCCAAAGAAACATTGCTACTTTTGCAACGCGGCCTTCATTTGCGCCCGTCTCTGCTTGTTATTTTCGCTTTGTAATCGCCCGCAAGACGATCTTTGATGCCAAAGATGCGCCCGAGCTTAGCCACCGTTTGGAGGCGAGTTTTGGATGGAGAAAAGTTTCTCTTTCTCTGCGCCTCTTGGACAAGGTGCGCTGCTTCCAAGTGCGCTCAGGTGGCCGCAAACTGCTTGCAACTGTTGCCGGAATGCCCAGAAGCGAACGAGAGAGACGCGCGCCGAAACTGATCGCTCGTGAGCAGCCCCCGAGGAGCACAATGCATCCTTGGCTGCGATAATAAATCCGCTTTCGACTTTGGAAGCTCCAAGTGGCAGGAGGCAGGAGGGAGCTCGTGTGCGCCATTCACCTGCTTGCGTGCGCGCGTCTGTTTGTCCAAGAGCAGCTCGAGCTGAGGGCCGTCTGGTTGCGTTGAATTTGGCGCCGGATTTGGACTGAGACTTGGAGCTGGTTTGTTTGCTCGTGCTGCTCGGGGCGTCTTTTTGGCCGCCCAAAGACAGTCTGCACTGCAGACAGTCTGCAGTGTGCATTGTGCAGTGCTTCTGCGTTCCTGCAAAGCGCGCAAAGCACAGTGCAGATTCGGCGCACACTATTCCACGCCAAAAGTAAGATGACAGATTTCTGTTCAACGCTGCGTAGAAATGTAACCGTATTTTTGACGCGCACTGCACGCAGAAAAGTACGCGAAACTGCGGCCGCCAAATGCACAGAAAGGCCATTGAGCAAAAGCATATCACTGCTCTGGGGCGACTTCTGCGCCCTCGGCCAACTTCTGTCCGGCTGGCTTGCGGTCGGCCGCCACTGATGCGCCGCCGCAACAAGTGGCCACTGTCTCGGGCGGCTCGTGGTGGCCGCAAGCCCGCAATTAGGCCGCACACTCGCCCGCCGCGACACACACACACACACGGACCTGAGCAACACTCTCTAATGGCCAGATCCGGGTTCCCATTGTGTGCCAGTTTGCGGCTTTCGGCGGCTCCTTGCGGCTTTCAGCCCTTCTGGGCGGCCTTTGCGTCTCTTCGGAGGGCAGACTGCTCTGAGCGGCGCCATTGAGGGGCCGTCCGGCTGCGACCACTGCGGGCCCGCCGACAATTAGAGCCGCTCGCTGGCGGCAGTAAATCACTCAGCGCCGCAAAGTTGTCCGCCATCCCAAGCTCCATCATTGGGCCGCCAACTGTGGCCCAAATCCGAGCCCAAAAACGGACCCACCGGCCCGCAAATGGGCCCAAAGCGAGGGGGGAACTCGCGCGGCCACGCCCCCGAGGCGCCCGCGCGGAGGGGCGTGTCTGTGCGCGCAACCGCCATTCGCCGGCGTGCTCTGCTGGGCTGCGGTTGCGCGCGCGGGGCAGTCGCGCGGAGTAGGCGTGGCGCGCCCGCGTGCATCACACTCACCGGCTGGTTAGTGCAGTGACACACCGCGGGCAACTTTTCGGGACAGTCTTGGGCCGCGCGGAGTACAGTTGTCGGCCGAGTTTTGGCTCAACTTTGAGGCTCTGCATTTGCGATCGCTAATGAACTTGCGGCCGTCTCGTTGCGGCCCATTTTGGCTGCCCGAGGTTGCAACTTTGCGACTTTGAGGCTTTCTGTAACTCTGTTGCTCTCTCTCTCTCTGTTTCATCCGCCGATCCCAGTCCCTCGTTTGTGCGGCTTCAATTCTGGCGGCCAACTAGAATAGTTGGCCGCAAATGAATAACAATGGCCGCTTGCAAATGATCTTTGCCTTCTGATGTCTGCAGCTAAGCAGTTGTTGTTTTTTCTCTGGCTCGCAACTTTTGGGCAGCCCAAAAGCTGGCCAAAAGTTGCCCAAAAGTTGCTTAAAACTTGAAACTGGAAACCGGCGAGAACTGAGCCGCAGACTAGCTCCCCCCGGCAGCTCGCGCGCCTCTCGGACATCCATCAACAGGTTGCACGTCTGCGCTTGAAGCGTGTGATTTACTCGCCGCTCACTCGGCGGCTTCATTAGCGGCCAAGGTCGCAGACAATGACAAGGCGCTCGCGCAGACAGTCTGCGGTGCTGGCGGATGTTGCGCCGTCGAAATCTGATTGCAATTGGAGCTGTTCGTGCGCCAACCACTGTCTGCGGCGCCTAATTGGCCGCGGCCAGTCGCTGGCTCTTGAAGAGCTGCCCAGAGGTGCCCAAAAGTGGCCAGAAGTGAAGAGAAATGCGCAGAAATGCAGAGAATTGTGAGGGCGCGCTGAGCCGGATCTTCACGAGCTGAGCAGTGGGCGGCCAGTGCTAAGGTGCGCCGAGCAGAGCAGAGCGCGCACTGCTCGCCAGTTGCACTGCTCTGCAGCCAATTGGCCGCAAAAGGATGCAAATCCGCAACACGCACCAGGCCAACACTTAATTGCCTATAAAGGCGGACTTGAGGCGGCCATTTGTGCGCACTTTGTGAGCCGCTTTGTCCGCTCCTCAGCCACTGGTCACTGGCCACTGGCGAAACAACGAGCTTGCCAACCTTTGCAGAGACACGCCCAGCACGACTGGCCAGCGCGGCCAATTGTGCTCCGGCCGCGCAACTGGCTCGCCATGAGAAACAAGCCACCAGAAGTTAGCCACGAGAAGCTGGCTACGAGAGGCTGGCCACTCGAGCCAATCAGTTGGGCCAGTTGGCGAGCTTGGCGCTTTGAGTCGCAGGTTGTGGTGGTCTTGAGAGCTTGGCGAGCAGAGGAGGCCATTTGGGAGGAAGAGGCGCGTCTTTGCGGCCGGTGGAAGAAAGCTAAGGTTGGGCTAAGGTGCAGAATGTCGAGCGCAGAGAAGACTGTGTGCGGGAGACTGTGAGTCGCAGACTGTGTGCGGGCGGCGAATTGCGTGTGCTTGCAAGTTGCAACTCGAGCGGCCCGAAATTGTGTGCAGGCGCCAAATGCGGGCGGCCATTGTCCCCGCGGCCCAAATTGAATGAGGATCTCTCAACTTTTCATTCTCTTACTCCTTTGCAGAAATTGCGGAAATTATTGCGCCGAAATGATCAGTGCGCACAACTGTCTGTCTGTGCGTGTGTGCGCCACACACTCTAGCTTGGCTCCCGTGCGGCACTGGCCAGTGTGGCTAGCATGTGGCCGCTGCACTGGCACGCACTGATACAAATGGCGAGCTTGGGGGCGAAAGGAGAGCGCGAGAAGAACAGCGCAAGATAATTACAAGTGTGCGCCTATTGGATTGGGCCCGCTGGACTAGAGCTAAGGGTAAAGATAAGGGCAGAGCTCAGGCTGAGGCTGAGGCTGAGGCTAAGGGTAAGGCGCTTTGGAGAGTGGCTAGCATCTTGCTGGGCATCAAAGAGGGCCAGTTGGCCGCCGTTCAGTTGTTGAATTTGTCTGTTAAATCTCTCATCATGTTGCGCCATCGTTGAGCTAAGTGTGCGCCAAGTGGAGCTTGATTTCCATGCTTTCCAGTGATGCAATGTGATGCCGGCCGAGCACAAGTGAACAAGTGAACGAGTGAACGAGTGGGCAGCTCGGCGAGCTGAGAAGAGAAGAGAAGAGAAGAGCTAAGAGACGAGCTAAGAGACGAGCTAAGAGACGAGCTAAGAGACGAGCTAAGGAAAGAGACGAGCTGAGGAAAAAGAGCTAAGAAAAGAGACGAGATGAGATGAGATGTCCAGATGAATGAATGGGCGCGGAGGCAATTGGAGAAGACAAGTGGAGTGAACTAGGAAGTGGTCGTGTGAAGAAGTGGCCGCAGACAAGGGCGAGCATTGGACTATTGGAAACTGCATGGAAAGCGCGCACTCAATGCAGTTTGTGTGCGGCGCAAACTGCACAGTGCACATTGATCAGTGCACATTGAAGAGTGCAGTGCGTGCGTGCAGTTTGCTCTTAGTGTGTGCAGTCCAGTGCAGTCTAGTGCAGTCTAGTGCAAGTTAGGCGAGACAGTGGCCGGCCCATGCAAGTTGGGTGAGAAAAAGACTGACTCGGAAAGAGAAAGAGAACCTTAGCTCGAGAACAACAATTGCCGCTGGACCAGTTTGCGCAATTTGTGGCCACATTTGTCCAGCTAAGTGGCCGCGCTAAGGCCGGCCCGCAACACACAAGCCAAAGCGGCCTTAACTATAACAACTGCGGCCGGATCCATTTCATCCGCGCGCTCTTAAGAGGGCCAAATGAATTATAGGCGCCCCACGAGCACTTGTTGTTGCCTCTATGAGTTTGTGTGGCACATCCATGCTCTGCTTGTATTCTCCTTCACGCACTCCTTCCGATTAGGACTCGCTCTTGGCCGCCTCTTGGCCGCCTTTTGCCGCCTCCTCAGCAACAATTTTCCAGCTCGCCCTCCTTCCCACTCGCCTCTCCATTGTCTGTGCTCGCTGCCTCTCTCTCTCTTTCTCTGTGGGCGCGATAATAATCACGCGAATAATAATAATAATAATTTCAAATTATCGCCATTCAGTGTGGCCGGCTGGCGGGCGGCCATTGCTCCTGCACAGTGCCAGTGGGGCGAGTCTCACGGGCGGCAATGAATGGCCGCGCAATGAGTGGGTCGGCTGCAGAGGAGCGTTTAAACAATTTGCTTGGCGCCCGCAAGCTCGCCAAAGGGCAGCTGGCAGCAAGCTCAGCAAGTTGCCAATCGCGCCAAAGCTTAGGGCAGGCCGCCCTAAGGTGCACCTGTGCGATGAGTGCGCGCGGCCTCAGAGCTGCGCGCGAGTGGCGCCTCCAAGCGGGCAAAGTGGGCACACAGAATGCACTGAATGCACTGAATGCAGAATGCACTTGGCACTGCACTCTTTTGGCGCCCAAAAGAGCTGCCAGCTCTCTCGGCTGCCAGCTCGCAGCTCTGCACGAGTGATACTGGCCCGAAACTTGCAATTATTTTGCGGCCGAGGGACACGCATTCATCTCGCTTCCAGTCAGAGTTAAGTCAAGCGAAGACCAGCACACTAAGAGACTAAAAGACTAAGAGACTAGGAGACTAGAGACTAGGATACGTAACCTGCAAAAGATGGGCCGCAAGACAACAGAGAGAAAAGTGGCCTCCATGAGCTGGGGAGTGAAAAGTGAGAAGAAGTGAGAAGTCTGCCAACTTTTCTCGCTTGCAATTTTGCCAATTTTGACAAGAGAGAAAAGCCAATCAAGTGCACTGGCCGGCCCGGCTTGTTGACGGGCAATAATTATTGCTCGTCACTGGCCGGCCAATCCACTGACTCTCTCAGACTGTCTCACTGTCAATATCTGGCCGCCACTTAAATTTCGCCCATTTTTCCTCCTCATCTCTTTTTCCAAACTCTCGCCTCTTTGCGACTTGCCCCCATTGGCCCAGCGGCCAATCACAGTCTGTGGAAAAGTTGAGAGTTGAAAAATCGAGTCGAAAGATCGAGCTGAAAATCGAGCTGAAAAATTGAGCTGAAAAATCGACTGGAAGCAAAATGGAAGAGTGTGAGACTGCCTGCGAGAGACTGTGGCCAAGCAGAAGGAGGAGGAAAAAAGCGGCGGGACAAAGTTGCGAGGAATATCTTTCAGTCTTTCTCTCTTTCTACTTCTCTTTCTCTTTCTCTTTCTCGCTGGCAGATGATTATTTTTGATTATTGCCATTATGATTATTATTGCCTCCATGCGACTCTCTGTCTCTGTCTCTCTCCTAGTCTGTTGTTTGCCGCCAACAGAGAGCAACAGTGGGCGGCTGTTTGCGAGCTGCCTTCTCTTGAGCTTTTGTTTGGCCGCAGCAGTGGAGCCAAATGTGGCAGACATCAAAATTTGCACACTCGCAATCTCCTTCTCTTTTTATTTTTCATCTTTTCATCTTTTCCTTCTCCTGATTTGGAGAACAGGAGAAGGCCCCAGACCTAAGGTCTTGGCCGCCTTTGGAGCTGCAAGTTTCCAGCTCAAAAGTCTCCAGCTTGCAAGTTTTCTTCCTGCAAGTTTCCAGCTCGCAACTAGCAAGCCTAAAACTGCCCAAGACTGCCCACCGGCAGCCCCAAGCTCTTGGAGCAAGCGGAGACAACAACTCGAACTCACTGGCGAATTGTTGTTTTGTTTGAGCGAAATTTGACACACGCGACAAGCAAAGGAACCTTGGCTGCAATCTGCTCGCTCGAACCATAATTATTGGCGCTCTCCATTTCACTGGAGGGGCGCAATTTGTGCTCTCTGGCTTTCTGGCCAAGAGAGACTGCCTGAGAGAGTGGCTCTATTGGCGTTTGCAGCAAACTGGCCAGAGTGCTCCTTTGCTTAGGGCCAGAGCTTAGGGCGGACTGTGTTTGGGCTTAGTGTAGTTGCAGCAGTTGGAGCAGTTGCAGCAGTTGGAAAAGAAGTTGCAGCAGTTCCAAAAGTTTCAGGAGTTGCTTTGTGGAAATGTGTGTGCGCGCGAACTGCACCGACGCTTGTCTGTGGGGCACGAATTTTGGATCGGCCACACAATTGCACACAATTGCACACACACTGTCTCGCTTTTGCCGCCGCTCCTCGTCTCTCGGCCATTGGCCATTGGCTAGTCCTAAGGAGCAGCGGCCAACACACAGAGAGAGAGAGAGACCAGTGTCATTTGGGCCAATTGTTGTGATTAGAAGCAGCACAGTTCTCATGGCGATCAAATTGCATCACCAAAGTGAAGCGGCTCAGCAGAGAAGAGAAGCAAGAAGAGCAAAAAAGAGAAGAGAAGACAATCTTTCATTTCATTTCATCTTTTTCCCTCTTCTCAACATTTTGATTTTGATTCTCATTCTCATTCTCAGTCTAAGTCTCAGTCTCAATCTCAGTCTCGTTTTCATTTCGATTTTGATTGTCTCCTCGGCGCTCCTTCTCCTCCCGCAGACTCTCCTCCAGTGCTGCGAGTTGGCGAATGCAGTTGGCCAAAAGTTGCCCAAAACTCGGCCCAAAGTTGCCCGCAATTGGGCCTGCACGCCAAGCGGCTCGCCCAACACAATACGCAGCGCAAAACATCCTCTTTGGGCTAACTTTAAGCAGAAAAACAACAAGCAAGAAGGCGGCCCCGAAGCATGGGAGTTGCTGGAAAGAGATTGAAATCGAACAGCGACAATAATTGCGGCTCGATCGTTTTTTTGTCGCGGCTCGTTCCTGGCCTTTTGCCTGTGGAAGACTGTGTGTTGTTTTGTGGCTCTTAGCTTGGGCGGCGAGCAGTGGCCAGCGCAGACTTGCCACTGTGTGCACTTCTGGCCGGCGCCTAAGCTGCACACTGCGAGAGGCATTCTTTCTGCACTATTTTCCACAGAGACTCTCAAGTGGCGGCCAAGCGGCCCGATTGAGCCACTTTTGCCCCCGCCGCTCAGGCAAAAGTTGTTGTTTTATTGCCAAAATCATCTCTGCTTCTCCGCCTGCAACACTCTCTCAAATGGGGGCCCAATTTCCATGCGCCACAAACTGCCAGCCAACAAACTAAACTGATGCAACACGAAACGCGAGACACGAAACTGAAAAGCACGAACAACCAGCATCAAAGAGAACTGCAACAAATATTCACAATATGGACTAGCTCCAATCGGCCGCTTCATAAAAGGCCACTTTGCCTCGCCAACTTTCCAGCTCTGCTTCTTTCTGCCTCAAGCTAAGAACAAATCGAACGAGCTGCTCGAGATCGCAAACTGGCACCACTTGGGCAACCGCAACGCTCGTAAAATTGTCGCTTTCCAACTCAGATTTTCTTTCTTCTTTTCTTTTTGCCTCCATTTTTCTTCCTTCTTCTTCTGCTCAAACTTCTTCTTCTTCTTCTTCTTCTCCACAAGCCAGACTCAGTCTGGTCCTCGTCTTGGGATTGTCTTTCCGCACGCAAAGACAATCCCTCCAAGTGATTGCCCGCAAGTGAAACAAAAAACAAACAAGACCAATTAAATTTATCTCTTTCTGCTCGCCCGCCTTCGAATATTCTATTCCATTCTTTGCCTTGTCTGCAGCTAAGCAGAACTGCTAGAGACTAGCAAAGAATCAACAAAGCGCCAATCTGAATCACATTCGACGCGTCTAAACTCGAACGAAGTGATGAAAAGAGAGCTCGCTTTTTATGAGCTTTGATGATTACAAACTGCGGCCAGAAATGAGCTCAAATGGAGAGACACTCTCTTTAAATAAAGGCTGCAAATTGGAGCTTCATACTCGCCGAAAAGGTGCCTGTTTTCTGCTCATTTGCATCGAAAAAGGAAATCTCTCTCCATTTTCCGCTCCTTATTGCTAGCCATTGAATACAGCATCTAAGAACATCGAAGAAGTGGCAGCTCTTTGTTCGAGTTTGCCAATTTTCGGCCAAAAAGAGTCCAAAAAGAGCGCTAATCTATTTCAGTAAAACTATAGCAGAACTTGAGCAATTTCTCGGACTTTTTCCAAGAAAATAGCCAAGAAAAGCGGATTGTTTTCGGCCGCGGGCAAGCTCGCTCGACGCTCAGAACTAAGAAAAAGCCGAAATTGAAATTGGAATCGAAATTGGAATTGGAATTGAAGTTGGACTTAAACTTTGAAGTTTAAATTGAAATTAAAATTCGTCCGCCAAAAGTCCGAAAAGAGCTCGAGCAGTTCCAGAGCTAAGGGCTGCTGGCGACAAGTGACGAACTCGCTTGGACAGTCTTCCACTGCCTCGAGTTGCGCGCCACTGTGACGAGCAAAACGTCGAGATGCTGGCCCAGCTTAGTGTCTTTTGAGGCGGCCACTTTTGAGAGCGAGATGAAGGGAGAAAAGTGGCCAAGTTGGGCGACAAAATGGGCCCAATTTGGCTGCTCTTTTGCAGCTCGCGCTGGGTGGCCATTGGACAGAGAGTGTGTTCAACTGGCGAGAGTTGAGCTCTGGTGGAAAAGCCGCAACAATGACTCATCGCAATTGGCGTTGAATAAACATTCGGCCAACAAATGTCAGAATATTTTTAGCCAAAATGCGGCCGAAAAGGTGCTGAAAAAACGGACGAGAAGTCTCTAACGAATAGAGACGAGAAAAAAAATTCCAGCCGTTGAAATGCGCTCGAATTTTTGGCTGCAAAATTATTTGAGGCCCAAAAATAGGCCTCAATTTGGTGCCCAAAAGAGCTCGTCTTTCAGAGCTCGTTTGCAGTTCGAGTTTTTTCTCTGCAAACTTGCGGTCGAAACTCATGAAGTTGAGCATGAAAGATATCCAGTTTTTGTGAAATAGTGCAAACAAAGAGCAAAAAACAACAAAAAAAGCGCTCTTTTGAGGCGTCACTTTTTCCTCCCAAACACTGTCTCTGCTGGAGGCAACCTGAATGCAGCAGAACTTGCACCTCGCCAGCAATTTTCGTCAAATGCTCACTTTCGACTGATAATTTTCGGATAATTTTTCCAAATAATTTCCAAATAATTTCCAAACAATTTCCATCTAGTTTCCAGGCACCCAAATTGGCCAGAAGTGAGCAGATTAGCCTAGAATTTGGCCAGTGCGAACATTTAGCAAACAATTGGCGACGAGAAAAAGATGGCGTCTCTTTGCAGGACTGCTGCTGGCTTGTTGCTGGCCAGCTTGAGTCTGCTTTTGGTGCTCGTCCATGCCGCTCAACCTAAGCTCAGTCCCCAGAAGTTGTGTGCCGAGTTTGGGGCCATCAGTTGGCACTGTGCGCCTTGTTGTCTGTTTCACGGAATGGAAGTGCGCAAGAGCTTCATGCGGGCCAGCTCCAAGGCGTGCAGGTGCAAGCCGCGCAACAAGAACCACCGAGAGGCGAGCTAGCTTGCCAGAGAAGTAAGCTCGATGGATGGTCAGTATGTACTGCTGTTGGCCCAATGAGTGTATCTTATCGAGACACTCAATGAGACACACTCATTGGGCGCCATTGGGCTGCACGGTGGGAGCTCGCCGGTGATTAGGAGCCGTTTTAGACAAGGATAGAGGCCGGCTGAGCATTAGCGTGAGGAGATGATGCTCTTTCGATCGCGAGCAAGAGGAATGAATTTTTCTTTTTATTTTCTGTCATCATGAAATTGGACTTCCTTTTTGGGGCCACTTTTTCCCAATTGGTCGCTAATGCTTTGCCATTGTTGCAAATTTTCAAAAATTTCTTTCGAAAAGTGCAGACGAACGCCAGCAAAATGGGCAAACTGGGCCAGAAGGAACAGTCTGAAAGCAAAAAGAGAGCAGAAATGGAAATTTGGAAATTCCTCTTTAGAGCTCAGGATGAGGCTAGGGAAAATGGGGGATAAATTTCCATTTCTGCTGCTCTCTGGCTGCCAAACAAGATCTTGATCTGGCGAGTGGCCAGCCAACAGGAAGAGAAGAAGAAGAAGAAGAAGAAGAGGAAGAAGGCCGCTAAATGACGGACGAGCGGCGAGTGACGCAAGCGGCCAGACCAGTGGACAGGCGGCGGCTTTGCGGCGGCGGCAGAGAAGAGGGGCCCCAAAAATGGTAAGGCAAAGGAGCCTGCTTGTTTGGGACTGTGTTCCGGCGGGGAGTTGGAATTGGAAAGGGACTTGCAAGTGTGCAAAAGTTGGCGCTCGTTGCAGTTAGTGCAGCTTGCGGAGTTTGCAGACAGCCACTGGTCGTCTAAAAAGAAGGGCCAAAAGGAAGAGCGGAATCCATTTAATGCGCTTTCTTGCAAGTTGAGGCTCTGGCTCTTGGCAACCAAGTTGCAATTGCACCAGAGGAAAGAGAAGGAGAAACTTCGGAGGAGGAGAAAAAGGGGCCAGTTTTAAGGAAAAGAGGCAAGAAATTTCATTATAAAATTAGACGCTCTTCTCTTCTTCTTCTTCTTCTTCTTTTTCCTCCTTCCACTGGACCTTAGGGTGCACACTGGACGGAAGTGCCACTGCGAGTCCAGTTTGGTCCAGCGTTGTGCTCCAGTAGTTCGGCCCAGTTCACTTCAGTCCGCTGGTGCAGCTTCTCTTGAGGCTCTTGGGGCTCCTTAGGGCTCCTTTGGGCTGCTTAGTGTTGGTAGTGTCTGGCGGAGGATGAGCCGCGGGGACAGACGAGGGCAGAGGAGCGATAATTTGGCGCCGGCACGCGCGACTCATTTGGGAGAGTTGCATCACGCTGCGAGCTGGCCGCCTTTTGCTTTTTTCTCCTTCGAGCTGGACCAGCAAGAGAAAAAGTCGGCTTGCAAATCAGCCCCCAAGTTCCGGCCAGTTTGGCCAGCTCAGATCACAGTCCAAAGTTTAAACTGCTCTGCTTGGCGCCTTATCAAGAGCGCCTCCCTTTGGGCCTTCGTTCTGGGCCAAAAAGAGGCCCCTTTTCGCTCCACTTCTTTCCGGTGACGCGCCCCAAAGACTGGCCGCTCGAGGCTGGCCGAGATTAACAAATGGAACTGGGCGCCCAAATGAGAGTCGCCCATTGGGGTGCGTTCAGTGTGGGCGAGCTGGGCTTTCAAAAATGCAGGCCAGAGTGTGCAAAATGGAGCCAGAGGATGGCCGAAACTCGTTCGAGGCGCACTTGTCGTCTTTTTTTCGCCTTTTTTGCCCTTTTTGGCCACGTTTTTGCCCCAAAAAGCAATCGTCAGCTCGCCGACCACAGTCTCGCTTGCAATTGGCCGCCGAGAGTTGCCCGCCGGCGAGAACTAGTGGAAACTAGCTGAGAAGTGGCTGCAAATCGGCGACAAGGAGCGAGGAATTGATATTCAAATTTGCAACTAGCGCAACCAAATTGGTGGGCGATTTTTTTCGCTTGTCCCAAAGAGGCGCCCTTTTGGCTCTGGGAGGGAAATTTGTTTTACAAATGCCAATTGTGGGCGCCTCCATTTGCGTGCTGGCCGCTCGGCTTTTGGGTGTCTGTGTGTGGAAGCGGCGGCTAGTCTGCGGCGCTCGTTGCGTTGGGGCCCACAGACTAGCCAAGGGAGAAGAAAAGAGGAGAGGGAAAAGTGGCGCCGTGAAACACAATGCAGCCTGAGGGCCGCTGACCAGCCGCGGGGGCCGATCAATCTCGCGCTTGCTCGACACGCTCACTGGGCCCAGTTTGGGCTGGCGACTTGCGGCAAGTTGCAACTACGAGCGGCGCATTCAAATTGTCGCAAAGTGTGCAGAGTTAGTGGCGAGCAAATGCGAGCAAAAGAAGAGAGCAAAATAGAGAGAGAGAGAAAAAGGGCACCAGCTTGGCGATTTTAAGAAAAGACCAAGAAGATGGAGCAAGATTAATGAGATTCAGTGGACGAGATAACGTTGGGCAGCAGTGTGGCCAGCGAGTTGCACTGGTGACCAGCTGAGGAGCAGTGCAACTCGCAAAAAGGGAGAGAGAAAAAAGGAGGAGCAAAAACAATTGGACTGAATTGGATTGGATTGGACTCGATGCGATTGGATTGGATTGAATCTGTTCGCGTGGCAATCTGTGCGCCCATTTGGAGCTCGTTGGGTGGCCGCTTTTTGCTTTCGAGCTTCTGTTTAGCCTTAGGATGGCCAACAGGACCACCACTGAAGCACGACTGGCCAGCCACTGGCCAGCGACTGGCCAGCGAAAAGGCCGCAAAAAGGCAAACAAAATTAACATGACTAACAAGCGCACGCGCTGGACACGCAGCCGGCGGGCCCTCAGCAGCGGGCGCCTAGCGACTTTTCATTTTAAAGTTTCCCCCTCGCTTCCTCTGGGGCGCTGTTTGTGTGTTTGGCGAGGGCGCTCGTGCGCTCGTGAGCTCTCGTTCGCTGGCCTCTTTGGGCCGCCGGAGACTAGAGACTGGGGCGCGCGCCCAACTGGAATGACCAATGGCCGCTCGTCCGTTGGGCCAAGTTGCTGGGAGCTTCAGACTAGGACTAGTGCAACTGCTGCTTGGCCGCCAATTGCACACACTGACACTGCTGCAATGAAAAGCAAACAGTGCCGATGAGCCCAAATGCAAGCAAATGAAATGAGAGCGCAAATTGCGCCTATAAAAAGGAGCGCTTCTCTCTGCCAGCCAGAGACTAGCCGCTGGAAAGTGTGCAAATTTTGCACACTCCATCCGAGCGGCTCGCTGCTCCTTGGGGCCAATTTGGACAATTTGAACTCTGGACTCGACAACTGGGCCAAGTTGGGCGGGCCAGTTGGCGCCAGTTTGCAGCAAACTCGCGCACCCAAATGGTCACTTGGGGCCGAATTTGCATGGCTAACTGGCCGCCCCTCTGCTATAGTTCATGATTGGCGATATGCGCGCGCTCCGTGCGCGCAATTAGGCACACAATTCCGCCTCCTCGCCGGCTTGCCAGCCTGCCACTATATGCACTGCCCCGGCGCCAGTCTCACCCCTTTGCCTATAGACCTAATTCCAGACGCGCCTGTTTGGGCCTCCTCCATTGTTGCCAATCCACTTGGATTGGCAATTCGTGGAAATATCGTGCAAGATTCGTGCTAGTTTCGAGCTAGTTTTGTGCTAGTTTCCAGGAAGAGTTTGCAGAAAGTTGGCCTCGAAAAGTGGCCACAAGGAGAGAAAGAGGCAGTCCAGGAGGCAAAGTTTGCACTTTTGGAGGTGCCAAAGGAAACGGTGGTTGCAATCAATCAATTGGATGAATTGGGCGAATCTTTTCCCCTCTGGCCAGTTGGCCTTTTTTGCGCCCTCCTCTTGAGGAAAAGTTGAGCAAAACTCTGGCAACAATTCTCGAGCAAAACGGTGCTCAAATTGCTCGCTCGAGCTAAGCAGTGGAAGCCGTTGGGCCGAGTGAAAACTTAATTGCTTGATTGATTGGAAAGGCAATCAACTTTTTCGCTTTCTTTTGCTTCTCTGCTTCGAAAGAAGCTCCTCTAGCTTTGGCTTTGCCTTTAGCTTTGGCTTCAGATAACTTGGAAGGAGCTCTTGTGGAGCATTTGCGGGCCACTGTTGCAAACCGCAACTCACTGCAACCACCTGCTAATGGTCCACTGGGCAGCCTCTAGTGTCCAGTGGCCTCTAGTATCTAGCAGCCAATGTCCAGCGGCCAATGTGCAGAGTTCGTTGTGCTCTGCTGGCCGATCGATCATTGAATGGGGCCCACTTTTTGGGGCCCGAATGAATTAGGAAAGAGAAGGAAGGAGAAAGCGGGAGAATGGGAGCAAATGACGATGTTGCTTGGCCGCTAATCAATGGTTGTTATTTTGGGCCGCAGCTTAGCTGTGGACTTCCTCTGCTGCTTCTTTTGGCCACTGTGTGTTGCTGCCAGTCTGATTCTGCCGTTTCTTAGTTGTGAGTGAGAGCGGAGAGACGAAAAGAAGAGAGCGCGTGACTTTTGCTTCGTTGCGTCATTAACGCGCCTTTGAGGCGAGCAAAAGAGGGCCCCAATTTCGACCCATTTCCACCCATTTTGCCCATTTTCTTGCCCCTCGCTGGGCCCAAAAAGGAGCCCACAAAGCGGCCCAAAAGTCGGCCCTCGAGCGGCGACATTTAGTTGGCGGCCAAATCTGAAATTTCCCACTCTTCTCATTGGGCTTCTCATTGGACTTGGACACTGAAGGCGAGCGGAGGACACTCTCTCGGCGCTTCTTCTCCTCCACTTTTCTGGCCACTTCTCTTGCACTTTTTTGCCCGTCTGTGTGGCCGGCGTGTGTCCAGTTGCTCGTCGGGAGAGCCAAACAGAATGGACAGCGGGCCGAATGTTGCAGAATGTTGCTCGTTTGTTGTCGCAATTCATTAGTCGCCCACTGGCAATGAGCGCGCGCCATTGGTTTGTGTTTTTTTCAAGAGGCTTCCGGTGGCGCTCCAAGTGGGCCACTGACTGGAGCTAGTGACTGGAGCTAGTGACTGGAGCTAGTGAGTAGCAGCCACTGAGCAGCTAGAGGACCACACACTGTCTTGGGCACCCCAAACTGGCGAGGCAGGAGAGCCGGCCGGCCAGAAGGGGCCCAAAAGTCGTCAGCGGCGATTGGCGGCGAATAGGCAGCGACTTCATTAAGTCAGCCAGCGAGAGTCTGCCTCCAAGAGTGCTGACCAGCCCAAGAGAAAGGCACTCTTTTCTCTCTTTCTTTCCTCTTTTTTCTGCCTCTGCCTTTGGCTCTCTGCCTCTCCTTCTCCTTCTCTTCGGCCCACTGGAACTGGAGCGCGGGCGGAAACAACAACTTGTTCTCGGGCCGCAAACTTCCCAGTGGGGCCAATCTCCATTTCTTCTCCTTCTCTTTGGACTCTTCCTCAGCCTCTCGCTCAGCCCCTCAAACTGGCCTTCTCGCCAGCCGAGCTCGCCGGCCGAGAAGTGGAAGAGGCGCGCGTCATTCATTGGTTATTGATGTTTGTTGTTTGCTCTTTTGGTTTTGGCTCTTTTGGTTGTAGTTGCAGTTGCTGTTGTTGCTTGCGCTCAGGACTGCCGCTGGCCAATTGAAATGTAGCCAACGTTTTGAGTCTGCAACTGGACAGGCCAGACGGGCGGCCAGACGAGCAAGAGAGGAGCAAGAGGAGTTAGAGAGGAGCAAAAAGAGCAAAGAGGAGATGATGAGAGAAAAAAGTCATTAGCTTTGGTCGTTTGCAGTTTGGGCCGCTTTGTGTGCAAAATGGCCGCTTTGCTCGTCGCGTGCAAACTGGCCAAAGGAAAAGGAACACTCTTCCAGCGGCTGACACTGCTGCAATCTTGCACTCTCAGACTCTGAAACTCTCCGTCTGAAACTCTCGCACTCTGCCCACCCTTAGTGCTCGCCCATCCTCCAAGCTAGTCCTCCATTGGCACGCTCGCCACACGCACACAGACAGACAGACAGACGCACAGACGGACAAACAAACGGCCCCACACGAGGGGACAAACAAAGAGCGACTTTGATCGATCTCTGTGGCGCCCCTTCCAGTGTCTTGCAGTGTGGACAGCTAATCAGTTGGGCTGCCAACATCAAGCTCTGTTCCCATCCTCCACCCAGGCCCACGGGGGCCCACCTGTGCCCCTCACTTCCTGTTCCGCTGGGCCAGAGAGTACAGCTCCCCCCTGGCCAGTGTCTAATGACTTTGGGGCGCAATTGGGTGCCCAGAAGCAGCCGTGGAGACTGCCTTGGAAGCGGGCGGGCTGCTGCAGAGGAAGAGGCGCCCTGTGAGTGTGCTAATCACGCGCACACGCGCCCCAGACTGTCTCTGTTTGGGCCGCAGACAGTCAGCCGGCCCACCGCAGGCAGAGTGTGGCAGCCAGCCACCATTAGCGGGCCAATATAATCGCTCAGGCTGCAGCCCAATGAAATCTAAATTAAATTTGCAGCAGCAAGCAACCACCTGAAGCGTGGGCGCCCCCGTCGAGCGCAAATGCGCGCGAATGTGGCCACCCTAAGCTTGGGCGGCGAGCCAGATTGGGCGGAAGGAGAAGGAGGAGGAGGAGGAGGAAAAAACAAGGAGGGGCAATAATAATAATAATAATACCAAGCAGAGCTCTGCCTACAAATTCGCCTAATTTCACCGCACACAGTCTGCCGCCTGTGTGTCGCCCACTGCTTGCTGCTGCATGTGGCCCAACGAACAGCAAAACAGCAGCCAGACACTGTTACTCCAAGTGATACTGATTCCTCTTCCAGCCCTGATCCACATCCACAGTCTGCGGGCGGCCCCAAACGAGCCGCCTGGAATGGGGAAAAATTAATCTTTGTCCTGGAACTTCCGGCGGCGCCAAAGGTCCCCTCTTGGCCCTTAGGTTTGCCTGCTTCTACCACTGAGCTGAGGGGCAGCTCTGGTCAGTTTGGCCGCCTCAACTGGTCCACTTTTGGCAGGGACCTTTGCTGGTGGACACGTGCGGCCACCGCTTGGGCGTTGGGGCAAAAAAGTCGCCGACAAATGGGCGCGATAATTGCTCTGCGGCCCAATTGGAGGGCAGCCTCTTTTTTGCCTCCTTTTCGCCTCTTTTTCGCCTCTTTTGGCCGCTCTTTTTGGCCGCTCGTTGTCCGACGAGGAAGAAACTAATTCCGCCACTTGGGCCACGCTTCTTGCGGGCGCCCATCAAAGAGAATGGCAAAGGAAAATGTGATTCAATTCAATTATTCCACTGCAACGAATTGTGCGCCCACCAACTGAGCTGGTGTGTGGCCAGCAGCTCGCTTGCATCATCAGCGCGCCACCCAAGCTGACCAAGCTCGCCTCCACTTTCACTCTCACTCTCACTCTTACTCTCTCGCCTCCGCTTCCACTTCCACTTTGCTTCCCACTCCAGTTCGGCCCAAGAGCCAAATTGAAACCAATCAATTGAAATGATTGCCGTCAAATTGGCGCCACTGCTCCGCCTCCAAAGCTGAGCTGGGCCCAAATGAAATTTCCATCCCATTTCTTCATCACCTGGCCAGTTGGGGGGGCCTCTTCCAGCGGCCTGCTCAACTGCTCAACTGCTTAGCTCGCCCGCAGCCAATCCGCCGCAGCCAGTCCGGCGCGACCATCATCAAGATAAGTAGCCGAGCTTTTGGCTTCGAGCCTTTGGGCCCGTCTTGGCCGGCCGGAGATAATTGAGGCGACCTAGTGGCTGCCCAAGTCGCCGGCAAGTGTCAAGCTGCCGAGTGGCGCCCTCTGGCGGCGCGAGCGGCAACTGTGCGAGAGCCACCAGCTTCCGCGCGCTTTGTGGGGCCACTTTGTTGCTGGCACCTCTTGGGCGCTTCTTGGAGGCTTCCTAGAAGCTTCTTGGACCACCCACACTTGCAGGTGACAAAAGCGGACCTCGCGAGGTGCTGAATATTGGCCCCAAGGTCTGGGGGGCGGCCATTGTGGGCGCAGAGTTGGCTCGGAATTGGCCGGAATTCGTCCAGAGGAGGAAACAGAGGTGAGCTTTTGGATGATTTTGGGCAGCTCTCCCGAAGCTTCTCTCTGCCGGAACTGGCTGGACTCAGTTCGGGCAGTCCAGCTCCAGCAACGAGCTGGACTGATCTTGATTAATGGTCTCGCGCTCGAGTGTGTGTGTGTGTGTGTGGCTCGTGCGCGACTGGCAGAAATGGGCCCCCTTTTTCCGGAAACAAACAATAACTGACACTGCCCGCCCGGCCCAGCCAATCAGATGGGGCCCTCCGAAGGCAAGCTGGGCGCCCATTTCCAGGAGGTTCTGCTCGCCGGCCTGCACAGAGTCTGGCAGTCTCTGGCCTCAGGTTAATTGCTTTCCAATGGACTTTTTTGCCGGCCAGCCAGAGAGGCACGCGAGCAAAAGGCAGCCCAAAGGAAGCTCACAGAGAAGGAAGGAGAGCAAATGGAAGGCCAGATTTCCGATTTCAGCTTCCATTTTGGGCCTTGTTTGCTCAGCGGCCTTTTCTATTAAGCTTCGGCCGGCTGCAACTTGAGCAGCAAAGCCAGTCCAGCTCAACACTGCCTCAACTGCACACCAATGAGCTCCGTTACTTTTACGTTTTGGCCTAGTTGGCCATCCTTGAGGCCCCAATTTCCTGCCTCTTGGCTCTTGGCTCTTGGCTTTTCCCCTCGCGCTTGCTCTCCAGTGGCCGACTTCCAGCGGCTTCCAATCGCAATTGGGCAATAATTCGAAAGTAAAAAAGAGAAACTGCGACTTGTTCCATTTGGAAGGAGCTTGAGGAGAATTGTGAGGAGCCAAATAGGAAAACAATGATGATGATCGATTGTTTTGGCTTCCTCCTTTGCGTGCAAGATCCCCCAACCAGACTAAGAATTGGGCGCTCCATTCTTGAGCCTCTTTGCAGCAGAGCTCCAAACGGCCCCCGAAAGAGCTAAGGGTCGCCCGTCCAAGAGCCCAAAAGGCCGAACACACACGCACACTTTCGCCCAACGTCCGGCGGCCAATCAGGCGCGCACTTTGCCAGCTTTTTTCGGCCTTCCAATCGACACACGAGCCTCGTTGGCCGTTCGGCAAAGAGGCGCCCCTTTGCTCAACTGTGCCAACTCATTGAGCAACTGCATTGAGCCTGCACCTTGTAGAGTTTCTCTCTGTTTGTGGGCCACTTTTGCACACTTTTTTCTACCACTTTTTGACTGAATGGAAGAGAGAAGCACGAAAAACGGCCCGTCCATTTGCATTGCGGCCGATTGACCGTTATTTTGTTATTTTGCCGCCCCTCAATTCGAGTCATGATTTCCTCCGGCCACTGTTTGCGCCGCCGCTCATTGTCTGGCATCAATTAATGATCTTTTTCTCACCAATGGCGCTCAGTGGAGCTACTTGCGCGCACCATAGTTGCAGGGATCACAGTTGAGGGAATCACAGTTGCAGGAATCATAAAGGAATCATAAAGCACGCAGACTGGAGGCAAACAAATCAAGCTCGATGATCGAGGGGAAAAAAGAGGCCAGAGGAAAAAAGTAGATCCAGAGAGTGGGATTCTCTATCCTGAGAGTCCAAGAGCAATGGGCGAGATCTTGGACGTTAGATAAACAGACTGGCCAGACTGAGAGACTCGAATGGGCGGCGTTGCGCGCATTCAAGTGGTTGCAAATGAGCAGCGGCGTTATTTATTGGAATTGGGCCGCTTTCAATTGCTCATAGTTGGCCCAATAAGGCAGGCGCCCTATTGCTTAGGGTGACCAGCAGCAGTCCGAGTGAGTGGCAGGCTGGCCGAGTGGAAGATTGCAACAGTGGCAAACACAATGCGCAGTGGAGCCAGAGGATTGCTTGGAGGCCGCCAGCTTTGGATAATTGTTTTCTCCTTTGTTTAGCCCCTCTGTCCAGCCCCCAAAATTGTCCACTTTTTTCCCTTCCGGCTCCCGTTTTGCTCTCCAACAGGCGGCCAATTTTATTGCCATTATTGTTTGGGTGCCGCTCAGTTTGGAAGAGAGGCCCTCTGCTCTGCAAAGAAGTGGCCCCCCTTGCGCAACGGCCTCTCCTGCTCGTGTGTGGCCTCGTCCCAAGTGGGCTCCATGCGGGCATCATGGAGCCAGAGTCTGGGATTCATTAGCACGCGCAGGCTGGCGCCGTGGCCGCAAACTGGCCTGATTGGCGACACAGAGTGGCCCCAAACTGGCTCTGGAGTTGCCACTGTCTGCCTCTGACTCTAAATGGCCCCAAAACTCGCCCAGTGGCGCCCTCTGGCGGCCGGCGCCTCAACCAGCGGCGAGCACATTTGCATTGCGGCCCGACGCATTGGGGCGCCCACGAAGCAACAACTAGTGCTTAGTGGTGGGAGTTTAAACTCCGATTCTCCACGGCTGCTCTCTAACAAATGTGGCCCACTTCTTATAGGACTAATGCGCGTTTCTCTGTTTGTTCCTCTCGGGCCCAATCTTCGCCCCGCCGATTGGGGCCTGCAATTGGCGCCCTGCAAAGGGGGCCATTTGGAAGGGGCGGAAATTGCAAGAATGTGATTATATAGTTGTTGTTGTTGTAGTGATGGTGCTCTTGTGTGAATATTGATCAATTTGTGTTCCCTTTTGGCGCCATTCTAAGGCACAACTCGTGCAAAGCTTGTTCCAATGTCCTGCTCCTCGATGGGTGGCCACATTTGCGTAGACAGTCTGTCTCGCCTCTTCGGTCGGCGTACAATTTTCAACAAAAAACCCTCCTCCTCTGAACTCGCTCCTCTGCACTCTACCTAAGAGAAGGGCGCCCTTTCCAGATCCAATGGTTCGATAAAGTTTGTCAGTTTTTCTTTTTGCTCGCCCAAATCTCCCACTCTTTTGCTCTTTTTGCTCTCGTTCCGACAAAATGCACTAAAATCAGACGCCCCAAAATCAGACTCGCCCTCTGGGACCGGCCACACAGCAACGAGCTCAGCTTAGAGTGTGCAAAATCAGTGCCATTCTGCAGTGATTTGCTCTAACAACCTGCAGCTTCCCTCCAGTTTAAGTGCAGGTGCGCCACCATTTGGGCCGCCAAACTCTCCAGCTCGCCGCCACTTCCGCCCTCTTGGCTCTCCTCTTGCATACTCGCCTCCTTTTAGCTTAAGTAGTGCTCGCTCGCCGCGATTGCCAAGCGCCCATTAGGTGTCCTTTTCACAAACTCACAAACTCATTTCAGACCACTGCTCGTCCATTTGCCGCGCTAATTGGCAAGCTGAATGGCGAGCTTTCTGGAGCCACAATTATGCGGCAAAGCAACTTCCTGTACCAAAGCAACAAAGAGCATCAAACGGCGCCCATTTGGAATTTGGAAAATGTGAATTTTCTTCACATTTTGCAATTTCCAGCCCATTCTCAGCCTGTTAAAGTCGGCCCATTTCAAATCTACAGAGTAAAGCTCAATACCATGAGGCAAATGAGCTCGAGACACACCACACAAACGAACAAATCAGCCCCAGTCTCCTATACTTGGCCGTCTTCTCCTCCAATCGCCCTCTTATAGAGCTCGTTTGCCGGTTCGTTGGGGCGCCCTTTTTAGCGGAACACAATCTCAACTGATCAGAGCTGAGAATAGACGCAATCTTTACGCCCACACTGAGCTCAGATTGACTCCTCGCAGAGACACGCCCATTTGTGGAAAATTTGGGCCCAATTTGAGTTCTGTTTGTCTGCACGAACGAGCGAGACTGGAGGGCGAGCTTAGAAGTGGGGCTTGTGTGCAGCTTTCGGTTGGGAGTATGCAAAAAGTGGCTGCGAAAAGTGATATTTGCGCGAGGGGAAAGATTTTTTGCTTTCCTCTAAAACGTGCAACAACAAAGACTTCTTCTATTAGAAAATCCAAATTCCATCTACGACAATTGTTGTTGTTTATTCAACTGAATGGGACACAGTCTGCAACGACAGTCTGCGCGCTCTAATCGTCGGCGTCGTTTTGCTTATTGTTGTTGTTGCTCGCTGCTGAGATCAAGCCGCAGACTGTCCTCTCTCGTTGCGCTGCTCGCTCGAGCGGCCGATTTCTGGCCGTCAATTTCATTCGCCTCCCATTTCAGTTTGCGATCACCAACTGGGACTCCTGCTCGCTCGCTCAGATGCCCTTTGCACTGCCAGTGCGTGCAAGCTAGTCTCTGTTTGCTCTAGCGCGAAAGAGAAAGTTCGCACGCACCGGAAGTTGGCAGCCGAAATGGATCTTGTGCGAGAGGGCGGCCCAAATGGAGCCTTGGGCTCTCTCCATTTGGGTGGTCTTGCATTTCTCTTGCATTTCTCTTGCGCAATCAGCATGCAAATCAAATCATTTTTCTCAATCATTTCGTTGCTCTTTGGGGGAGAATTTTCCAAAAAAGAGAGTGCCGCCGGGCCAAAAAGTGGTCCCAGACGGACGCGCCCAAAAGAGAGAGTCTCTAGCTCTATTCTCTAGCTCTAGTTGTTGTTGTTGTAGTTGTGGAAATTTTCAATCTTTGGCCAGACAATTTGTGCGCGCCCAAACGAGAGAGGACAGTCTGCGGGCTGATTTTCACGTGCCGCCCAAAGATCGTCGTGCTCAGTCTCGTCGGGCTGCTCGCGAGTTTGCTTTTGGCCTGCTTTTGGCCGTTCGAGAAAGCTTAAAAAAGTGGAAAAACTTTTTCAACCAAAGAGAAAATGGAGGAGCAAAAGTTGGAGAAATGATCCAACTTTCCACTAAAATGCCAATGCCACTGTCTCCTCCCGCCCACTGTCTCTGCTCTGTTTTCCCAAACGGCCGCCGGACACACTCAAGGTTGTCTGCAAAAACCGGCCCACTTTCGAGCAGCTTTCTCAAAGACACACCGAAAAAAAGCAGCTCGAAACCGCTCAAACTGGGCGGACAATTTTGCAGCAAATGGCACCGGAAGGAGCAGGAAGTAGTTCAGATTTCGGCCTCATCTCATTTTCGGCTCGGTCTCATTTTTCATCAGCCACAGGCTCTCATTGGCCCGCGCTAAAGCTAAGATAAACCTGAGCCAAACCTGAGCCCCAAAGGAAAGAAGTGGGCGTTCTCTTGGCCCGTTAGATGAGCACTAGTAGCCCCCCTTTCCACTTGTTCTACAGCATTTTGCTAGAGTCTGTCTCGCCCATTCAACTCTCTAGCGTCTGAGCCGAGCCCGCAGGATTGGGTTTGTGGAAATTGGCGGAAGTTGGCGAAGGAGATGAGACGAAAATGGGCGAGAATTGGCGGCGAGAGGAGAACAGTCGCCAGCAATATGGAGAAATGCAGTTGCAAATCAATTATGGAGCAGCGGAAAGTCTGCAGTTCTGCGGAAGTTTGGCGTTTTTTGCCTTTCTGTCTTTTTTGTGCGAAAATTTCATCAACCAAGCGGCACACTTTGCCGCTTTGCCATTTTGGCTCACTTTGCCTCACTTTGCACCGACAAATTGTTTGCCTAAACGAGCCCAAAGCCAAACAAGCGGCGCCCAAAGAGGCCACCTGCGCGCGTGCCAGCAGCTGGCGTTACGCGCACTCGCCCAGTGCAAAAACAGTCCAATTTGGGCCCAATTAATATTGTTTGCGCGCCGGCCGATCGCAATCGGTGATTGACCTGTTGTGTTGTATTGTTCTGCATTGGAAAGCACGCTTGTTGCGGCGAGCAACCAGCGTCGGTCACGTTCCGACCATTTTCGAGCGAGCGGCCCGCAGCTAAGGGCCGCCAGCTCGAACGGCCGCGCTTCTCTTCCGCCCGCAAACCATTAGCGGCCAGAGAAATCGGATTAAGTCCTCCGCTGCAGCAGAGGAGGGGCCACTTGTGTCCAGCATTGAAAAAAGCACGGCAGCAGTGCGGCAGCGGAGGAGCACCGGTGCTAAGTAGCGGCAAAACGGGCGCTCTGGAGCGGCGACTGATTCTCTGGATTGGGCGCCCTGCTGGCCACCAGTCGGCCGTGCATGAGCGCCGACGTGCGCCCGCCGGCCTCTAGGAGAAAGACAAACATGGCAAAGAGATTTTAAAGAAAACTTGTGGAGAAAACCCGGAGAAAAAATGGACCAAACCAGAGTGGCCGAAATCGAATCCAGCCGCTCGGACTTGAGCTCGTGCTTCGTTTGGCGGCCAGATTGCAGCAAAGAAGCCGCCACGTCCGCTGGAAAGCTTCACAGTGGCCCCCTCGCGGCCCAATATGAATGGAATTAGATTGAATTACGCAATAGTTGCACCTCAGAGCTTGAACGGTGCAGGCCAATTGCGGGCTGGGAATGGGCGAGCGTGCGTGCCAGTATGTTTGTGTTCGTGAGCGGCCACTTTTTGTCCGCCAAGTCCGAGTGTCTGTCTGTGGCGGCATTGGAAATAGAAGTGGAAGTGGAAGTGGAAGTGGCGCAATGGCGGCCGGCAATCGATCAAAAATTTTGCGCCCCAAAATCTGATCTCTTGACAGAGAGCGCGCGTGCTTGCTGCTCGTGCAACTCTCTGCCGTGTGGGGCCCCATTTTTTGGCAGCTCCTTGCTCCTTGCTCCTTGCTCCTTGCTCTTTGTGTGTTGGCCAGAAATGGAGAAATGGAGAAGCGAAAAAGGAAAAAAACGGCATTCATTTGGGCGCCAATCTGCGCACTGTGCCCAGTTGATTGATTTTCTATGCGCGACCATTGGAAATCGCCGGTCCTTCTCTCTCTCTTCTTCGGGCCACTCTCCCCAAAACGAAGTTTAAACTCCAAACTGGCAAACTGCAAACTGCTAAATCCAACACGAGCGCAACCTTTGCCGGCGGCGAAATGCATTAGTTTTCAGGAAAAACCGTTCGTTTCTCTGGTCCCTTCATTTGGCCGATTGGGATCTCTCTTTGGGCCGCCCTTCTCCTCCAACTGGCCCGCGATCTGGCCGCACTCGTGCCGGTCACTCTTTGTTTGTTTACGGCCTCCCTTTGGCCTCCCTTTGGCCTCCCTGTGGCTCTCTTCTGGCGCCAATCGCCCAGAGCTCAGCTGAACTGGAGGAGACGCAATCCTAACGGAACCATGCAGCTGGCGGCCCAGCAGTTCAGTTCCTCTGAACTGTGCGCCCTCAATGCACACTCTTATGCAAGCTCCGTTCGCGTGCCAGCAACATGTGTGCGCGTGCCAAGTGCCCCAAGAGCAGCCCGCATTGGAAGCTGAAGAAGCAACATTGAAGCTGAGGAGCAAAACTGCTCCACTTCCTCCCTTTTTCGCCCACCATTTGCCCACCATTTGGCCCGATCAAATGAGCAAGCAAAGCGCCCCAGAAGAGATCTTGCAGCCCTTCTTTTTTGCTGCAAAATCTCTCCTCTGTTCCCTCTTTTGCATACACGAAGAAGAGAGGCCTGTCTGCAGAGAGCAGAAAGTGCCACAAGAGCAACACACGAAAAGGACAATTGCGCCCACAGGAAGAGGAGTGCAATTTGCAATTTATCACCAGGAACAGAGAAGAGCAAAGGCCACTCTATCTGCTGCACAAAATCAATTACGCTTCGCCCATTTCGGCGCCCGCCTCTTCGCCTCTTGGGCACACTTCATTATGCAACCTTCCTCTCTGGTCTCCCCTTTATTCTCTCGCTTTCATGCCTCACTCTTTGCCGCTTGAACTTTTCCTCTGCTCTCCTCTTCTTCTCTTCGGAACCTTAGCCGCAGCTGAGCGGCAAGAAAATCGGAAGCGCCGCGAGCAGAAGATGCACCAAAAGCGCAACCATCGAACACTTAATGCTGCTGCCCTTTGCCAACACTCCATTCGCATCATTGATTGCCAGAACCGGAAGCGAGTTCACACACAAACTGGCTCCTTTTTTTCCACAAAATCCCGCAAAGAATTGCCGCAGTCTGAGGCGCATTTGCATCTGCGCGTCTCCTTTGCAACTCTTTGCCGCTGCAACTCTTCTGCTTGCAACTCTTCTGCTTGCTCTCTCGATTGGGCTCGAGTGGCGCGTGTTGATCAAATTGATGGAGGAAAAATAGGCCACCTTCTCCACGCTTTCTTTTGGGCGGCCAAGCTCTCTTTGTTGGTGGCCAAAATGGGTCGAAATGTTCCAAAATGGGGCCTGCCCGCGTTGTGTTGGCGGCGCTAATCCCCAAAAGGATACACTCCAGTTGCCAGCGACTGGCTGAGACGCGCGTGCAAAGGCCAGCAGAGACAAGCAGAGACAACAGACACTCTCAGGCAGAAGAGGAGCGCCCGAAAGGCCATTGAAATTTGCATCTCCATCATCAGTTGGCCTCATTGTTCGACAAGTAACAACAACAACAGGAAGTGAAATTACAACTTGCAAAGTGAAAGCAGAGCAGGCCAACACAATGGAGACTCGACGTCAGTTGGGCGTCGTTTGGGTGCGGGTGGCCACAGTTTGTTGCCAAGCGAGCGAGTGGCAAGCAAAACTGGCCCTCTGCAGACACGTGTCAAGTTTTCAAACTGCTTTCCCCGATTTCAGGTCGATCGGGCGGCTGTAAATTTGCAGGCCAGCTATTTTGGAGCTGGCCTACAAAATAGCCGACCTACAAATTTTCTATCCCAAATAGCTGGCCTACAAATTCGGCCAACTCGACGCAACTGCGAACACTTTGCTCACACTTTGCTCACACTTTGCTCACACATCAACACAAATGAACTCTATAATGGCCCGGCGGGGCTTAGCTCCACTTTCGGGCTGGGCCGAGCGATGCAAATGCAAGCCAATGCATTGCTCGGCCCCATTTCGCGCGGCTCAATTAGCCTCTGGCAGCGGCATTGTTTATAGGACAGCATAGGCGAGTTTTGGAAGGACGAGCTGCGTGGGCTAGAGAGTGGGCCAGGCCAGCGAGTTGGCGAGTGCACAGGGCGAGCTAAATGGAGCAAATCTTTTCCTTGCTGCTCCCTTTTGCCTCTGTCTGCTCCCCTCTTTTGCTAAGCCTGTTTGCTGGCCCCGCGCCTAAGCGGCGAAATTATCATCCAAACATTAAAAAGCTCTTCCCAGACTCTCGGGGGCCCCGCTTTCAGCTTTGACCACTTTCGGCGCAGAGCAGAGGCTGGAAATGCAAAGCGAGACTCGCACTTTGCTCGATGGGCGGCCCATTGCGCCCCAGCCAAAGCGCAAGACAATTGAAGTTTTGAGAATAAACTATAATTCAATTTCCCTTCCCTCTCGGGCTGTCATTTGCACTCGCATTCTCCTTGCAGCCAGCTCGTCTCTAGCCAAAGCAGTGCATGTGTCTGTGTCTGTGTCTGTTTCTGTGCATTTGTGGAGGCCACTTTTTCTCCGGCAATTCCGAATTTGGGCCAGCGCCAAATTTGGACGCAAAATCGGACCAAAGGAAATCAAATCGCGCCGCCAAAATCACCTTAGTCCCTCTCTTTCAAAACCGGCTTTCTGCAACGGAGATTTAAAAACAATCTCTCTTGGTGGAAGCGAGCACCAGGCTCCAGCCAGCGAGAGAAAAACACAGCCAAAGCAGAAAGCCTGCCACTTATTTGGGCCTGAGAGGAGCTTTCTCGCTCCTTCTCTTCGGCCATTCCCACTGGCCAGTTACACTTACAGCTGGTCTTCTCCTCTTCGCGTCCTGCCTGGCCGCTCGAAAGTCCAGCCAAGCCGAAAAGGAAAACCAGAGCTCAGCTTGGGGCGCAACTTGCCAGCAACTTTCCAAATTGTTTGCCCGGAAAATCTTTCCACGCCGAGCGGCTTCTGCTGGCGCGCAACTTGCCCCAAAAAACCGCATAGCTCCTCTATAATGATTGATTAGCGGCGAGCAAAAAGAGCAAAAAGTGGCCAGCTCGCAAACTCAACTCTGAACGCCGCTGAGCTGCCTTGAGCCGGCGAGTTGCGCGTGGCCCATTTTGTAAATTGAATATTCATTTCTGCCAGCGAGCAAAATCGCTGCCCACTGGCCATTTCTCAGCCATTGTTTATCCCCGGCTTTTGAGGAAAAGCTGCGCCCCCAAAGGCGGGCTTATCTGCGCCCGCTTGGCACGTAATGAACGCCCGGCGGAGAAACCGGACACGCCACAAGGATTTTTCCGCCATTTTTCAGCAAAATTAAACACTCTCCAGCCTGCTCCAAATCTATATCCTCGCATGCACGCACTTCCGCCGCCTCAACTCGAGCCACTGGCCCAAACAGTGCGCCTAAGCTGCATTTATAGCGCCCCTCGAGGCCATTTCGTGCCTAGAGGGTCGCCCCTCTCGTGCAAACAATTATCTGGGCTCCCTCTTGGCTGGCCAAAGGGGCTCCTTCCGGCCTGGCGGCGTCTCAATCTCGCTGCTCATCGCGCCGGAACAAGTGGCTCAAGTTGGTCCAAATCAGTCGCCTTTTGGCGTCTGGCTGCGGGACCAAAATGATCAGATAAAGAGGCTGGCCAACGAGAGCTAGTCTCTCACGCCTAGAGCCACTCTGTGTCTTGATGGCCTGTTGGGCGGCAAGTGGCTGTTGAGGAGGGGCGATAATTTTGCGATATTTCGCCATATTTTCCATATCCAACAAAATATGGCCAAAATGTTTGCTCGCTAAAATATAATGCAATATCATGAGAGGGGAAATGATGAATGCCTTCTTTGTGGTGCACTCTCTCATTTCCATGGGCAAGTTTTAAAAGCGCGCTCGAGTGGCAAATTTACATTCGGGCCAAGTTTTTTCTGGCCAAAAACTGCCAAAAAGCCCTCAACTTGCGAACCAAAGCTCCACTTTGGGGACCCAAAAGTTGGACACAAAGCTCGTGACCGGCACTGCTCGCTTGGTACGCGACCCATTCGAGCGCGTCAAACACTCCAAACAGCCAGGCCAACGACTCGCACCAACGCCACGACGATTAAACAGGCAAACAACATGCAAGTTTAGATGAGAAAAAACGATTTAAAACTCCAGATAACAACTCTCTTCCTCTGCTCAAACGCTCAGTTTGCGATAAAATCAGGGCCTATAACTGGCCCCGGTTGCTTGGGCGCTGTTGAGGTCGAGTTTTGGGCCGCCCAATCAGACCAAAGCCGCTGGCCCATAACCTCGCTGATTGAGTCACTGTCTGGGCCTCCATGTTGCTTGCTTGCTGCTCTCACAGCAAAGGACGAGCCGCCCATTTGCGGCGGATAATCATCTCGCGACTTGGGCCACTTCAAGTCGCCTAGCTCGAGCTACGCGTCCAACGGCGACATCTGGTTGTCGGGGCCCAAAGTTTACGTTTGCAACTGGAGCAATCCAGATGGCGCGCTCCGTGCATTGTGTGTGGTGAAGTAGTGAGGTGGAAAGCTAAGGATTGTAAGAGGTGAATCGTATATCGGTTTGGTTATATTGGAGTTTATTACTGTGTACTTTTTTTGGGTTGTCTCCTCAACGACTCATGTTCA
>Ga0058701_10000261_pt1 | contig 42791 bp, 34 predicted proteins | sample AgamicOrMae_FD_97039 | JGI IMG/M metagenome (GOLD analysis project Ga0058701, IMG submission 97039) | Agave microbial communities from Guanajuato, Mexico - Or.Ma.e | ecosystem: Host-associated > Plants > Phyllosphere > Phylloplane/Leaf | place: Guanajuato, Mexico | collected 2012-06-04
CTCTTTGACTGACTATGGCCAAAAGGCAGACAATGGACAATGAGCAGCCACACTTGGCCGCCACTCCAAAATAAGTCACCTTTTGAACTCTTTTTCTCTCTCTTTCGCTCTCTCTCTCTTTCTCTTTCTTTCTTTCTCCTCATTGCATTCCACTTCTACTCTTGCCAATTCGATCAGACACTTAGCGAGGAACTATGCTTATCTCGAGCGGCGCTAATCGAGCGTTGGTTGCCTCATGTTGCTGGCGCAAAGTGGACTGCAGAGAGTCAATGGGGCGAGACAAGCCGCGGCTTGGCAAATCAGTGATGCAAAAATTCAATAATACTGAGGGGCAATGATGCACTGTTGTTCATTTGCAGCTGTTGCTGAGCTACATTAGGGCGTCTTTTTTCAGTGGAAGTGAAGACAAAAAAAAGTGGAACTAGCGAAGAAAAGTGTTCGGAGTGGAAAGAAATGGAGTCATCATAGAGAGCGTGACCTCATTTGGCTCTGTTCATGCCCACCCGCCTCTCCAATATCTCTGAGAGACCATGTAGAGGACACTTTGTCAACTACAATCCATCTTTCTTCGGCTTATGATTCGAGAACTTTGCCCAAAAGCATCACAGACTGGGCTTCGGATCAAGCTTCTCCGTCCGCGTTGAGGGAGAACTCCAACGGCGTGCATGCAAGATGGAACTTATCACGAAAGAGTAGACAATTATACGTCGGCTTGGTGGCTGTCGAGAGTTATTTCGTCTGCCAGTGGTTGATAATTCGCCAATTGGTGTCCACTATGACCAAGCGAGCGACCAGTGGGCGTCTGTTCTTGAATTTGGGCAGCACTTTTTGTGGAGCAACTGGTGCCGAAATTGAGATGACGCCAGTTGCATCCTCCGGTGAAGAACAATGCAATTGAACTAGGTGAGGAGTGTGGTATCACGACAACACAATACGCCAAAGGGTAAGAGCGGGCCTCGCACTTGGCACTTGGAAGGCGCCCAAGATTGTCCATGGGCGAAAATTGGCGGCCGATTTTCCGTCCACTTGCTTCGGAACACAATGCAATTGTGCCACCGCCCAGCTCGAGGCGGCTTCTTTTCTCTCTAATTTCATTTCAATGATATTCTTTTCGATCAAGTTTCAGGATTCGAACTGAATCCTGAAACTCGGACTCGGATTCTACGTCCATCCTTTGCCGGAGCAGTCTTTTCGTGCTGAATTCGAAGATGCCTGCCATTGAGCTGATTCTTTCTGCTCCAGCACTGGCTGAGCATGCCCAAGGCATGATCTCAAGAGCCAAGTAGAGTTCAATCAACTCATCTGCTTGGCAAGCGACTGTGCCAACGGCAGCCAAGAGGTGAGCGAGCAAAGCTGCAACAGTTGATGCTAGTCTGCAGACTAACGCTGCCAATGCATAACACACGCAGAAGCGAGAGGAGAGAAAAGGTGGAGAAAGTTTTCGTTGAACATCGGGGACTTTTTGGTGGTAGGAAAAAAGGCCACAAGCACATTGTTGTTGTCTTTTCTCTTTCCACTCTGGCTTCAATCACAGGCTCGAACAGAGACAGAGAGAGCTGACTTTTTTCCCCTATCTGCCTTGTGTGGATTGGGAGCCAGAGAAGGAAGTGCATTGAGAGGGTGTGCCACTGTCAGCGGCAGCCTCTGTTTTCCGATGTGAAACTTACCGTTTCCCTCGGGACTTCACCGAGGCGGACGCTCACTAATCGATCGGAGTCGAAATCGGCGCTCACTGGGACACTATGAAAGTTGTTGTGGTGGCTTAGCTCGATCTTGGCGAGGCAGTAGCACCGCATCAGGAACTTCCTTCCCAGCGAGACTTGCGGCCGAGCGGCGACAATGGACTCTCTGGGACAGTGGAAAGACTGGAGCCAGTGGATGGAGGGAAAAAAAGTGGCCGTTTGTTGTGAGAAACAAGCGACGAAAGTGATCTCACCCATACTGTTCGTTCTCTCGCAGCTGAACGATCGCTTTCACCAAGGCGATCGCGTCAACAATCGATTCCAAGTGGCCGATTGAAGTAGACTGTCTCGAGTGATGAAACTCCTGCTTGGGACTAACAGGAAGCTGGTTAAAGTTAGCCAAAAGAGCGCCACAGAGAATGCTCAACGCTTGGTTGCCAGCCGAGAGGCAAAAGACAAGCTGGAATCACAGTGGTTGCTCAAAAGGAAACGGAATGAATGCAACTCTTTCTGCTCGCTTTAAGTCTCTCTGTCTTTGTTCGCAAACTGAATCTGGTTGTTTTTGTGCAAAAAACGGGCTGAGTGAGCCCATTTCACTCAGTCTGGCACGAAGAAACTCAGCCAGACAGAGAGAGAGAGAGAGAGAGAGAGAGATAGAAAGGAAGACAGTGGGCGGCTCACTTTGAGGCCAGTTCAAGTTTGCGCAAACCTTTGAGAGATTTATGTCGGCGTCCAACTTGCATTCAGAAATACTCGAGAAGCAGCGCTTGTGCGGGCCCCAAAACAAGACCTTCCAACTCAACTTGCTTGCCCTCCACTGAGGAGGTGCTGAGGCCACTCTCTAGCCGATTGACGAGCAGAATCTTGGCCTGTTTGGGCACCAGCTCGGCGCCCACAGGTTTTCTGAAAATCTCACTAACTGGCTGCCCACTGGCACTTGACACTGGTTTCAGGTTTCTCAGCACCACCGACTGCTCTTTGTTCATGTTGGCCAACATCAACAGGTTGCCCTGGCCCTCATGGGAGGCCATGTTTCTGGCTGTTCTGGCGAAGGCGAGCACGTGATCGTCGTTGGTGTCGAAGAAGACTAGGTCGCCGAAGGTGAAGAGTTGCATCTTGTCCTGGCGCAGCTTGAGCAATTTGATGAAACCCTTCAGCTGGTTGTCGTTCTCGTCGGCCCTCGAGGACATGAGGTGGCGCACGTTGCCTGTGGTGTTGAAATTAGAGTTGAGCGGCATCCAGGGCGACGCATTGGAGCTGAAGCCGCCCGACGGTTGCTCGCTAGTCCACGCAATTGGGGCCCTAAAAGGCAAGCGGGTGGGCTCGCCCTCGTCGATGGTTCTCTGCGGGATGGAGTTGAAGTTTGAGTCGTGAAGAGGCAGCTCGTCGCCATAATAGTTCACAGCCACGCCCGGCATCAAGTGGGCCAACCACTTGAAGATGGTGATGTACTGGCGGCCCACCCGGTTCACCAGCCGCTTGTTGTCGTGGTTTCCGGTCACCCAAATGATCCAGGGCGACATGGAGCCAAACTCGTTGGGCCAGTTCAGGTCTCTGGCTGGGCTGATCCAATTGAGGAGCACCTGGCGGATGTATTTGGCGCTGTGCATGTTGTTCGAGTTGAGCTTGAATAGCTCAAAGTTGAAGGGCAAATCGGCGTACTTGTCTGCGGGTCCCGTGCCATAGTATTCGATCAGTTTGGGTATCTTGTCGTAGGCCTCAGTGATGATGACCTTTTGGGTGCCCTTGAACTCGGCCTCTTGGGCAACCTCGCGCCAGTCCTTGACTATCTCGGCGCTCTCGTGCAGACAGCGAGTGTGCACGTGGTCCAGCCGGTCGGCGGGATCGTCGCCGCCGCGCCACTGCTCGTTGGGCGGCTCGTCGGCAAAGTTGACATCGTCCTCGACCAAGAAAATGGCCGAGTCCACTCGAAGTCCGTCGGATTTCCTCAACCAAAAGCGGGCTATTTCCTTGAACTCTTCGCGCACTTGCGGATTGTGGAAATTCAGGTCGGGCTGTTGGGGCAAAAACTGGTGCAAGTAGAACTGCTTCCTCACCTCGCTCCATGTCCACGCTGGGCCGCCACCAAACACTGACACCCAATTCGAGGGATACTTCCCCTGATAGCGCTTGGAGTCGGACCAGACGTAGTAGTCTTTGTATTTGCCGCACCTTTCGGGCTCCAGAAGTGCCCGTTCGCTGCACTGGAACCAAAAGTGTTTGTCAGACGAGTGGTTGGGCACAAAGTCGACCACAATGTGCATCTTACGTCGCCTTACCTGCGCCACCAGCTCATCGTAATCGCTCATGTTTCCAAACATTGGATTAATTCCATAATAATCATCAATGTCATAGCCGCAATCCTTCATTGGCGACGAGTAAAAGGGTGCCATCAAGATGGTTCCAACGCCAATCTCCTTGAGATAATCAAGCTTCTCAATAACTCCTCGCAAATCTCCATTGCCGTCCCCAGTTGAGTCTTTGAAACTGCGCACATAAATATGATAAAAGTTTGTCTTCTTCCACCATTCAATATTGTCAAAATCAAGCTCATCTTCCTTGTCCACATTCTTCAATTCTGGCTTCATGAGAACTGCGGCCTCCATTTGGGCCATTGCTTGGCCGCCGTGAGAGTTTGGCTTGAATTCAAACTCGGACAGGCCAACCAAAAGGATGGCCAAACAAAGAGAGAGCAATCTTTTCATCGTCAGCCCACCACCAGTGTCCATGTTCTCTTCGGATCTCTTTGTATCTCAAAACAGGAGAGCAACACACAAATGAAACAGAGGGCAAGATAATTCAACACAATCACTCCGAGACAATCCAATATAATCATTGGATCTTTGTGGAATTGTAGTGATTTTGCATGAGCCCTTTTATATTGAACATATTGTCTAAGTAGGTTGAATGGCATGTGGAAGAGATAATTCATCACATAAACAAGAGCAGGATGAAGCCCAGAGGGACTCGGCATGATTCATTTTGCACCATAAACAGACAGAAAAGAGATCAATCTGGCTGATTAGTGGCCCAAGAGAGTCAGACGGAGCAAAAGAGCAGATGTTTTGCTCGCAAAGTGCATCTGATAGGGCGGCCAAGCAGCGATAACCTTCGGCCCATTTTGTTGTCAGGCTGGATTCTGAGTGCAACTTCGACCAGATTCAAATCAGATTTGCTGCGCTCGTGGTGCTCCAATGAAGTGTCGACGGATAGACACACGAAGAGATCTGCCCGCAAACTCCACGAAGCCGTCGAGCTTGCGGTGGAGCGAGAAACGAAATTTCCAGCCGATCGACAAGAGACAAAAGCGACAACGACAATAATCCAAAGTGAAGCCACAAATTCTCACACTTGCCCCAAACATAAGCCCAAATGGTCCAGCTCCTCTGGGTCGATTGTGTGTCGAGAAGCTCGCAGGTTGTTTTGACTTGTTTGCAGCAAAAGTTGCAAACAACCTAGCTCGTCAACTGCCTCGAAAGGAGGCGCCTTACTACGCTTAGCGTTGCGGGAGAGAGTTGGAAAGAAACAAAATTTTCCAAAAATGAGGCAGGAAAACTGTCGAATAACTGCATATAGTAGAGGAATGGCGAGCCAAATTTGGCCAGACCAAATTCGTTCTCATCGAGCAATCGAACTTTAAAATTTCCAAGACACAAAAGAGAGAGAGTAAATTTCGGTACTTACCAATCTCCAACGTCTACATTCTCGACCACCTTCTTGATGGCGCTCTTGTCCGCTAGGGAAATGCAACGATCTTGAATGAGTCTTATTCTTAAACGCCTTGAGGCAACTGTGACCATTCTGTAGGTTATGGTGGCGAAGGTTAATAGGGCCAAAAAGTAGAACCAAAACCAGAGGAAAATGTAAATCTTTTCGTTGATAATATTTATGGGCAGTATGCACATGGCGTCGTGTTTCTGAACGTCGCCCGATGATCCATAACGATGGAAGGTACACTTTGTTAAACGGGGAAACACTTTGATCATTGGATCATAGCGAACATTGAAATCCCATTCGGTGAATTGGATCACTTGCCAGCCATAAGTGGTGAACTGGCCCCCAAGGAACTTGTCCATCATGATCATTTGGAGGACAACATTAGCCAAATTGAGCATCTCGCATGAGCAGTAAACATAGAAGCTCATTAGGTGAGAATTTTTGCATTTTTGCAAATACTTTATCAGCAAACCCTTTTGTTTCTCGCGCTCCTCCTCCTCGAGCAGTGGACTGCACAGTTGTGACCTAATGGCCTTGATGCGTCCATTCTCAAAGGCCTTCCACAAATAATGGGGCACATAGAATAGTATTGCCTGAAAGAAGAGCACAAAGCAAACCCACTGGTAGTAAGCGTGATAGACGCGCCTCTCGCCTGGGGTGTACTTGTCAATTCCAGGATAAGGCACCTCAACACCAACTGTCTTGTTCCATGAATCAATGACAGAGAAGGTTGTATGGACCCAGCAAAAGGTGTCAAGTAGCTCGCTTGGAATATCGTCGCGACTTATGCAGTCGATTGGGTCGCCAAAATACTGGCGCGCCGTAACTAAAACACTGCACATGAACAACACCATGCAGCTAACTCGATAGTGCAACTTGAATACATTGTTGTCTATCGTGCAGCTGGGCATCTTGATGAAACTCTTAAGTGGGCCAATGATATCCATCTTGGCGGCTTTTTTGCTCTCTTGTTATGAGGAAAAAATATATATTATTCAATAAAATAAACCAAAACACTTCAACCAGAGGAGCAGAGCCCTTGTCTAACAGCTGCAAAGTGGGGCTCAATTCGGGTTGCGAGCTTCTGTCTTTGAATACTGTCTAAAATTAGCGATGATGACGACTCAATGGTTAGGATGAAAAGTTAGCTTGTCGCTTGCTCAGTCTGCTGGCTGCTGCTTTCTGCTTAGCTCACTGGGCCAATTTTCTCGCATCAAATTTGTTGATTTGGGCAATTTTGCTTCCTGTTGCTGTGCCCAATTGGTCGGCGGCAAATTGCTTGCTCGAGGATAACTGTCTTGGCGAGTTGAAAAGTGGTGGGCGCTGGTCGCTAGAGCTTGTCATTGTCGCTTCGTCGGCATGTTCTTCTTCCTCTTCTTCTTCTCCTTTTTCTTCTTTCTATTTTCAATCAATCGCAAGCTTTTGTTTCGCGCGAGCTGGTAAATGTTCACCCGAACAACTAACTAGGCTCGTTGGAGATGGTGAAAAGTGGGCAGGAAATTTGCGGCTCAATTGAGGTTTGATGTTTCGGCGTTTGTTTGGTGGTGCTCTTGTGTGTTTGGAAGCCAAACTTTGAATCGAATGATCAGCTAGAAGAGGAGAGACATGCAAACACAATTAAAGCATATTGTCTGATTGTCTCGAGCTCTGTGCCGATTGGTGGCAACTGTTGCATACTGTCAGCACTCAATTTGACTGTCACCATCAAAATTACCATCGGGCCAAATTGGCAATGTGCAATGTTGCTTGTTTTGTCGCTTGTTGTGTGCCGCCCGTTGGCTTTGCCTGTGCACACTGTTTCGGGCCGCCCAGTTAGTTAGTTGACTCTCTGGCTCTATGCTCTATGCTCTATTGCTCTATTGCTCGTTCCCTTTTTCACTCTCTAGGCCTGCTCACTGGCTTGGCCAATCCTCCAAAGGCGCTTCACGATCAGCCACCACTTGTTGCGGCTCAATCGGCTGCCAAGATGCTGCGCCGCAATGCTCAACAGCTGAACAGAAAGACACACACAGAGATCTGCTCGTTCTCGTTGAATCGCTAATGCAATCCAACCACCACTCTCTCGGGCACTAACTATTTCAGCAAACTAAGTTCACTCTTAGCATGTGTGTCTCTCTCTCGCTCTCTTCGTGTACGTGTGTGTTTGCAAACGTCCGTCTTTGGAGGCAAATAAATCTCTCAACTAGGCGCCTCCTTCACTTTCACGGCGCACACACACTGTGTCACCTCTGAAACTCGCCGCCAATCGATTGGTCTGCGCAGCTCGAACGAGTGTCTCTGTGTCCAAAATTCCAAAACACTGTCTTTTCACTCTCCTTTTCCTTCTTCGCTCGCCCAATTTGCCCTCTGTTGTTCTAGCAGCTCGGCGGCAGCGCAAATTCCCAATTAAGCATCGGCGATCAATCTCCAGCCAGCGAGCGAGGAACGCGGCCGATGGTCGGCAAGCTAGCGAGCGGGCAAGCTTGCCAGCGTTGGGCAGGCGACACTTGTCGTGCGACGGGAAGCCCAGCAGTCGGCGGGCAACAGTTAGCCGGGGCTCAGCGTGGCGCCCGCTCACAGCGCCACAAACGAACCTCCGCAGCACTGGAGCGCCATTGGCCATTGGGCGCCACACTGGCTTGCCAGAGTCAGTCCGGCGGCCAGTTGGGCGGTCCGAAGTGGTGCTGGCACAGCGACGGCCAGTGCGCTTTTTTGTCTCTGTGGCTGCTCGCCGAGGCGCCGCCTCCTCGCAACAGGTTCTCGTTGGCCCGTTGGTGGCGGCAAACAAGCGCCAAGTGAGCTAACTGAGCCAACTGAGCACTGTGTCTGCCAGAGTTCAGTTGGCGAGCGGCCGCCAGTGGCTGACTGCGGGCGAGCAGTGAGCGCCGCCGACGCTCTGCAGACGCGCAGTGCACGTCAAAAATAAGGTTACATTTGAGCCCAGCATTGCACAGAACTTTATCATTGTACTTTTGGCGGATAGTGCGCACTAGCCATCCGTTGCCTGCAGACTAGGGCCGGAGTCTGCCGCCAAGAGAAACACTTCTCCTCTCCACTTCCAGCAGGCTCACCTGAGCCCTCAAGTGCCACCGTGCGGACTCAAGCTGAGAGTGTGGCGGATTTTGGAAAGTCAAGTCTCGAAAGTCAAGCGAGACCAATTCTGAGACGATGCTCTGAGACAAATTTTGAGACAAACCTCCAACAGACTCAGTCCAGTCCCAGCCTCTCGGCCAGAAGAGTGCCCAAAGGCTCCTTCCTGCAGGCTGGAAATCCAACTCCCGATGCTTAGACTCACCAACTTGTGGCCGCCGCTGCTTGACGAACTCTTCCATCGGCCACCAGGACACTTCACTCTGCGCTCACTAGCCCATAAGGCGCACTGCAGTGTGTGTGGCTTTTCACACAGCCGCTTAGGCAAGTGGCGGCTTTCAGGTGGCGCCGTTTTGCTTCTATCTCAAGCTCGTTAGTGTGCCGGCACGAGAAGGAGCTGCAGAGGCCGGAAAAAGGGCCGCGCCTTGCATGTGATGTATTTGTTTGTCCGTGTGAATCGCAATTGGCTCCCAAAGCGCTCGCTGAAGCTCCCCACTCGCTCGTCTGCTCTTTTGCTCGCTGCAAACTTCCTCGTTGAACACTCAACCGAGCCCTGTTGATAATCAATTTTGCAAAACACCCATCACGTTTCCAAGGCAACCTTCCTCCATTCGCCACCACCGCCAGCCCGCACAACCGGCAAGCTCGCCGGCGAGCTCGCTGGCCCACTTCGATGCTCAACTCAGGTCGCCTCTGCTCCCACAGCTTTCTATTGGTCTGTGTATCTTCATTTGTGTTCATTCATGTCCAATTTAGACGCCCATTGGAGCTGCCAGTGCAGCCAGTGCGCTTTCCATTCAGTGGATTCAGGCCAACGAGCACGCCGACGAGACAGGAAGCTTTGCCGATCAATGGCGTCTCCTGGACGAAGAGTGGAAAGTCAATAGGGCCTAGTGAGAGCGAGCAAGCGTCGCCTCTTCGCACAGGATCACACTAACTGTCTTCCGTCTAGCTAGCTCGGCGGGGCAGATAAGTTTCCAGAGCATTTTGAGCTTGATTTTGGGCACATTGGAGAGCAATGTTGCCGCAGCCCAATGCAGCACTTTGCAGGCTGGAGGCGCGTGATCATTTTGTGTGAGAATGAGGCCGCCGATCGAGGCGCCATCTGTCGCAGGGAAAACAAACTAGAATTCCAATAAGTGTCCTCCCGTTTGGGCAAACAACAAAACTGGGGCTGATCTAATATGTAAGAAGCTTGACGTTGCTGTTTGTTGTTGGAACCAACAATTGGCTGCGAAATCTGCAAGCGCAAAAGGGGAGACAGAAAAAAGGGAGAGAGCAAACAAGAGGGAAAAAGATGGCAAATTATCGTTGCTGGCCGTGCAACGAAATGGAATGGAATAGAAAATGGGAGTGAGAATAAAAATAATCGCAACTGGCGCAACTCCAAAGAGGCAAACGAGTGGAGAGAAAAGCGTACACTCACAAGGCAGACAGCAAGCAGTTTGTCCACCATGTTGTCTGCTTGGTGGTTGGCAAACAATCCCGAGTCGCCAGTGTCGAGCCGCCTCGTCCATGGCGCACTCTTGCCGTTTGCGCCTTTCTCTGACTGTGTGGCCAGCAGTGAAGGGAGAAAATTAATTAACTCTTGTGTCAGGGAGAACAAATCGGCAGGGAGAAAAGTTTCATTATTGCCTCCTGCAAGCAGCCTGAGTGGCGGCACCAAGGCAAAGGGACGGAGACCAGTGGTCGAATAGCGTAACAGAGGATTTCTCGGATGATTTATAATCAACGCGTTTGTCACATCGGTCCGATACAACAACCACTTGCACCAGTCGGTTGCTTTGCGAGTTTCTTGGAGCGAAATCAGACCAAAATTGGGGAATCATTTGTTTCCATTTGACTACTGTGTCATTGGTTGCATCTCGAGGAGGGAATTTCAGGCTTCTTGTGTGTGTGAGATTGCTCTGGTTGCAAATTCTGTGCTCTGGTTGCAAATTCTGTGCTCTGGTTGGCAAACAAATGGGAAAAATTAAAATTCTAAACCTTTATGGGGCTGCTCAGGAGAGTTGTTTGAGTTGGCGAGAGGAGATGAAAGGAAAGAGATAGTTTCTTAGGAGTTTCTAGGAGAAGTGAGTAAATTGAGCTCACATTTTCCTTTTCCTTTTGGCACCCATTTTGCTTCTTGCACTTTGTATGTCGGTCGGAAAACTGTTGAACAAATTGATCGTCCTTTATAGTCGCGCTTGGGCCGCCTGTGTGTTGGGCGCCCCAACACAAAGCGAAAGCCGCCCCACTGCTCTCGAACTGGCACACACTAGGCACACATGTGCCGCCGCCGCAACTCAGCCTATTTGCCTATCAGATGCCATTCTCGCTTCTCTTCTTTCCTCCTCTTTCCAGCTCCTTCCAAACGGGGCCAATTTTTTCCCTCTCCTCGACCATTCTTTCTCGCCTCCCTCGCCCATTCTTCTGTCAACCAGCGGGGCCATTTTCTCTCCCAATTGTGCCTGCCGAAAACCAACTTGCTCGCCAGACACTCTGGCGACACCCAAGCTGCGGGCCTGGCTGTCCACCAGAGCAAAAGTGGTGCGCCCAATGGCCCGGCTCGAGTGGGCCGGCAATCTGTGCTGCTTCCTTTTCGGCTCCAATATCTCTCCTGCCTGTCCAAAGCTCCCCAATGCTCCAGCGCGGAACAGTATTTGTCCACACACACACACAATTGACAAACAAACACTCCTCGCTGGCTTCTTATAAATCGGCAACTCGCAGCGAGGAGATAAATGAGTCTAGCTCGACTCATTCGCCGCAAGCACATTTCCCGTGTGGGAGTTGTGCTTGTGGGCAGCAGTTGGAGATTTATTCATCGCAGCTTTTGTTCCCAGTTGCCCAGTTGCTTACAGTCTCTCACTCCTGCCAACAGATCCTGCCCGCTGCCCCAAGAGGCGGACTCAACTGGGCAACTCTCGTGCACTTCTGGAACAAGTTGATTTGTTTCTCCACAAGCAGCTTGAAAAGTTTTCCCCAAAGAAGTGTGGCTCTGCAAGAAGCTTGTCTATAGGAGAGCCTGCTGCTCGAGAGGAGCACATAAGGCGGCCATGGTGAACTCGGTGGGCACGTGTCCATGATAGCCGCTCGTGTGGGGCTGCTTGTGGGCCACAGTCTGCACGACAAGCTGTCCAACTTGGTGGGGGCTGAGTGGGGCGTCCAGTCTGCGCTTATATTGGGCCCCGTTTGATTGATTCGCGTCCAGGAGAGGCGGTAATTGTTTGGAGGCGGGCCAAAAGCAATTCGCTTCCGTCTGACAACTCTCAAACACACACCTACAAACACACACCGCCGACTCAATGGCACAAACAACTCTATCCTCTTCGTCCATCGTCGGCCTCACATAGCGGGCGCCCAATAACAGTGCTCGATGGATGCAGAGGAACGGGCGCACATTCGCGCTGCTTGTCCCGCACACTGATGTCTGCCTCTGGCCAGCCTCAAGCGGGCCCACAACATTGGCCAGTCGGCAATGCTCGCACGCGCGCACTCAATTCGAACCCACAGCACAGCACAACAACAGCTCACTTTTGACAAGTAAACAATGTCCCGTTATTATTGCTATTATTATCATCATCATCATCATTATTAGTGTTGCCATTGTTGTTGTTTCGATGCTTTGATGTTTCGACGCTTTGATGCATCGATGCTCGTTGTTGTTGTTGTTGTTGTTGTTGGTGGCGTCGCTCGTGTGCTTGTATGTCGTTTGGTTTTGTGTTGGGCCCGCCGAAGGGCGGGCGGCCCAAGCCGCTGCAACGGGGACACTGGTTGGCTTGGTTCCCTCCCGAGCAAACAAGCGCCGGATTATCAACAGGGAGAACTGCTGCTGGCTATCAGACCCACGAAGAGCGGAGATTTTGTGGCTTAAATAGGGCCAAAGAAGCAACTGGGAGCCATTTTGTTTGTGCTGATTTCTGGCGCCTCTGGAAATGAGGCGCCACCAAAATCACGTGTTCCAGTTCAGTTTGATTCGGCCACTTCGATGGATTCATCAGCCCACTTTGGTGTTGGAAATTTGGCGCCTCAGAGGAGAGACTCTCTTCGGGTGTCTTGCGGCAAAAAAGAGCAACAAGAGACTCTGGGGCGGAGATTTCAAAGATTTTCCGGCCTAATGGAACAGTTTAGAATAACACCTCGAGATGGGCGGCCGCTTAGTGTGGGGCCGAGATTGTGTTCCACCAAAGTTGAGTCCATTTGTCGCCGTTTGGACAACTTTTGGGCCACTCGGAAGCGGCCCAAAAGCTGCAGAGCTCGTTCCATGCGCCCTCTGGCCAGTGGGGCGAAATGAGGATCAGACTGGGGCGAGACTAGAGCTGGTGGGGTGGCGAAGTTGCGAGCTGGCCGATTTGCCGGTTGTTTGGCGGCCGATTTTGGGGCCCACACACACACTCGATCACTTGGTTTTGGGCCACAATTGGGGCCCCCAAAAGGCGCCCAAGGCGTTAAATCTGTGCGCTCATTCATGGGGCTTGTTTGTTTGCGGGCGAGCGAGCAGCTTGGGCGTCGAAATGAAAAGAGGCACCCAGTTGGCGGGAAAAAATGGTTTGCCGAGTAAACAGAGGAAAGAGGAAAGTGCAAAGTTTTGCTCAAAGCACAACACACACACACACAGGCCCACAAGAGGGGCGCACAAAGACAAAGCAGCGCTGCCCCAAGCGAGCCGGGCAAACAAGCGGCCGAATATTAGTCACTTTTTTTTCAATTGAGCGCTCAATTGGGCGGAAATGTTTTCTTGTCGCCACAAGCAGCCAAACGGGCACCACAGAGCCACTCAATACAATAGGCTCCCATTGGCAGTGGTCCAATGGGACCAATAGTGCAGCGCTGCACTGCACTGAACTGCCGCAGCACGTCCACAGGCGCGCCCACTAAGCCACTGCGCTGATGGTGCGCGCTTTGGGCCCACGTCTGGGGCGCCAAACATCGGGCCCAAGTGAGCGACTCAACACTGTCACAACAGAGGCCGGCCCCCCCAAATGAAACTGGCCGCCGCTAAGCCGCCGGCGAGAGACTGGCGACGGCCTGCAACTTGGTCCTCGGGCGACTCTTGGGGGTCGAGTTTGCGCAAATAGACACAGCCCAGAGGGAGACACTTCTTCTGGCCGCTCCTTGTTGCTGGCCGGAGAACAAACGGAGACAAACACAAATTGAATTTAATCACAACAAATGGTTGCGCATCTTTTTGGCCAGCGCCGCGCATGCGCCCCAGTTGATGGAGCAACTGGGGCTCCTTCACAGAGGGACTGTCTCTACTGAAACTTTGCCGCTACTGAAACTGTTCAACTGGCCGGAGTGCAGCTGGAGCACTGCCAGCGAGTGGAGCACACGCAGACGAGAGCTCGCACTTGGCCCGCCACACTCAACTATAAGCACTCGGCGTCTCAAGCTCACCAGCCGAGGCCAAGAAAAACCCCTTATAGGCGCCCCCAAGCAGCGCTCACAGTTGGGAGCTCCCAGTTTCTCATTGGCATCAAGTGGCCACTCGGGCGCTCTCAATCGGTCCAACAAAGCAGCACCAAGAAGAGAGACCAAACAGGATTGCAAGAAGCTTGGTGAAATTTAACTAGCTCGCCGCATGCAACAAGGACGCACCACACTCAAGCCAGCATATAGAAGATGTCGAACGCAAGCAAACCGGCGGGCCTGGCGGGCACGATCTGGCGCGCCTTCGAGCTGAGCGGTGGGCCGGGCGAATCGGCGTCGCCCGCGCGCCCACGCAGCGAATCCAGCCACAGCGCGAGCAGCCTCACCAGCGGGTGCTGCTCGCCGGCCACGCCCCTCTGGTGTTCGGCGGGCCAAGAGTCCGGCGTGGAGCAGGCGGTGGGCGGCGAGTTTGGGCGCAGACTGGCTGCTTGCCAGCGGCCCGCAGAGATCACAGCCAGCGAGTACAATCCAGAAGGGGTTCCACAGGAGCCGAGAGACCATTGCAATAGCCTAGCAAGAGTGAGCTGCACGACGGAAGGGGCGCAACAGAGCCGCAACCTGAGCCCGAACGAGGAGGAAACCACCGAATTGGGCGCAACAAGCCCGAACACAATCTCAAGCAAAACCAGCAAGACCCGCGAGGACACTCAGAAGGTTAAAGAGAGGCCCAGAGAGAAGCAGAAAAAGGTTTCGGCCATGAAGTCGGACGAGCGGCGACGGAGCCAACACCAGAAGCCACCCTACTCTTACATCGCGCTCATCACAATGGCCATCCTCCAGTCGAAGGAGCGGCGCGCCACCCTGGCCGGCATCTGCGACTTCATCAGGGCCCGCTTTCCCTACTATCGCGACAAGTACCCTTTGTGGCAGAACTCCATCAGACACAATCTGTCGCTCAACGACTGCTTCGTCAAGCTCTCCAGAGAGCCCGGCAACCCGGGCAAGGGCAGCTACTGGTGTCTGGACCCGCAGTCCGAGGACATGTTCGACAACGGCAGCTTCCTGAGGCGCCGCAAGCGCTACAAGCGGCCGCCCGGCTCTCTGGAGCCCGCTGGCCACCACCAAGCAGCCCACCAGCAGGCAAGCAGAAAGACAAACCCCAAGGACCAGAACCAGGAGCACGCCAAAGATGCGGCGGCGGCAGATCCGCCGGGGGGCGGGGCCAAGGGCGAGGTAGGCGCGTCTGCGGGCGCGAGCGAGCCCGAGCAGAAGGGGGCGAAGAGTGGTGGGCCTGTGCGCGCCGCAGAGCAACAGTGCCAGGCGGCGGCCGCCGCAGCCGCAGCCGCGGCGGCCCACTGGTGGAGCGCCAGAAACTATAGCGCGCAGCGCAGCCCGCAGCCCGCGCGCAGAGCCGCCGACCCGCGCCCCGCCCACCCGCTCGAGCAGTGCATTCCTAGGCAGCAGCAGCAGCCCGCGGGCTACGCGGACCAGCCACGCCTCGCGCCCGAAGTGGCGGGCCTGCCGCCCGCAGCCGCCTGCTACTGGCCGCCCGCCGCCCAGCTCCACCCCTCGGCCTCGGCGGCCGGCCTCCACTCGCCCCTATGCAACCTGGGCGCCCTGGTCGCGCCGACAACCCGTGCAGGCTGCCCCCAGCCGCCGCCCAGCCACCTGCAGCAACAGCTGGCCTACCAGCACCAGCAGCAACAGTCGGCGGCGGCCGCGGTGGCGGCCGCCAACTTCCTGCTCCCCTCGCTCTACTCGCAACTCTTCGTGGCCGCCCACCACCAGCACCACCGGCAGCAGCAGCAGCAGCAACTGTGCGCGGCCCTCGCCACTGGCCACTTCTCGGCCCACCAGACCGCTCTGCTGGCGCCCACCCAGACGGCGCGCAGTCTCGTCCCCAGCAAGCAGGCCGAGCGCAAGCTCCACGAACAACGACCGCCGACGGCAGTCTTCTCGGCGCCACACGGCTGAGGCCAAATGGGTGCCGCCTTTTCCGCCTCGCCCGAGCCATTGACTCGCTGATGGCGGCCAACTGAGGCCAGCCTCGAGACAGACAGAGAGAGAGAGAGAGAGACACGAATGTGCACTGCAAGAGGGGGGCAATGGCAACTGGCAAAAGGAAAACAAAACTCAGACTTTTGGGCGCCGCTCGACAGTTTGTGGCGTCACGGCTCAATTAATCTCATCACCTAATCATTTGCCGCCCGCCGCCACTCTGGGCCGGCTCGGCGCTCTTTGAAGCGGCCTGGGCGGAGGGGCGTTGCGTGTCGTTGCAAAGGGCCGCGTCCGGGCAGACCGACGGACAGACGCACGGACAGACGGACGGCGCAGAAAGTGTCGCCTTAATTATGAGGGCCAGCCTCCTGGGGGCCACACAGACAAATCAGCCGACGCTGAACAAGCCTCATTGGGCGAGCCAAGAGGCCAAGCGGACGGCGCAGCACTAGACTAGATCAGCTGGGTCAGCTTAGCTCCAGTTGGGAACTCTCACTCATTTCACGCCACTAGCACAACAACACTGCCGACGAACGCTCGCCGCTCGCCCCTCGCGCACCGTGCAGATTCGGCGCCCAAAATTCCCTCTCACTTGTAATAATAATAACACGGTGGGAGAAAAAATTATTCCTTGTAAATAAACTTATCTCTCTTTCTCTTTCCCTCACTTAATCCTCTTAAGTTTTCACTCCAACGCTGTGTTTATTCGTGGCCGGCCTCATGAGGATAGAAAAAAACGTAGACTTGGTTGCCCAAACTCGCTCCAGCTCAAGACGGGCGCCACAACAAGGGCCAAGTTGTTGGGGCAAAAACAACAAATCTCCCCAGGATGATTAAGAACCCATTTAGTTGGGGACACAAATTTTACATAATCAGTCTGTGAGGGGGAGCAAATCAAACAAAAACATTCACAGCCTTCGCTTGGTGAGTCTGAAGGAGCTGCCGAGGGCAAACGAGGAGCTGAACCAATGGAGAAGGCTCGAAGAAAGTGGATGAAAAGAAAAGTTAGCAGCCAGACAGTTTGGCGCCCCGACTGAAAAACGAGACCAATCTCGTTTGCTTGGAGAGACAATTTTCGCTTACAACGCACTAATCGAATAGTGTGCAAGACACTGCTCCCTTTGGGACAATCAAAACAGACAGACAGACCCAATGTTGGCCGAGCACAGAAACGAGAGATCAACAACTAACTAGGAGGCGGAGAGCGGCACTGTGTGATTGTAGTTTGGTTGTCTCTGTTTCGTTCTATTATGTTGTTGATTCTTGGCCAGTAGTAGTGAAATTGAGCAGAGAGAGAGAGAAGGCGAACAAGAGGAGAAGAGTAGAAGCAAAGGCGGAGGAAATAAATATAAAGGGAAAGAGACAGGGATTCCACCATATTTACCAAAGTGAAAGAAACAGGCTCCCTCCTCTAAAGAGGCGAGGCGGCGAAATCTTTTGTCTGTCTTGTGCTCGTGGTGTGTGACAGAGGCAAAAATCTGCGTGTGAGTGAGACTAGCTCCTCCAACTCGAACTCGGTTTGCATTTGTTCCCCAATTCTTCAGCATCCACTGGAACAGTATTGCACCAAGTTAGCTGACAAGCAACAAGAGGAAAAGAAACCTCCGGCCGGACAAACATGCTCTGCTTTGCTCTATGCCTCTTTTTCTATCTCCTAGTCTTTCTCTCTCTCTCTCTCTCTTTCTCTGTCTTTCTCTCTGCTCAAAGGAACATGGACTTGGCTCTTTTCTAGTCCTGCTTTGCGGCATTAGAATAACAAGATGGGAATTTGTTTGCGGCTTTTTTGTTTATCTCTTGCCCGCTCCTCCAACACCATTTCATGCTTCCACATTTCATAACGATGTCAATGTCAAGATGTTCTGTTGCAGCAAACACACAGACAGTAGCCGCGCATACGCCAGACTTCTGGGCGACACTCCGACGAGGCGAGTAAAAGATGAATGATTGTCGTTTAAGTTTGCTTGTCGCGGCCTGCAAAGTGGAGCTCAGTTGCTGCAAGAGCACGAGAGCAGAATCAAACTGTCCCTCTGGAGCGGCGTACATTCATTAAAGTTAATTGGCCAAAGTTCATTAAGGAATCATGAGCAACAAGCGGGCGCAAGTCAAAGTGGAGCGGCGCCTCCATGTCTGGAGTGGGGAAAAAATGATTGATTTTCGCTCACTGACCAATGTCCACATTTTCAATGGGCGCTTCCTCGCCGGTCGTCACTCTCTCAAGTTTGGCTCTTTGAAATGTTGCAAAAAGTGGCGCACTCAAAGTAGAACTAAGCGCCAAACAAATACTCTGTTCGATGTTTGGTCATGGTTATTCAGTTTTATTCATTTCCCTTTCTGATTGCTTCTCTGCCCAGATTTTTCAAAAATATAGCAAGCGATCAATTAAAATACACACACACACACATATCAATATATATGTATATATATATATATATATATATAGCTCTATTCTCTTTTAACTAAATTTGGATGAAAATATCTATGAGCAGCATAGAGAAAGAGCCCGTTCTTTCTCTAGCAGGCGGCAATAGAACACCCTGAGCTGGATGTTGGCGGAACTACACATCTACGGGACATCAGTTAAAAGCGAATGTATGTTCCGGCTTATAGATGTGATTTTCTTCTATCTTAATCGCTGTCGGATCTGTAGTTTGTTGGCAAGTGGGGTAGGAAGCGTTGCGAGCCCGAGAAGCCAGAAAAGTGTGAGCCGGAGTTGCGACGAGCTCGGGAAGGCAAACGTCTTCCTGGTGGCCAATGAAAATAAAGCTCTCCATCGCTATCTTCTGCTTGCATACTGATAATATCCTGCCAGTCCATCCCGACATCGTGGACATCATCATCATTATCGTCATCATCCTCATCCTCATCTTCACTCTCATCGGTACCTGAGAGCTCTGCAGATCGGTACGCATTGATCCTAAAGTCTTCATCATTGTCATCATCATCATCATCATCTTCCTCCTCATCTTCATCATCCTCCTCATTATCATCATGGTGACTACTATGGTTGTCGTCATTATCAACTCGACGTTCACTGTTAGCAAATAACATGAACATGCTTGCATCCATCTCCTCATCATCGTCATCTTCATCTTCATCATCATCCTCATCATCGCCATTCTCCTCATATTCCTCAGGTTCTGCGTCCTCGTCTTCATCGGGGTCGTCATCAAGAATGGCATCTGAATCACTGGTGTCATCAATTGAGAAATCATCGGTATCCTCTGGATCGTATGCGATCCATCCTCTATCTTCATCCTCTGCATCGTAATCATCCTCATAACCATCCTCGTATTCTTCATAATCACTCTCTCTGCCGTAACCCCGAGCGCTTCGCCTACTTCTCGGATTCAAAGGTGTGCGCCACATTGTCGCCCCATTCAATCCTGTCCAGCGCTGGATTCGCCTAGTTCCAAGCTCTCTGGTCCCATTCAATTGACTATCATCGGTATTCCTAGTACGAGGTCTTAGAGGTGGCAACGACTCATCTTGTGACTTTTCCAATCTCAATCTTGCCTTTATAACTTCGGCCCTATTCTCTTGGTATTGCTTGGACATTTTTACTACCATCTTGTCGACAATCTCGCGCAAGACTAAATTCTCAGCGTGAAAGACCGTATCGATTCGACAAGAGGGACATCGGTCTTGGACGACAAGCCAAGCATTCAGACAGTATTTACAAAAGCTGTGTGAACAGTTAAGAATCACAGGATTGATGTAAACATCTTGACATATGGCACAACAGAGATGATTCTCTAATAGTTCGAGGACATTTTTTTGAACACATTCATTGTTCAGCTTTTCTGTTTTCAGCCTCTCTAACTCTTCCTTCGATTTGTTTTCCGTTTTCATTCTTACATCACCTTCCCTTGAATCACATGGTCGCTGTTCCTGATGATTGCGATCTTCCGGAACTGAATCACAGTTGCTATCCTTTCCTGATTTGTTATTTCTGGTCCGTGGTCGGAGAACACCATCTTGTTCCCCGTTTGTATCTTTTCTTACGCCGGTTTGTCTTGTCTTATTGGTAGAAGGATTTGGTTGGGTATCATGTTCTTGCTCATTTTGCTGTGACTGTCCTGAATTGTTCTGGCTCTGAATACGCATTTGCTCAAGTTGTTGTTGACGTCTTCTCCTGGTAACCGGCATTTTCTCCGAATAAACAGAGATATTTTATCCCAATATCAATAATGTTATTAAATATTAAGTATCTGATTACAAATGAAGGATATACTTATGAATAGAGCACTTTTGAGAGTTGCCTATCTGAGGTAATTACATTATGCTAAGGGTGGAGATAGAATCATATCCAATGAGCATGGGTTAACCTGGAGAGATTTCACTCAGGATCTTAATACTAGAGCCAAGTTGTGTATTCTATTGTGGCTAGAAAATAAATTCGTTGTGGCAGTTGATGCAACGTGCAACATCAGCAGTTCTGCAGGACGCGATGATGAGAGCGAGGATTTTCACGATGTTTGGACCTGGAGCTGTTTCTGTTTGCAGATTGCGCCTGAGGATTATCCAAGGCTGAAGCTGAGCTGTCGTGTCTGGTGGCGGGACACGAAAGCCGTCTTCAAAACAAGTAGGTGCGGTCACCAATCGACCCGAGCAGCAGAGTCTACAATGGTTTGATTATGGGACAGAGACCGCGGGCTTCGGGAGCGGTAACATGCCCTGTGAAGGTAGGTGGCCGAACCCGAGCGTCACAGAAGCAGTCGCTGGACTGAGGCTGGCAGTCGGCGAAAATTGCAGTCTTTCTTCTACAAACTGATTTGTTTGTTGAAATGCATCACCACTAATTACCTGCACCAATTCAGCTTCTGTATATGTCAAGAAGCCTCGAATCAAAAACAGTAGCACAATTCCGTCCATTCATGTTCATGCCCTCCACAAGACATGGGATTCAATGTTGCTGTCCTGCACCCGGATCTGGGTGTTGGTGGAGCCGAAAGACTCATAGTCGATGCCACAGTAGCTCTACAAACCAAAGATCATGACGTTGCTGTCTATACTGGCTACCATGATCAAACAAGGTGCTTCGAAGAAACGATCAATGGAACAGTCGAAGTTATCACAATAGGCCGATGGATACCTAGGTCAATCTTCGGCCGTTTTCATGCAATCATGGCCTACCTCAAGATGATGTTTATTGCTATCTATTTATCGTTCTCGGCGAAATCCTATCAACTCATTCTATGTGATCAAGTATCAGCATGCATTCCAATAATCAAACTCACAAACCTGATCTCTGGATCCAAGAGTAGGATTGTTTTCTACTGTCATTTCCCCGATCAACTCCTTACTACACGCGAGAGTTTCATAAAAAGAATATACCGCTTGCCTCTAGACTTATTTGAAGAGTGGTCAACCGGTTTAGCTGACGTTATTCTAGTCAACTCGGAGTTCACGAAGAAAACAGTCAAGAGGACATTCAAATCGCTCAAAGATAGGGACCTCAGGGTTCTCTATCCTTGCGTGGACGTCGAAAAGTTCGACGGTCGAAGACCATCCCATGAGGATTGTCAGAATCTCAAGTTGAAGCACGGTTTGCTGGGCAAGAAGTTTATCTTGCTATCTTTGAACAGATTCGAGCGTAAAAAAGAGCTCGAAGCAGCTGTGATACAGTTTAAGAGACTCGTCTATGAATCTGAGCCAAGGGAAAATTCCTCGTATCATCTGATCGTGGCTGGTGGTTATGATTCACGTCTTGAAGAATGTGTCTCTTACTTCTCAGACTTGGTCGACCTAACAAATGACGACGTACTCCATGAAAAAGTCACCTTCTTGAAGTCCCCATCCGATATGGAAAAACTGATATTGCTAGAAATATGTGATGCACTAGTTTATACCCCACAAAACGAACATTTTGGCATAGTGCCTATTGAAGCTATGGCCATGAGAAGACCAGTTATTGCTTGCGCCTCAGGAGGACCGTTGGAAACTATCGAACATGGAAAAAACGGGTATCTCTGCAGTCATGACGAAATGTATCGCTATATGAAACAACTAGCGACAAGACCAGAAATCAGATCGCAGATGGGAGAGAACGGTTTCCGGAGGGCAATCGATAGATTTTCGTTTGCCACATTTCGTGACCAATTAAACCAACTTTGTTTTGGCGTTTAAACTGGAAGTGTTGTCGAGGATGAGTGGATGTGAGGATGAGGTGGAGCAAATCGTCAAGTTCCGCTATCAGCGAGCGTTTAACGGCGGCATTCAACCTGACTTCGCTTTGTTTAAAAATCGCAAATGGATACGCGGGATATCTAGAGGTCTAATAATTTCTGCGTTGGAATGATTCAGTAGGTATCATGGGGATAAATTGTCTTGGAATTATGATCAGAAAATGATATTCCATTCAGACTGGCCTTGCCATCAGTGGCTGCACGGTGCGCGTGGTCTGACTGAAAGTTGGTGCGAGCTGCGAGGCACCACGCAGATGGTGCAGCATCATCCGAGAAAAATACAAATACCATGGCAGAATCATTGAAAGTTATGACTAAGGATGATCCCTCACGACCACACCACAATCAAGTATCATAAGATCTTCCAAGATATTAGAGTCTCATGGATCTTTTGATTGACTTTATTGAACACCACAAATGGGTCGCACGGACTTCAGAAACTACAGAGATTTCCTTATTCGCAATTCTCTTAGGAATCGATACTAACGGTAACAATGCCCTAACTCATCAAGCTAGACATATCAGTTCCACCATTATCAGGATTTAATCTCCTCTACTTGCTTGTAAAGACCGTAATCATAGCTGCCTAGCTTTTGCAATCATGTCGGCATCAACCTCCTCTGATGTTGCCAATCAATCGAGCCAAGAGCACCCGGATAGGTTGCAACAGCAATTTGTCTGTGTTAAAAGACCAGATTCAAGTTTAACTGCCGTTTTCGAGCATATGTACCTCAATGAAAGACTAGTTGATGTGACATTGAGTTGTAGTAACGGGCAACTTCAAGCACACAAGTTGGTATTAGCCGCCTGTTCTCCTTATTTTAGCAGCCTTTTCGATAAACTCGCTAATCCATTTCATTATCCAGTCGTAGTGATAAAAGATATGCAATTTGAGGACCTAAAGCTACTGGTGGAATTTATGTATAGAGGTCAGCTGACCATAAACCATGAAAGATTGACAGATCTTGTTAAATGTGCCGAAAACCTACAAATCACAGGCTTATCCAGTCTAGATACCCTGGTAACAACTCCAATAGATAAGAATGATGGCAATCACATGGCAACAATCAATGTGGAGGGACCGAAGATTCCATCACCTGGTCATAGAGCCATGCTGAAGCGATCCAAGCGCTCAACATCTTCGTCCTTCAATCATCAAGTGATATTCAGCAGAACTTATCAGCGTAGCATTGAGCACAATGATGCTGACGATTATCATAGACCAACACCAGATAAATTGTTGGAACAGTCTATGTTAACTTCAAATGATGCGCTGGATGTAGGAGGCCAATTCACCAATACGGCCTATGCAATAGCATCTAATAGTGCCCTTCATCCTACATCAACCAAGAATCTTATTGCCACTCACAGTCACAATCACATCAACAGTAGTCACAATCATCAATCGCATGGGACTCCCGTATCATCCCTGCAACATATCCAGCATCATTTGGGCATCGATAACCATCAATTAGGTGGTGGGATGAATCAACAGCATAGCAGCCATAATCTATCCAACCAACTACAGGTGTTGTCTCAATCTTTGGCAGCCAATCGAGCAACTGTTTCATCAAACGTCAGTAACGGTAATAATGGCGGCACGAATGGCCAAGCAAACCATAGTCACCATTCCTCTCATTCTCACCACACCACGTCCGCATCAAACAATTCGAATAACTCATCGTTGATTCGCGGTCGAGTACACCCTTGCAACATTTGTTGGAAAACTTTCAGAGAAAAGGCTAACTTGAAACGGCACCTACAAGTCCATTCTTTGGATCGGGTTGTTTACGCGTGTCCTGATTGTAACAAAACGTTCTCATGGAAAGACAACTACATAAGGCATACAAAAACGGCCCATCATATGAACAATGTAACACGGCAACAAGGCACTTAGAACATAGGAATAAAATAATACAACTAGAGAGTCCCTACGGGCTTAGGGCCTAACGACAGTTAACCTTGGCCTCTACATGCCATTGTGATTTCCTTGAGATTATCAGTCCTCGATATCCCAGCGTTCTATAGAGTTTGCGAAGAGGCAACGTCGATATGCAATCGAAGACTATAGCTTTTGCTTTAAGGCAACCTTCTGATATAGTACCAAAATAGCATTCGATCCAACCGAGTGTGAGAGAACAAACTCTATGTGATATAGACCATTTCGACTTACACATGCCTGTCTATAAATCTAACTGGTATGGATATCGACACGCAAAGTTTCACGCGGTGATCCCTTAAATCATGAGGAGCAATTCATCTAGCTAAAAAAATTGCTCTCATGGTAACCGAGATGTGGCACGACACTCAATCAAGCGTCATCCATGTATCTTGAAGCCCTCTAATGAGTTACTGGAGCCCAGTAATCAAGCTCTGGAACAGTGGAGACGGGCTGCAAGTCTCGATCAGCATTTTGTGTAGACTGTCTACTTCGTTCGAAACATGTCCACTCACGTCAAACAGTGCTCCCTTGGCTTCCATGGTTGCTGTATCACCAACAGCGAATCAAATCCAATACACCTAATCACAATTTGCGACAGTCAAATGTAAAGAGCGCCAGATTTGCTGCTACCGCTACCCTACAGTCACCATTCACCAGGCCTGAGGCCAAGAAAGACTATCTGAGTTCAGTCTGAAGTCTGAGAAGTTCCCCCATGCACGTTGGGCTCAGTGACGGGGGACCTAGCGACAATGACAGCTATGCGCCCGCTCTCTCTCTCTCTTCCTTTCTGCCTCTTTGCGTGCCTCTATTCTGCTCTATTTCTGTGTATCTCTCGCGCTTCGACGCGAGCTAGCTTGACATCTCGCCTTACCTTGAAAAAAAAGTTTTGCCCATAATAAGGGTATCGAATAAATTAGGACCGCTTGAAGGAAGACTCAAAAGGATTCGATGATATTTAGACAAGAGACATTGTCTATGTAATCATTCTATTTTTATCTGTACAACATGTTATGAGACATATCCAAACTTAGCAATTCCATGGCATCCAATAACCAGGAGAATATCAATATAGCCAATGTAATTGGCACACCAAATACTGCCACACTTTCATCACCAGGGCTCAATCCTTTGGGAGATAGCGGTGCTAGCCAGCAACAACGAGACCACCAGCACATTGATCACCAGCAACAATCAGATAGATTGAAACGAAGCTCTAGCACACAAATTGATGCTCTGCAAGATGAGGTGGCCTCATTGAAACGTTCGCTTGCTAGTGAAAAATTTCACCTAGATGATGTTCCATTCTCGTCGCTTGCATCCAAGTTAGAGCCAATAACTAATATATCAATTAAATCAAGACGCTTATTGAAGGGTCACAATGGGAAGGTTTTATGTCTCGATTGGGCCCAGGATAAGCGACGGATGGTTAGCTCATCACAGGATGGTAAATTGATAGTTTGGGACGCTTTTCCAAACAATAGCAAACAGGAACACGTGATTACCCTACCCACAACATGGGTAATGACCTGTTCATTTGCTCCATCAGGAAATTTCATAGCCGGTGGCGGTCTAGACAACAAAATTACAGCTTACCCATTGTATTCAGAAGAGGACACAACTTTGAAGAAGCGCCCGATCGGAACTCATACCTCATACACTAGTTGCAGTCAATTCTTAGCTAATGATCAACAAATTCTCACCGGTAGCGGCGATTCAACTTGTGCTCTATGGAATGTCGAATCAGGAACCTTGATACAAAGTTTTCATGGACACCATGCGGATGTATTATCCTTGGATGTGCCACCAAGCGAGACTGGTGGTAATACATTTGTTTCAGTGGGCTGTGATAGGAGAGCTCTAATTTGGGATACCAGGGTTGGACATTGTGGCCAAAATCAGTACATACAATCATTTAAAGCACACGCTGCCGACATAAATTCAGTTAAATTTTATCCATCAGGAGATTCAATAGTAACTGGCTCAGATGATACCTCATGTCGCCTATACGATTTGCGCGCAGACCGTGAAGTGGCGGTTTATCAAAAGGACAGCATTCTGTTTGGCATTAATTCCGTTGATTTGTCCATCAGTGGGCGCATATTGTTCGCCGGTGGCAACGACTATACTATTCATGTTTGGGACACTCTCAAATGTAACCGAATTTGTATCCTCTATGGTCACGAGAATAGAGTCTCCTGCGTCAGAGTGTCAGCGGACGGAACCGCCTTGGCGTCAAGTAGTTGGGATCATACCATCAGAGTGTGGGCTTGATGTTTTAGAAAGAACCTGGCGCAAATAGGGGAGGATTTGTTGATCGAGATGGAGTTTAGGTACTGTTATTAGGAATTCGACCAATTTATAAAGAGTAATTAGAGTCGACACAAGCCCTCTGTGACGTCTTCACTAGAAACTGCCTCTGCTACAAAAGGCAATTCTTTTACTATTTTTTTATTTGAACCTCTGAACCAAAATTCATGGCGACCCTAGTCTGCTTATGTTCTCTATATGCTTGTCAGCAGCTTCTTGGTACATCTCTTCAAACTCAGATGTACCAAAAACGGGCTAGTCTAAGGCACCCTCATGAGTGCGTCTGCCAGCAGCGCGCTTAATACCAGTCGACTAGTCGATTTGGAATTATATTCATAAGATAGATGATGCGAAAACCTAATTTACCGATTTGCAGCCGGTTTACAGATTCCTAGTGTTGGATTATTCATACCCATTTCAAAGTGTCACTAGGAGTTGTCCATTACGATTCGAACACGGGACTAGTCGACACAAATAGCAATCTAGACTGTTCTGTTTGATCGGATCCCTTTCATGTCCGGCTGGCCTCCTGGTATCACAAGCCAGTCGAACCAGTGGAGTGCCCCTTAGAATGTTTATCTAAAAGATTGAGTTGCCCACCGTTAGAGCGAGGTAGAGCTCATGCTTGAAGGCTTTTGTTTGACTAGGCAGAAGTAGGGTTTCCAGGCAGCATGAGCTTGAGGCCGCAAGTGTCAAGTTGCATGCATGATATGCGAGGCCTTAAAGGCCTCCTAAAACTTGAATATCTTCCTCGACAATCTTTGCTCCCAATTAGTAGACACATAAAGTCAGGAATGCTTTCTTTTGTTTTCTTGCCAATGTAAAAGGTTTCATGGAATGAGCTTTGTCGTTGGGTTTGGGCGAATGACAGCGAGAACATTGCCGTCTGATCTGCACCATACAATGCAAACATCGTCTCATTCATCACTAACTTTGGTCCATCTTAGACTACCAGTCGTCTCCGGTTGATCCTTGAAAGCGAGCATTTTTGCTTGCTGGTACACATGCACTAGCTAATCAGTTGCATCCTCCTCTATCAGTAATCGATGATAAATAATAATGTTGATAGCATCAGTAATCATAATAATAATGATGACAATGATATTGAGGATATCTTATTAATAATAAGAATGATAATAATAAAAATAAATGAATGTAAATTAACGTAACAATTTAGTTGCCCTTTGGTTAGCTGCCGTTATTCTAGTTTCATTAGCCGTTGTCTTTTGATTGATGCGTTCGAGCTGGGAATTCTGGTTGACAATCTCACTACCCATATCAATGGCCATATTACGCAAATTTCCTATCATGGTTCCAACCTGCGCCATATTCTCCTCCATCTCGTCCTCTCTGGCATCATTTGTGATCTTGGCCACATACGAGGTTGTCGTCGTGCCAGGCCCAGTTCGATTGTCTACAACTCTGGTCGGCTGGCCATTGATTACCTTGCCATCATCATTAGCTTTCCATGTTCCGGCATCCTCTTTGAACTTTTTACTCTTCCCACAAGGAAATATACAAATTCCACAACATTTTTCCATTCCAGTTAGATTCTTCTCAGCCTCCCTCATGTCCACATTGATCTTGTCCATGTCCTCTTCAATCTTGTCAAGTTGCTCGCCCTGCTCATCAAGACCCATGAGGGTCCTGAAGCCAGCCTCTTTGCTCTCATCGCAAAGCTGTAACATACGCCGGGTGGATTCAAGAGATTCATCTGTGGTTTTATTGGCCTTAGATTGAAGCTCGGCCAGCTCACTATTTTTAGGATTATTGTTATCATCATTCATTTTGATGCCGGTTTAATTGTTATAGTTCTTTCTTGATGAAAATAGGAAATTTTCTACTTTTGTTTGGATCAAAAATCCGTTCTCTACTGAAAGATAGATGCACTGATTGAGTTGCAACTGATAGAGAGGCCCTAATAAAGAGGATTACTTCCTTCTAGTTTTCTAACTGGTCTAATTCACCATCGGCCAGCAGTTGTAATAGTCTCCACTGGCCCTTTTAGTCCCTATTGATTGCCCAGCGAAATATAATCTTAATTTCTTTTTTTCTTTCCTTTTCTCTAAGGGCTTCTCCTTGTTTGAAACAAATAAATAGCTTGAGTGTACTCGTCTAGAGTTAACACACTTAAACGTTTCGATGATTATGTTTGAGTTACATAACATGAGGTTAGCGCAGCCAAACGAAACGACCGTCGCCTCCTTCTTACTCCTCTTCTCAAATGAAAGACTTGTCGTCAATGGAATCAGACTCTTCTTTGTCCATCTACATTAATGATAAATGATAGCTTCTAATGAAAAGTTGCCTTCTCTGTTCTTAGTTGGCTGGCGATTGAGTTGAACTAAGGAACACAATGCCGTCTCTCGTTAATTGGCAGTGAACTCTTTCCTGTCCAAGTCGAGCTTCTAGTTTAGTCTGCTTGTCCAGTAGTGTAGCGGTTGCAGTATGGTTGTTGTTGGCGTCGGACACTTGTGAAGCGGATGATTGAGTTTGCTCGCTTGTTACTAATGGGCACGCACGCATTACTTTCTGAGACAAGGTCTAGACGGAAAGTAGAGCTCACGCAAGAACTATTGTGGTGCTGGGATGAGAATTTGAAACACCCACTTTGATGGGACAGTTTTCACAGTAGACAAGCCTTTCCTTCTCTCTGTCCCTTCTTTTCTCTTTGTTTTTAACTATTTTCGCGCTCAAATACAAAATCTGTGTACCCAGTGGGTTTTTGTTGAGAGAATGACTGTTTCGGCGAGTTATGGAAAGTTCGAGTCTGTGAGTTTAAAAAAAGATTGTTCCCTACTGTCTGTTTGTTTAACTTGCTCTCTTCACTCTCTGCTTGATCAACCACTTTTTGGGAAAGAAAATATCCAATTCGACTGAAAGACTAACTCGCGACTCTTGCTCGTAGTAAAGAATAAAGTCGACTAAAATCGACAATACCTTTAAAATAAATCTACTTTGCTCAGCCTATTTGACTTGTGCACCCCAGTATTGAACGTTCACGAAGGGTTTCTCATAAGCAGCTTGAATGTTTTGAGGGGTTTCATCTGACTTGGGCTTTTCTAGAAGCAAATTAAACTGAGGCAAAATTGTGACAGGTTCTTAGGAATGAGCAGTGAAGAGTATAATTATCTGCTAATCCTTGACGAGCTAAATAGGGCTTCGTTGTTGGAAAAAGTTTCACCTTGTTATTATTAGTGTTGTTATTATTACTACTACCAGTATTATTACTGTTATGAGTGGGAAACGAAAAGAGGGAGCACAAGAGGAGCACCTTGATTAAATTGTCCTGTTCAATGTTTGTTGGGGCCGAGCAAAGTGGTGGACAGTGCATGAATTGTGTGGCCCCAGACTGTGTGTGTGTGTGTGTGTGTGTGTTTGAGTATGAGGGCTGTGTGTGTGTGTGTGTGCGTTGGCTGGTTGCTTGTGGGGAGGAAAGAAAAACAATGTGAGAGAGCGAATGCAAACGTGTACCGTTAGGCTGCTGGCTCGCCTTTTGTTTGTTCCATTTGTCACTCATACATGAACGGCGCACACACACACAGAGATCCACATAGCCTAAGCGTGCGCCAGTTCCATTGGAGCAGCCCATTGGGGCAGCACTGCAGTGCCAAAGTCTCTCATTGGTGCTCGAGGAGAGCTGGCCAACTATTGCGCAGGTCCCCCTCTCCTCTGGGCCGCCTCCTCCTCTTCCTCATCCCCCACCAGCGCCGGTGGGCGGCCCGCGCTAAGCCAGCAGCCAGGCAGGCAGGCGGGCGGGCGGGCGGAGGGACGCAGGCGACTACTGTGCTGCTGGGCCTCGTCAGTCTTGCTGGCGGGGCCCCATTTGCTCGCTAAGGCACTCACGCAATCCTCTAGATCCCCATTGCACGACACGCACGCACCGCAACAAACATCCCCATACACAACCACCCCTTTAGCTCTCCACTCTTCTCCACTGTTATCCAGCCTTTTCCCTCGGCTGGAGAGATGGAGATCTCCAGCCTGGGTGCTTGCTGTTGCCAGGCCACACGCTCACGACAACCAGCAGGCCCCCTTGTGTGTGGGAGGCTGGCCCTGTGCGTGTGTCTGTGCGTGTGTTGCCCCGGGGCCAGTGGTGCCGCAGTGCCGCTCGTGTGCTCGTTCGTGGGGCCTCGCCTGCTCGTGTGTGGGTGGGCGGCTTGCCAGCTAGTTCGCTGGCTGCCTTGCTAGCTAGCTGGCTGGCTGGCTGGCTGGCTGGCCAAGTGTCAGATTGACTGTGGCCGGCCAGTGCTGAGCAGCCGCGGCGGCTCCTCCTTGCCAATTACTATTCGCTTGCCTGATTCCAGAGGGCCCCTCTCGACCCTTGTTCTCGGGCCGCCCGTCCCGAGCCGCTCTCGCAACCCGAGCCCGCTTGTGGCCTCTGCAGTGGCCGCCCACAGCCCCGAGCTAGCCAAGCGCCTGCAGCCGCCCACATAACTGCCACTTTCTCCAGCCTCCCCCACTTGCAGCCTCGAGCGCCCCGCCTGCTTCCCCCTCGGCTGCCGCCCCCACCGGAGCAAAGCCCGCCCGCTAACAACACGCCGGATCTCATTCAAAATTTATCCACCATCAAAGCTCGCTGCGGGGCCCCGCGGGGACGCCACTCGAACCTCCATCGGAGAGTTGACGCTGGCCGTGGGGGCCCCAGTGGCTGGCGGCCGACGCTGGCGCCCTCTCACTCGGGGGGGCTGCTCAGCCGCGACGAGGCTGGCAGAGGCGCTATCGCGGCCCCGATCGGGCTCTTCCGCCGGCGCGCGCCGCCCGGGCCGCCGCTCGAGCTCAGGCTCAGGCTCAGTTACCGCCCGTCTGTTTGACTTTGGCTCAGATTTCCACACACACGGCCACCAGTGTTGCAGAGCCACTCTTCCGGCAGGCGCGTGAAGCTGCGCCGCGGATCTGGGCCGGCGGGCGCGCGCCAGCCTGTCTGTAGCGCGCGCAGCAGCAGCTCCACTGTACAGTAATGGGCGCCCGCACAGAGCAGTGCACAGTGCACAGTGCACAGTGCAGCGCAGTCTTCGAGATATCGCGCACAGACCTGCCAGACACTGGCGCTCCTTAGGACTGGCGCTCCTCAGCACTGACGCTCCTTAGCACAGTCGCCATAAGCTTCCTCGGGCGTCGCCCTGCGGCTCGAAGTGGGGCCTCTGCTTCCGGCCAACCATTGGGCAAATTAATGGCTCAATTAGAGTCGCTCAACTGGGCCACCTGTCTGTGTGTGTTTTCGTTTCGTCTAAAAAGCGTCGCTGGGGGCGCCTGTCTGTCTTGGACGAGGCACTTCTTGCGGCCCATTTGCTCGATCGGGCGCCTTTTGGGACGCGTCTCCTGGTGATCCAAAAGGCACACAGACAAACAGGACAATTGATCATCGGCTCAGTCGCAAGAGCACGCCGCCAGTCCACTGGAGAGCAGTGGTCTGCTCTCCAAAGCGACCAGACGACTGGGCGTCGCGTCTGGCTCTTTTGATGGACCTGTGCAGGTCTAATTTGGAGGCACCAATTGCAGCCGGCTGGCAGACTCTTTTCTCAGCAGTCGCCACCTGCCCAGTGGACAGATTACTCGCTCTATTCTGAGGGCTGAATCCGGGTGGATCAGAGTGGCGCTGTTCAGGTTGACGGAAGACTCACGGCGAGGCGCAAATTAGGGCGACAGATCGATTGGGAGCTCGGCGTTTGGGGAATGGGGTTGCAATTTTGGTGGTGGCGCAATTGTTTGGGGGGCCCAACAACAAGTCTTGTTGTCTCACACACTGGCTCAAGCTGCAAGGAGACGGATAGAGGCGGGAAAAGCACTGGAGCTGACTGGAGGTTGCCAGAGACTGTCAACCGGTGGAGATTTAATGTTGCCGTTGTAATTGAGGTTGTTGTTGTTGTTGTTGTTTCTGGAGCTGGTTTTGTGTAGACTTTGGGCTGGGGAAAGGCGATAACAATTATAGAAAAGTTTCCCATTGGAAAGGGCGGGAAACTGCAGGAAACTAGACGAGCCGGTCGGTGTGCATTTGCTGCTGCTGCTGGTCCTGCTGCTGCTGCTGCGGGTCGCCGGCCGCGCGCTGCTGCTCGTCCGCGGGGGCGTCTCCCGCGGGCGCGCTGCTCTGCGGCCCGAGCTTGCCCCCCGCCGCGTTCGGCCCCATGGCGCCGCCGGAAGGGCCGCCAGCGAGCTCGCCGCCGCCCAAGTACTGGCCAAGGGGCGAGTGTTGTTGCTGTTGCTGGAGTTGCTGCTGCCTCTGGATGGCTCGCTGGTCGATTTGGGCCACCGACTGGACGGCGAGCCGCACGAGCTCGCCAAAGGCCCGCTCGAGCAGCTGGCGGGCCGTCTGGTTTTGGCTCGGAATTTGCAAGGCCAGCGCCATCTGATTGGCCCCAAAACTTTCATCAAATGCCACCAGACCACCGTGGATGCCGCTTTCTAGCAGATTGTTTGAGAATTGTTGCAACTCAACCGAATTGGCCCACTTAATCAGTCTGGCATTGGACCAGACCATGATGTTGACATTCTCACTCGAGCAGTCCGCCTGGGCTCGTAACTCTTCCAGAAATTTACGATCATAATTGATCCTCTTGAGACAATTTATGCCCTGCTGAAGGCTGTTCCTGTGCGCCGAGTCGACCATTTTCAAGTGAACCCGGAGATCCTTTTTGCCCAAATGCTCCAACATGCGCCCATCCACCAGACACTCCATGAAGGAGGACCTATATTGGGCCAAGCCAAGCGAGGGGAGCCACTCGTTTCCAATCCACTCGTGGTTCATTTGGCCCCCAATTAGGCTGGACTGGAGGGCGGCCGGTTTGGTGGCCGCGCTGGGCGAGGTTAGGGCCACCATCTCCTGGATGGCGAGGCGCAGTTTCAGCCGGTGCAATGGGTTGCTGATGCCAATCTCGCGCTGCATCTCCGTGTCACTTAGGGCCGACATGATGGCGCCCGACTTGATGTTTGCCCTGCACGAGGCCACATACCAAGCGGGCATGCCCACCCAAAGCTCCAGCCAGGCCACAATGGTGGGCCCATTCCACAGGGCAAATGGGGTGCCCGCGTGAATGGCCTCGGCGAGGAGCTCCTGTTTCTGTTTGGTCTTGCGGTCGATCTCGCTACGGAGCACGTTCTCCTGTTGCCGCGACGAAGAGTGTTGCTGCTGCTGCTGCTGCTGCACGTGGATCACGTTTGGACTTGAGCTCTGCAGCTGCACCGGCAGGTAGATCACTTGGGGCTGGCTGGCGGCCAGGCCAGACTGTTGCTGCTGGCTGACCTCGTAGGTTAGCTGCCCAGCGGCGTAGTCCTGGGCCATTGGGTGGCCCGCATGGAGCAGCTGGCCTGTGGCGTAGGCCTGTTGCGTCTGCTGAGGAGCGAGCATCATCTGGTTGTACTGGTTGGCCTGCGAGCACTGCACCATCATCTGCATGTCCCTGTTGCTGCTGCCCAGTTGCTGGACGTTGCCCTTGTCTCGCCGGTAGCTCGCCGGCAGCAGACTGCTCACCAGGCTGCTGCGCATCAGCCCGCGACTCTTGGACTTTTTCATCAGCCCTCGACTCTTCGACTTCTTCATCAGGCCGCCGCCCTCCAGGCCGGCCGCTTCCGCCTCGGCCAAGTAGTAGGCGGCCATCTGCTGCTGCTGGAGGGCGGCCAGAGTTGCCGCCTCGCCGGCGCCCGGCGGCTGCATGGCCCCGTTCAGACTGTACAGGCTGAGCGAGTTAGAGTCGAGCGCGTACAACATGCTGTAGCTGGAGGGCGTCTGGGAGAGCATTGGGCCGCCGGCCCTGAGCTGCAGCTGGCGCAGCGACTCCATCGACGGAGTGGCCGCCATCATGGGCTCGTAGCCCGCCGGCTTGCTCTTGAGCTGCTGCTGCTGCTGCTGGGGGTTGATGGGCGGCGGCCCGCGCCGGTAGGGCGAGCTGAGGCTGGAGGAGGCGGCGGCGCTGGAGGGGTCCTCGCGGCGCTCCACAATCTGGTGGCGGCTCGCGTAGAGCTGCTCCATCTCGTAGCTGCCCGTCTGGCCGTAAGCCGGCCTGAGGCGTTGCTCGGCCTGCTGCTGCTGCTGCTGGTGATGTTGTTGTTGTTGTTGCTGGTGCTGGTGCTGAGCTCTGCTGGGCGTGGCGGGCGACAGATCGTTGCCGTTCTGAGCGGGGCCCAACTTGGACTCGGCCCAGAGGCCGGCCGCCGTCTGCATGCCTGGAAATCTGTGCGGCGCGTAGAAGGTCTCAGCCGGCTGGTGGCCCTCGCTGGGTGCCAAGCCGGACGCGTAGTTCGCTGCCTTGCCACTCGAGCCTAGCTGGTAGTGCTCGTAGTGGCGTGCTAGGTTGGGGCCCAGCACTGGTGGCTGGCTAGCCGCGAGCACCGCCGGCTCGCCGATGGAGCCGCGCGGCGTCGAGCGGCCACTTTGGGGCGGCGAGATGCTCGTCCGGTAGAAGGAGGGCCCCGCGGTGGTGCTGTTGAACATGTAGCTGCTCGGGTCGAGACAAGAGTAGTCCTCCTCTTGGGACAAGTGGGCCAGCAGCTTGCGGTGCATCTGCGAGCTCTGCTCTTGCTGATGTTGTTGCTGCTGCTGCTGTTGCTGCTGTTGCTTCTCCTTCTCCTTCTGGATGGACAAAATCTGGTTGTTTATCTCGTCCAGCTTCTCCTGCAGGGCCACCGCGTTGGCCAGCGCCGTCTGGGTGTCCGAGTTGGACAGGAAGAAGCCGCTGGGACTTTTGCTTCCGCCGGGGCTCTCCTCTAGAAGTGTCTGCTGCTGCTGCTGCTGCTGCCCTTGCACTAGGCCCATGGGCGAGCTCCGCCTGGCGCTCTGCTCAGCTCCACACTCGCCGCCCTTCTGCTGCACCAGTGGACTCATTCTGCTCTGGCCCTTGCCCGACACACTTGAATCCTCCTTGCCCACCGGCTGGCCAAACTGGTTCACCAGCAACAAGGAGCCCAGCTCGTTGGCCGACTTGTTCAGCCTTTCCGCCTGCGAGGCCTCCACCTGAAGCTCCAACTTTTGCACCTTGGCTCTGAGACTCTCTAGCTCAATTCTAGTGGCCGTCAGCTCCTGTTGAATGCGCTCCTTCTCCTCAATGGTTGCATCCAAACTCTTGCAAGTCCTAGTCAGTTCCTGATTCAGCGAGTTCTTCTCGTCCAGGGCGGCCATTTGTTCCTTCAGGTGCTTGTGCAATCGTTCGGTCGACTCTTCGAGCAATTTGTCCACCGTTTCACTCAGTCGCTGGTTGTGCTCCTCATTCATGCGCTCTCTCTGTTTCATCCTGGTCAATTCGTCGTTCTTCTGCCTCAACTGGTGCTCCAAACTCTTCAGACACTCCTCCAAAGCCTGCCGCTTGCACTCCTGGTTCTCCTCGCCTCCAACGCCGCTCGACGACGAGATCAGGCCCGAGGAGGAGCCTCCAACATGGAATTGTAGCCCATGGTGCCCGTCGAGCAATTTGTCCAACTTGAAACTGCTCCCATCACAACAAGTATCATCGTGCCTCTTGGACAATTGCTCAATCTGTTGCTCGGCCAACTTGAGCTTGTCGCTCAAACTGCGCACCTTGTCCTCACTAACTCTCACCTGAGACTCTTTGCTGGCCAATTCGAGCTCCAGCTTTGCATTGGACTCGTTCAGTGAGCTGGTCTCGCGTTTCACAGACAAGTATCTGTTCTCCAAGGTGCTTATTCTGTCCTCTTGGTCCTTCCTCTGAGCTTCCTGCTCTTTGAGTTCATTTTCAAGCCTCAATTTGGACTCCCTCAACGACTGGCTCTCCTCGCGAGCCTCCTTCAAGCTAGTCTCCAAACTAGACAGCTGCTCGTACGAATCCTGCAACTTCAATCTCATATCCAAAATCTCACTAGTTTGCCGCTCCACCAACTGTCTCAGTGGCGCCGTATCGGGATCCTGCTGAGTTTGACCACCACTGGCCACACTCTCTGGCCCACTTTTGCTAGACAAACCTTCATTTATATTATTGATATTATTATTATTAGTATTATTGCCATTATTGTTATTGCCACCCCGAGAGCTCTGATTGGTCTCCTCCTCTAGCCCTCCAGAGTCTCTGGCCTGTTTGTTGGCCTTGGTCAGTCGTTCGTTCTCCTCGCGGGCCTCTCTCAGTTGGTTGTCCAATTTGTTGATCTTCTCCAAGGCTTGGCGCAATCTTTCGCGTACCTTTTCGTCCAATGCTTTGTGGTGCTCGAACAGAGACTTTAGTGCATTAAGTATCTCGTACTCCGACGACACTCCATTGTGGCCCGCCTGATCTTGTTGCCGTTTCACCACCGTCACTTTTAGCGACTTTTCATGCCTAGCAACAAGACACTCTAGATGCTCTAATAGTAGTCTGGTATTTGATCTTTCGGCTTTCAATTCGGAAATTTCCTCATTCCTTTCATTGAGAATCTCTTTGGCTTGGTTGAGCTCCTGTGTCAGGATTGTATAATCCTTAGGTAGACTAGAATCGATTAAAACTTTCAACAGATCTCGCTCCTTTTCTAACTGAGCTATTTTTGTCTGCCCATCGGCCAATTTCGTTTGAGTATCCCTAATTGTTTCCATCAATTTGTCTCTCTCGTCCAGCATTGTAACCATTAATTGCTCAAAATTGGCCTCCTCGCCGGAGGAAAAATTGGACATTCCATTCTTCTGACAGACCTGGTCCTCCGCAATTGGAGGCATCGAACAGACCGATTCCCACATGGTGTCAATGACTAATGATCTTGCGCTCCTCTAAAAAGAGTTAAAAAGAAGTTTCAATCCTCCTAAAATTATGGTACCCAAACATGAGTGTGCACCACAAATGCACACACTGTTATTATTTGTCACAATAAAACTATCTTGATAGTCGTCTTGTCAAGACGACTGTCCGCGACCACTGCCCAATGGAGCGGATGATTTGTTCACTCTCACTGATGCACCGCCGCGATGCCAAGCCAAAATCGCCCTCACCAAGACCCTCAGTTTGTTTATGCGCTGTGGCCAGTCTCTACGCCTTAGTCTTTGTATTACACTTGATCCTATTCCACTTTCCACTTTTGGCCCCTAAGCTCTACAATTACGAGAGTTGTCGGCACTCTTTATCAGTCGCTAGGCACACGGCCTGCACACCTCCTGATTCGGTTTCTTCTCCTATCTGAGAAAGCCAATTAGATGCTCAATCAATTTTGATTCATTCCTTTGTCTCAATGTCATCTTCTGATCGTCAGCAACAACTGTCAGTGGGGTTGAATAGCCTTGGCATTTGGTGAGCCGCCAACTACCTGTAATGAGGTTTATTGATCTGCATGTTTGCTAGTCTTCTTCGACGATGTCTGACGTAAAGAAGTTATTGTGAGAGTCTTGTTGAATAGTACCCCGTGGAAATATGGCAACTTTATCGTCTTGATGATGAACTAAGCTCAAACTCGATCTAAATTCTTCAAAAATATCTGCTTTTGCCTATGCCACGCTTGAGGCTTTGCTATTAGACTTTCATTGCCATTCATGCCACGAAATCAATACACAATCATCTGGAGCATGAAAAGAGCGAACATTTCTGCTAAATTTCATCATCGAATGGCGCAATATCACTGAATTACTCAAATTTGGGAGACAAATCAACAATCACAATTCTCTTCTCTCTTGCTGGTGAGTCTGCGTGTGTGGCAAGCTGGAATGAACAACATCGATGGTCTAGGGATTTAAATTGGTTTTCCGCTTTAGATTCTATTAGAGGAAGATCATCGTTGTTTGTTTCTATTGCTTACTAGTGGAAGAATGCAATCATAAGTGTTCATTTAATGGAAAATAAGAATTTCTTTCTGTCACATTAGAGCGCTAGAGAGATGGGTTAAAAGTTGGGCGAGTCCGGTTTTCTCTGAAACTTCTGGCAACTCTTCTCTAATTGGGGGCCCCCATTTGTCAACCAGCAAGGTTTGTCGGTATAAATATCGCTGCAGATTACATCATTGATGCCTAAACTTTGGGCTTCGCGCGCTAGGCGCCACAGTCCCTAGAGTTATGGGCGCCCCCACTGCGCTGGTGGTCGCAAGGGGCCCCCGACTTTTCCCGCCGCTCTTCCTGCAACTTTTCCTGCTCCTGCCGCTGTCAATGGGGCCCGCGCGTACACTTGCCTGGCCAAGGGGACCCAAAAATAGCAACTCTCGGCCACAGAAGTGTGGAGCACGATGGGGTGACACACGTACTTTGAACTGGACCGAAATCGTTGTCATTTCATTGTGCCTTATCGTTTGAGGCTTGCTGGTTAAAAAGCCGGCCAAAAGCCATGGACATGGAAAATTCCCATTGCGACCAGCAAATGGCCAGTGAGTGGCACAACACTGCCAATGGGCAGCTAACGTGCGTGCCAACCTGTGCCCATTCGCCGCTCGTTCTTTCGCGAGTCCAATTTTCACAAATGTGCTCATGTGTTTATCTTATTGATACTTTGCGGAAAAGCATTCAAATTTTCCCATTATTTTCAGCCAATATTTGCCTTGCCTTGACAGAGTCTGGAGAATAGCTGCCCCTTCAGACATACACCTTTTGTCACGCCAATTCGGTCAATATCTCCTCACACATCCAACGCGATCATGGCTCGAGGCCAGGGAACGAAGCGTGGCCCCAGGCAACAACTCCAGAGGCAGACTAATCCTGCAAATATCAGACAGGTCATGCCTCAACAACAACAGCAACAAATTCAACCCCCACAACCACAACAGGCCTCACAACAGCAACAACAATTCCAACCTAACATGATGCAAGCGGCACAATCGCCCCAAATGCAACAATGGTACAGTGTAGCGCCGGGACCACATCAAGTGCAAATCTCCTCCAGAATGCCTCAATCATCGCCACACCAAATGCAACAATCATCGCCCCGTCAACCCATAAGGTCTCCACAACAGCAACAACAAATCCGTCATCAGATACCGCCACAGATGACAATGAATCAGCCGCAGGTTCAACATCAGTTTGTCCATCAGTCCAGCCCAATGGCCGCTCAACAACAGCCCACAGCTCAACCGCCGCAGTTGCAATACCAAACTCAAGCTCAGCTTATCCAACAACAGCAACAACATCAAACTCCACAGCAACAGCAGCAGCAACAGCTCCAGCCTAATCAGCAACCTATCCAACAGCAATCTCAACCCCAGCAGATTCCTCAGATCGTCCAAATAATTGGCAATAAGAAAAGAGCACAAGAGGGGCCAGCCGTTTCCATCTTAACTGAGCAATCGTTGCGTGATCCCTTAGTTGCCGCCATCGAGAAAAATATGAACAATCACTTATTCACACACACTCTACATAGGACTTTCAGCGCGGCAAGAATGTTCTGACTCAATGATATGTGATACTAATGATTGATGGGTATATCCCACCCATTTTGTGTGATATATATAACATCTTATAGGGATGTTCACAGCACCGAATGCTGACACTCTGGAGAGCTAATGAGAAAACCTCGTCACGTAGATCAGCTATAGACCAGATCTGTGATGGCTATGCCAACAAGCCGGTGCAAGTCTCAGGGTCAAATTCGAGCGCGAGAAAAACACTTGCCAATCTCCACCGGCCCACATTGTGCGCGGCACCTTCACTGTGTCTCATCTTGAATTCATGTATCTCTAAAGAAGAAATCGAATTTTTGCCTCATAATCACCTTCTTAACCCTGTCAGAGAAATGGAGGTGATTGATAAGTTAAAATCAAGTGGGATCAAGATTGAAGCCGAGAATGAGAATTCTCAGTCATCTGACACGAATTTCACCACGGATAGCTATCAGAGATTATCGTTTGTTCAAAATTATGACACGCTCAAACAACTATTCCAAAGGACCATCTATGTAGACTCAATGAGGGCATTCCTCCGTAAAGTTAAACAGTATAGGGCCCAAATAGGCGTAGATGAAGAATTGGAATTATTGTTACTCACGGTATCGTGTATAGATTTAACCACACTGGCTGGCGACGATACGTCAACCAATGTGGAGCGTCTCTGTTACAGAGCGGCTAATGCTTTAGACGACGAAATAACTCCCCAATACAAGGCCCTAACATGCGCTGCCGTTTGTGTTTATCCAGCTCGTGTGGTTGATTGTACCAATACTTTTAAGCGCCTTGGTAACGACTGCCTGAATAAGGTGAACATAGCTGCTGTAGCGGCGGGCTTCCCCTCGGGCCAATACGGCCTCAAGACCAGACTGGCTGAGGTTCGAGACGCAGTTGAGAATGGGGCAAACGAGATTGACGTTGTGATTAATAGGCCGGCGGCCATTTCAGGACAGTGGTCAGTGGTCTTCGATGAGTTGTGTGAAATGCGCAAGGCGTGTGATATACGAAAGCCAGCTGGACATGAGGTTCACTTGAAGGTGATTATTGGAGCCGGTGATTTACTTACCAGCACTCCGAGTACCATTTACAATGCCGGTCTTGTTTCGATTCTCGCGGGGGCAAATTTCATTAAAACCTCAACTGGCAAAGAGACCGTGAACGCCACCTTGCCTATTGGGTACATTATGATGCGCTGCATCATAGACTATTACAACATCACAGGAATCAGGATTGGTTTCAAGCCAGCGGGCGGAATCCGTACTCACAAGGATGCCCTGAACTGGTTGATCTTGGTAAAGATGTTATTGGGACCCGAATGGTTGAACAAGAAACTGTTCAGATTCGGTGCGAGCGGTTTGCTGGACGATGTGGAGAAGAAGATACAAGTGTTATCTAAGCTGAAGCGACAATTGACTGTGTGACGGCTCATGAAGCTCAAGAGAGACCTACTGGGTGAAAACTCGATCCGGTTTCACCCAACCACCTCCGGCTCTTGAAATAATTCATCCTTTTCATAGCCCTCCTCGTAGATTCGAGAATAAAGCACTTAGTGATCTTTGTTACCCCTTTGCGTCGTGCGAAGATCTGTTGATTGCCAACAATATCCCTCTTTTTCGTGTAAGATTCTGATACAAATGAGGTGCAGACAGATCTTGATCCTTGAAGGCCCTCATCGAACTCGTCCTTGGTTGATCCCGAAATTTTGGGATATTAATCCTGCGTCAGCCATCACCAGAAAGGTCCAGTTTATTGACGATCAAGGTCGTCCAAACTGCTCTGCATGGTTCTCGGGTGCCTTCGATGAGTTTGTAGGCGGACATGAAATCAAGACTGCATATTGAAGGGCCCAGATGGCTTGCCTGTAGGGTGCTGCTGTGTCAAGACCTTCTGAGGTGCACAGTGGAATCATACCTGTTGCATGCGATGAGCACTCCAGGATATTAAATCTCGCCAGCACACCCATTGTGTATCCTTTTCGGCTGACGAGGATGGGATATTTCCGACCTCACATTCTCGAGACGGCCTCTGGAGTAGCCATTAAATTTACGTGGTGCCATCACTACAACCAAGTGGTTGCCATATGCGAGAGAAACTATACAAAAGTTGCTTAACTTTTGCACTCAGGGTAGAATGAGGATGAAAGATTTGGCGAATTATGGATGGTTTCGGAGGAGTAAAACCCGCGTTACGATGTTTGAATTTTATTAATAAGAGATTTATTTAATTATAAGATGAGTTATCTTATCGCCTCAAATCTACACAGTTTAAAGAGGTGAGCCTATATGTCTTTGTGGTTGTGTTCACTCTCGCGCTTAGAAACTTAGCAGGCTCCAGTACCACCTAAGGATGATTGCAATGTTGAAATTTCGATAGCTCTTTTCGTTACTTTGTGGTTGCATGATGATGATGATGATGATGATGTGAGCTCAATCTTCCTCTTTCTTCTTCTTCTTTTTCTCGTACTCTTCGAATGTGGGCCTGGGTGATGATGAGGCAGTTGACGGCGTTCTCGAGAGGTTCATTGAGACTGATTGTGACTTTTTTCCGCCGCCGCCCTCCGATGACTCTTGTCGCTTCTTCTTCTTCTTTCTGAAACTATCCTGCTCGGCGGTCATGGAAATATTGGTGGACAGGATTCCCTGGCCACTGGCGCCAGTGGTCGAGGCTGCGGTGGAGCCCACACCCGACCGGGACATTTGGGCCGCCAATTCGGCCTTCCTTTTCTCCTCGGCCGCCCGTTCGGCTGTGAGTGTGGTGGTGGTGGTTGTATATCTGTACTTGGTCTTCTTCTTCTTCTTGCCCTTGCCTGCGCCTCCCTCGCCAGCCGAGCCAGCCGACTTGGCGCTGGAGGTCTTGCCGCCGGCGCCACCCTGGCGCCTCTCCATCATGTGCATCTCCTCGCGGTGTCTCATCTCCTCCCTGGCGGCCGCTCCCGCCGAAGTGGTCATCCTCTCGGTTGTGGTGACCATTTTGTGCGAGGTCACCACCTTGGCCGATCTCACCTCTTTGCTCACAGCTCCAGAGGCCGAGGTGCTCATGGTGGCGGCCCCACTCTCCTTGTCGCCCTTCTTCTTGCCCATCATTGACTCGCGGGCCATCAGCTCGCTCTGCTCGCTCACCTGTTTCGATTTGCCGCCCTTCTTGTCGCCCAACAGAGAGGCCGATGCAGTCACCGAGCTGCTCTTCTGGACGCCCTTCTCCTCCATCTTCGACTTGCCCCCAGCGCCACCCTTCTCCTCCATCTTCGACATGCCACTCTTCTCCTCCATCTTCGAC
>Ga0058701_10000262_pt1 | contig 42709 bp, 33 predicted proteins | sample AgamicOrMae_FD_97039 | JGI IMG/M metagenome (GOLD analysis project Ga0058701, IMG submission 97039) | Agave microbial communities from Guanajuato, Mexico - Or.Ma.e | ecosystem: Host-associated > Plants > Phyllosphere > Phylloplane/Leaf | place: Guanajuato, Mexico | collected 2012-06-04
CACACAATGAGGTGTATGAGCCACAACGCGGCACTCAGCGTTCACGCCACACGAGCCCGGGCAAGGGTCCCTGCACTTTTGGTTGATGCAAGCCAGATGGCTGGCGCATTCGCTATTGACTACACACTCAGGCCGGCAGTGTGGCGGGGCGCCCGAATAGCCGGCCGAACACGAGCATCGGGCGCTTCCGCCCACATCGGCGCATTCCGAGTAGGGGCCGCAGGGCGACGGCACGCAAGGGTCTCGTGGGATTAGCACTGGTGGAGGCGCGGCTGAAGACACAGTCAAAGAAAGACAACATGCAGTAAAAGAAAGGAAATGGTGAATAGTCATACAAATGAGAGTAAGAGAGAGAGACGTGCATGTAAACACGCTATAGATTAAGAGCGCTGTTTGGAGAGAACATTTGGTGAAACAAAGAATGGAAACGTTCAGAAAGTATAGACATTCCATTAATATTTTCATCTCTTTCACAAATAACCCATCGTTAGGTCACCGATTAGTGTCGGAGGGAAAGATTCATTAATATATTCACGTTTAAAAGTTTGTTAAAAAGAACTTGTGCAGCTTTGTTTTCTTCACTGGGATAAGTTCAGGTTTTATTCAGTTTACTGAGAATACACAACACAGATATTCGTCATTCAATAAACATTTGTAGAAAAGTCAAATGGAATGAAATGGGACAAGATTGCTTGATCTTAGCGATAACAGTCGCCACCAACAAAAATTTCGAAGCTGCGTCAACATAAATTACTGAAAAGGCCAAGAGCTTTCAGCACAACCGTTGTTTTAGGTTTAGTCAGAACAACTGTTGATGTAGGTTTAGTAGAAGGAGGTCTTCTGATAGGTTATTAGTCATAGAGATTGAAATCAAAAGAGAAGACGATTCTTCTTCTTAGAGGGTAAGTTGAAACATAGTTAAAAGTTGAAAAGAAAAATCAGAGAGGCGGTACAGTCAAGATCATACTTCGTTTTCCGAAAACCGGAAGCGAACTTCTGATCTCGACTGTACCCAGATGAAAATGAAAGAAAGAAAGTAAGAATGCTTACGTGGAGGCGGCATGCATCTGGTGAACGGGTCACCAATTAGAGGAGCAGGGCAACTGCAGATTGGGTTGTGATTGATGACAGTGCATCGCGCGCCTGTGCCGCAAGTGCCGGGGCAAGGGTCAGTGCACTTCTGATTGATACAGGCATGAACCTGGGCGCACTCCGTGCTAACAACACACTCGGGGCGACAGAACGGCGGGCTTCCGACAAAGCCGGGAAGACAAGAGCACACCGCCTGCTCGTTAACTTCACGACATGCACTGTTCGGCCCGCAGGGAGACGGGTTGCACGGCTGTATCTTAGGAGGAGCTACAGAAAAGAAACAAAACACGGTTTAACAAACAAAAGAAGGGCGGGCGATCTCACAGCGAGGCCATTTCAAAATATGCCTCGTTGCGAGAAGAACAAGACGTCATCGTGGAAACGTTTATTTTGTCGAAGTGAGGTACAAAATTCTTACGAGTATGTTCGCGACAGGCCGAGAACGGGTTGCCCGTCATTCCCTCAGGGCAGACGCACGTGGGTACGTGGTTCTGGACGAAGCACAGCGCGTTTTGGCCGCATGTACCCGGACACGGGTCAATGCATTTATTGCGCCGGCAGGCTTTGTCTCGGGCACAGTCCTCGTTTACCACGCACTCGGGTCTACAGCCTTCGTAAGGATTTCCATAGTGTTCGGCGATGCAAGTGCAAAGTCCGTCGTTGCAAACTGCGTTAGGCCCACAGGGCGATGGGTTGCACTTGTCTATCGCAACTGGTTCGGCCTCTGTAAGCAGATTATCGCGTTAATAACAAATTATTTTTTTTAACAAAAAATATTAAAAAATAAGAATTTTGTAGCATTTTTCGTCGTTTAAATCACGTAATTACGAAAAATGTTATCCGAAACATTTTCACACAATTAAATTTTAAAAACGTTAAGAAAAACAACTTTTTTTTAGCAAAACGGTACTTTCATAAATAAGTCTCATTGTCTATTTTCAGTTAGGAGAAAATTCGGAAAGGAGTACTTACGTTTAGGCGGAATAAGCTGGCAGTTAACGAACGGATCACCTGTGTAACCAGGCGGACAAGTGCATACTGGAGTATGATTTATGACATTGCAGCGAGCATTCGCACCGCAAGAGCCAGGGCACGGATCTCGGCATTTCTCTCTCATACAAGCTTTGTCACTTGCGCAGTCAGGATTGATAACACACTCAGGTCTGCAGTTCGGAGGCGCTCCGAAATATCCGACAATGCAAGAACACGACGGAGATCCGCCAATATTTCTGCATTCTGAATAAGGACCACAAGGCGATGGTATGCACGGGTCCTGCGGAGGCGGCTGCCTTGGCGGCGGTGGAGGAGCTGCGAATAAAGTATGTTTTGTTATTCACACGATCATAAAATTTTCTGCCTGCAAGCAGAAAGCAGCGAATTTTGGCTAATAAATTACTTACGAGGAATTGGTCGACAAATGACGAATGGATCACCCGTGTATCCGGAAATGCAACTGCAGATTGGACTGTGGTTGATAACAGTGCATTGGGCGTTTTGCCCGCAAGTGCCTGGGCACGGATCCACGCATTTCTGGTTGACGCAAGCCTTGTTCTGAGGGCATTCAGAACTGACTACACACTCAGGACGACAGCCTGGAGGCGAGCCGATGTAAGTTGGCAGACATGAGCACACTGCTTGGCCGTTCACTTCTCTGCACTGGCTGTTTGGTCCACACGGCGATGGACTGCAGACGTTAATGACCACAGGCTCAATATGCTGAATCGGCGGAGGACTGCAATAGCGGAATGGGTCTCCGGTGAAACCGGGGCGGCAGGTGCACGAAGGCAGGTGGTTCACCACCTGGCACTCTGCATTCTGGCCGCAGGTTCCCGGGCACGGATCCTGGCAGTGATTACGGATACAGGCCTTGTTCGAAGGACAGTCTGTGTTGATAACACACTCAGGTCTGCAACCTTCGTAAGGATTGCCGAAGTAGTCAGGCAGACAGACGCAAGACCCGGCATCGTTTCTGGTTCGACACACTGCGTTAGCTCCGCAAGGCGACGGATTGCAAGGATCAATGTTGTCGTGTATAACCGGAGCTGTAATAATCAAAATATGGTTATAAACCAGAACAGTACGTGTCTAAGAGGGATCAAAAAACACACTTCATTTACCTGGTGGCTCGTAGCACCTTGAGAATGGATCTCCTGTGAATCCTGCCACGCAAATGCAGTTCGGAGTATGGCTAACGACGTGGCATTCCGCATTGGGCGCGCACACGCCTGGGCAAGGATCTTTGCATTTTTCGTTGATACAGGCCAAGTGGCTGGGGCATTCGCTATTCGTGATACATTCAGGCCGGCAGTTCGGCGGAGCACCAATGTATCCAGGCAAACATGAACACGAAGGTGAATCGCCAACAGTTCGGCAAATCGCGTTTGGCCCGCAAGGCGAAGGTTGGCATGGATTGACGCGTTCTACAGGTACTTCTTGTGCTGAAAAGAAAACAGATTATAAGAAAAAAAAACTAGGGTAAGATAAGGATATAGAAGTCATTAAAAATGTTGTAAACTTACGTCGCGGAGTACAACGGACGAATGGATCTCCGATGTAACCGCTTGGGCAACTGCAAATAGGGTTGTGATTCACAACCGTGCACTTTGCAGCCACGCCACAAGATCCTGGGCAAGGGTCTCGGCATTTTTGGTTAATGCAAGCCAAGTGATTACTACAATCCGTATTGACCACACATTCAGGTCGACAGGCCGGAGGACTTCCGATGTATCCGACTACACAAGAGCACACGGCTTGGCCATTAATCTCGCGGCATTGGCTATTCGGTCCACACGGCGATGGGTTGCACGGGTGAACCGGTTCCTGTTTAGGAGCTGGTGAGCATCGCACGAAGGGTGAGCCAACCATGCCTTCTGGACAAGTGCACGTCGGGACATGGTTGATGACGCTGCAAAGGGCGTTCGTGCCGCAGGTCCCCGGACAAGGGTCGATGCATTTGTTTCTTCGGCAGGCTTTGTCCCGAGGACAGTCCTCGTTGAGGACGCACTCTGGTCGGCACCCTTGGTACGGATTACCCTGGTACTCGGGCAAGCACGTGCAAATGCCGTCACGGCACTGGGCGTTGGGGCCGCAGGGTGACGGGTTGCACGGGTCAACCTCGACTGGAGCTTGCTGCGGTGGTTCAGGGACGCAGTAAGAGAACGGATCACCTGTATATCTTTCTGGGCACGTGCAAACTGGGGTATGATTGATGACGCTACAAATAGCGTTGGCGCCGCACGAGCCTGGGCAAGGATCTCGACATTTCTCGCGAATGCAAGCTTTGTTGCTCGGACATTCGGCGTTGATGGTACACTCAGGTCGACAATTTGGTGGACTGCCCATAAATCCTGGCAAGCAGGCGCAAGACGGATTCTCGTTTACTTCAGTACATACTGCGTTCGGTCCGCAGGGTGAGGGCACACACGGGTGACGCTTTTCCTCGACTCTTGGAGGAGGCGGAGGTGCTGTAAAAAACAAAACAACAAATAAAACCAAGAAAAGTTGAGCTACCACTCTGAGATATGAATCAAAGTATAACCTTATAAAATAGATTTTTAATAAAACTTACGTGGTATAGGGTAGCATCTACTGAATGGATTGCCCGTGTAACCTTCAGTGCAACTGCATATCGGACTATGGTTAACAACCCTGCACACAGCGTTTTGTCCGCAAGTTCCAATGCAAGGGTCAACGCATTTCCTGTTGACGCAAGCCTTGTCTTGAGGGCATTCTGAACTCACAGTGCATTCTGGTCTGCAATTCGGTGGCGAGCCGATAAAGGTTGGAAGGCATGAGCACACAGCTTGCCCGTTGATTTCTCTGCACTGACTGTTTGGCCCACACGGCGATGGGTTGCAAACGTCTTTGACCTCTACTGGCTCTTGGTACACCGGAATAACTCGGCAGAACTGGAACGGGTCTCCGGTGAAGCCGGGACGGCAAGTGCAAGTAGGTAGATGGTTCACCACTTGGCAGTCTGCGTTCTGTCCGCAAGTGCCGGGGCACGGGTCGACGCATTTGTTTCGAACGCATGCTTTGTTGGATGGGCAGTCCGAATTAATAACGCATTCGGGTCGGCAGCCTTCGTAAGGATTGCCAAAGTAATCGGGCAGGCAAGTGCAAGACCCTGCGTTGTTATGCTCCCTGCAAACGGCGTTTGCGCCACACGGAGACGGCACGCACGGCGTGGGTCTTTCTTCCGGAATAGACACTGAGAAAATAAACAAAAATACGTTAATTTTCACCATCCGGAATATTTTTCACCATACGTTCACATCTAAACAAGATATCCAAGTCATTTTACAATAACCCAGCTTCATTTATCGTTAGTCAGCCTAATCTTTAAGGTTCTTTTGGGGTGACGTATCGAGAAAAGTCATCGGTCATTCAAAACGTCCACAGCGTAGAGCTTAGAAAACTGAGGCAATATTTTTAGGCTTACCTGCTTGGACCACACACTGGGTGAATGGGTCTCCAACATATCCAGGAATGCATATGCAGTTGGGAACGTGATTCAAAACCCTGCACTCTGCGTTCGCGGCGCAAGTTCCCGGGCACGGATCCTTGCATTTCAGATTTATACACGCCAAGTTCGTCGCACATTCGCTGTTCGCCACACATTCTGGTCTACAGTTCGGCGGAGCGCCAACAAATTCACGCAAGCAAGAGCATGATGGCTGATCACCAACAACTCTGCACTCAGCGTTCGGACCACAAGGCGATGGCTGACAAGGATTGACTGGAACTGGCGTAGGGTCTTCCCCTGAAAAAGAAACAAAATACTAGGATCGAAACTCGTCACTTTTACAATGCACGGTTAAAAGGTTTTTAATACTTACGTATCGGCGTGCAGCGCACGAACGGATCTCCATTGTAGCGAGTTGGGCAGCTACAGATCGGGTTGTGATTGACAACGCTGCACCTAGCTCCGATTCCGCAGGTTCCCGGACATGGATCTTTGCATTTTTGGTTGATACAAGCCTCATTCAAAGGACACTCTGAGTTGGAAACACATTCTGGCCTGCATGACGGCGGATTGCCGATGAAGCCAGGAATACAAGAACACACGGCAACCCCGTTAACTTCCCTGCATTGGCTGTTCGATCCACAGGGAGACGGGTTGCATGGATTCGTCACTACAGGTGCTGGGGCAGTTCTACACGCTATGAACGCATTGCCAGTCATTCCAGGAGGACAGCTGCACACAGGAACATGGTTGACGACGTCACAGATAGCATTTTCTCCGCATGTTCCCGGGCACGGGTCTTGGCACTTGTTCCGAATGCAGGCCCTGTTTCTCGGGCACTCGGAGTTGATGACGCATTCTGGTCGACAGCCCACGTATGGATCGCCTTGATACTCGGGCAGACAAGTGCAAACGCCGTCCCTGCATTGCGCGTTCGGTCCGCACGGTGACGGATTGCAAGGATCGTCTGCGACCGGCTCTGGAGGTGGAGGCGGTTTCGGGTAACAGCTGCTGAACGGATCGCCGATGTAGCCTTCGATGCAGGTGCACACCGGGACGTGGTTAAAGACGCTGCATTGAGCGTTGGCGCCGCACGAGCCCGGACACGGGTCGCGGCACTTTTCGCGAATACAAGCCAAGTTGCTTGGACATTCGGAGTTGATGGTACATTCCGGTCGGCAGTTCGGTGGGCTTCCAAAGTATCCTTGAATGCAGGAACACGAAGGTGAATTCCCGATTCGACGGCATTCAGAATAAGGACCGCAAGGTGATGGAATGCACGGGTCGATATCGACAACTGGTGTAGGTGTTGGCGCTGGCGGGATTGGATCACATCTTCGGAACGGATCTCCAGTGTAGCCCGGCGGGCAGCTGCATACAGGGCTGTGGTTGAGCACTCTACACTGCGCCTTCTGTCCACAAGTTCCTGGGCACGGGTCGACACATTTCTGGTTCACGCAAGCCAGGTGCTGAGCGCACTCCGAACTAACGGTGCATTCAGGCCTACAGCCTGGCGGGCTTCCAATAAAGGTAGGTAAACAAGAGCAGACGGCTTGGCCGTTCACCTCGCGGCACTGGCTGTTGGGGCCGCAGGGAGATGGCACGCACGGGTTTCCAGGAGGTTGCTCGACTTCAACCGCTTGTGGGATAGGGCTGCAGTACTGGAATGGATTTCCGGTGTAGCCGATTCTGCACGTGCAAGATGGTGCATGGTTTACGACTTGGCAATCGGCGTTTTGGCCGCAGGTGCCTGGGCATGGGTCTTGGCATTTGTTGCGAATGCACGCTTTGTTTGACGGACAATCGGTGTTGAGCACGCATTCGGGCCTGCAGCCTTCGTACGGGTTGCCAATGTATTCAGGCAAGCAAGTGCAGGACCCAGCTCCGTTTTGTTCTCGGCAGATGGCGTTTGCTCCGCAAGGCGAAGGCGTGCAAGGCGTAGCAATCTCAGGCGGCAGTTCAGCTGAAACGAAATCGATTGATCAGTATGCTAATGAAGCCAAAGTCTAAAGAATAAAGTCCAGATTGCGAGGAATCAATAGACAATAATGCTAAATAATATAAGTTCAGATCTTACCTCGCTCAGGTTGGCAAAAACTAAATGGATCTCCGACAAAGCCTTGGCGACAATAGCAGTTGGGCGCATGGCTGATAACTCTGCAGTCAGCGTTTTGGCCGCAAGTTCCAGGACACGGATCTTTGCATTTCTGGTTGATGCAAGCCAAGTGACTGGGGCATTCGCTGTTACTGACACATTCCGGGCGACAATTTGGTGGAGCGCCACTGAATCCAGGAAGGCACGAGCATGACGGTTGGTCTCCGGCAACTCTGCACTCAGCGTTCGGCCCACAGGGAGATGGTTGACATGGATTGATAACCACTGGGGGTGGCCTTTCCACTGCAACAACAAAACGAAGAGTTCGGTCAGCACGCGGACAAACGAAATTTACGCGAATCAACTACATTTCTTCAGCGAAAATAGTCGAGCTTCATTTAATCAAATACAATACTGAGAATGGAAACCTACCTATGGGAGAACAGCTGACAAATGGATCTCCAGTATAGCGCGGCGGACAACTGCAGATTGGATTGTGATTAACAACAGAGCATTTTGCTCCGATTCCACATGTTCCCGGGCACGGATCTCGGCATTTCTGGTTGAGGCAGGCTTCGTTAAGAGGGCATTCTGAGCTGACGACACATTCCGGTCGGCAAGACGGAGGCGAGCCGATGAATCCAGGAATACACGAACATACAGCCTGGCTATTAATTTCACGGCACTGGCTATTCGGTCCGCACGGAGAAGGAACGCATGGGTTGGTCTTCACCGGAGGAGGTATAGGTCTGCATTCGATGAAAGCATTGCCAGACATGCCCTGAGGACAGCTGCACACCGGTACGTGGTTGACGACGTCACAGATAGCATTTTGACCGCATGTACCGGGACACGGGTCAGCGCATTTGTTGCGAATGCAAGCTCTGTTCCTCGGACATTCGGAATTAAGGACGCATTCAGGGCGGCATTCTCGGTAAGGATCTCCTTGGTATTCGGGCAGACAAGTGCAAACGCCGTCTCTGCATTGCGCGTTCGGTCCGCACGGTGACGGATTGCAAGGATCATCTGCGACTGGCTCTGGAGGTGGAGGCGGTTTCGGGTAACAGCTGCTGAACGGATCGCCGATGTAGCCTTCGATGCATGTGCACACCGGGACGTGGTTGTAAACACTGCAGCGAGCGTTGGCGCCGCATGAGCCCGGGCACGGGTCGCGACATTTCTCTCGAATGCACGCTAAGCTGCTCAGGCATTCGGAGTTGATGACGCACTCTGGTCTGCAGTTTGGCGGTGCCCCAATGAACGAAGGAAGACAAGAACATGACGGAGAACCTCCGATATCACGGCATTGAGAATTCGGCCCGCATGGCGATGGAACGCATGGGTTCTGATAAGGCGCTGGCTGGACTGGTGGTGGCAATGGAGCTGTTGAATACAAAGGAAAATTATTACAGATGCCAAAAAAATGCATGCACAGAGAACAGAATTTCAAAGGCGAAGGGAGTTCAGTGCTGACCTGGTATGGGGAAACACCTTGAGAATGGATCTCCAGTGTAACCTGACGCGCAGCTGCATATCGGGCTGTGGTTCACGACATTGCAGCGAGCATTCTGTCCACAAGTCCCCGGACACGGGTCAATACATTTCTGCTGTACGCAAGCCTTGTCTAGAGGGCATTCTGAGCTGATGGTACATTCCGGCCTACAGTTCGGCGGGCTGCCGATGTACGTCGGCAGACACGAGCACACAGCTTGCCCGTTAACCTCTCTGCACTGGCTGTTCGGTCCACACGGGGATGGACTGCAAACGTTGATGACTACGGGTTCAACCGGTGCAGCTTGTGGCAGGCTGCAATAGCGGAATGGATCGCCGGTGTAGCCCGGGCGACACGTGCACGAGGGCAGATGATTTATCACTTGACAGTCCGCGTTCGCTCCACACGTGCCGGGGCACGGATCTTGGCACTTGTTGCGTACACACGCCTTGTTCGATGGACAGTCCGAATTGAGAACACACTCTGGGCGACACCCTTCGTAGGGGTTTCCGATATATTCTGGCAGGCAGGTGCACGAGCCTGCTCCATTCTGTTCTCTGCACACGGCGTTTGCGCCACAAGGCGAAGGAACGCAGGGTGTTGGCCGTTCTTCGATAGGAGCAGCTGTAAAATAATTCAACGTTAGCATACGGAGGTCGGTCAGCAGTCACTGTAAGGCATAAAATATACTTAGCCCGCAGTTTGTAGAGTCCTCATACTTACCGATAATGGAATTTATCGTTAAAATATGATGTTAGTCTTCTATCACTGAACCCGAACCGTGTTAAACGCGTTTTACGATATAAAGTCGCTACTCGTACCAAAAACATGCTAATAAATCATTCATTCAAAGCAGCGCAGCTGAAAATCAAATCGCTAAATTCACGGAACATAAAAATGAACGGACAAACACGGCACCCTAACGATTTGGTTTGTATCAGCGAGCAGAGCAATTTTTTGTTTAGACAAGACCATTGATGAAATCTTACACTGCAATACTTGACACTGGGTGAACGGGTCTCCTGTGTATCCTGGAATACAAGTGCATCGTGGAACGTGGCTGATGGTCCGGCATTCTGCGTTCGGAGCGCAGGTTCCGGGACACGGGTCCCTGCACTTCTGGTTGATGCAAGCTAAGTGACTTGCACAGTCGCTGTTGCTAACACACTCTGGACGACAGTTCGGTGGAGCTCCAACAAAGCCCTCCAAGCAAGAGCACGAAGGTTGATTCCCAGCAACGCGACATTCCGCGTTAGGCCCGCAAGGTGAAGGCTGACAAGGTACCTCGGGGGGAGATTCAATTACGGCTGAAAATATAAACATTATTTTAGGATCAACAAAAGTAGATGACAATTTCCCTAGAATGCGGTACTTACCAACAGGCTCGCAACGAGTGAAGGGGTTGCCAGTTAGTGGCGCCTGACAAGTACATATTGGGCTATGGTTTACAACCATGCATCTAGCGCCATACCCACAGGTACCAGGACAAGGATCACGGCATTTCTGGTTTTGGCAGGCTTGGTTCTGAGGGCATTCGGCGTTGACTACGCACTCTGGTCGACAGGCCGGCGGGCTGCCGTTGAAACCAGGCACGCACGAACACACAGCCTGGCCGTTTACGTTCCGGCATTGGCTGTTTGGTCCGCAGGGGGACGGGATACAGGGATTCGTGACAGGGGGAGGCAGGGCTGGTCTACACGCTATGAACGGACTTCCTTCCATTCCGTCGGGGCAGCGGCAAGATGGGACGTGGTTGATGACCTCGCATATGGCGTTTTGTCCGCAGGTTCCGGGACACGGGTCGTCACACTTGTTCCTCATACAAGCGCGGTTTCTGGCGCATTCGGTGTTCATGATACATTCTGGGCGGCATCCTTGGTAAGGATCTCCGTGGTATTCGGGCAGACAAGTGCAGACTCCGTTGCTGCATTGAGCGTTCGGTCCGCAAGGCGACGGATTGCAAGGATCATCTTCGATCGGTGCTGGCGGCGGAGGAGGTTTCGGGTAGCAGCTAGTGAATGGATCTCCTTCGTAGCCTTCAACGCACAAGCACATGGGAATGTGGTTGAAAACATTGCATTGCGCATTTGCTCCGCAGGATCCTGGGCAAGGGTCTTGACATTTCTGTTGGATGCAGGCGAGGTTGCTCGAGCACTCGGAATTAATAGTGCACTCCGGACGGCAATTCGGCGGACTCCCAATGTAGCCAATTCTGCAAGAGCACGATGGAGAGTCACCAACTCGCCTGCATTCAGAGTAGGGCCCGCAAGGCGATGGTACGCATGGATCGATGAAAACTGGAGTTGGAGGCACGTACTGGGGCGCTAAAACAAAAATACGACATAATTGTAGACCGCATTTTGAAAGAAACAGTTCGGAGATGTCAATCAAATAAGTTATCGTTTGTATACAATGCACCGGTATGTAAAGGAAAAGGTTACTTACGAGGAACCGGGGAACAGCTGCTGAATGGATCGCCGGTGTAACCAGAGGGACACGAACAAATTGGACTGTGGTTCCTGACCACGCAAGTCGCTCTCGGCGAGCACGGCCCTGGGCAAGGGTCCACGCACTTGAAGTTGACACATGCCAGGGTAGCTGCGCATTCCGAGCTCACCGTACATTCCGGTCGGCATCCTGGAGGACTTCCAAAGTAATTGGGAAGGCACGAGCACACCGCCTGGCCGTTGATCTCGCGACATTGGCTGTTCGGACCGCAAGGCGATGGTTGGCACGGGTTCGAAGGCGCAGGTGTTTCGATCTCGGCCGCTTGGACGATGATGTTGCAATAGCGGAATGGGTCTCCCGTATAGCCCGGATAACAAGTACAAGCAGGCTGGTGGTTCACCACTTGGCACTGGGCGTTCTGGCCACAAGAACCCGGACAGGGATCCACGCACTTGTTCCGCTGACAGGCTCTGTTCGACGCGCAATCCGAGTTGACCACACACTCCGGTCGGCAACCCTCGTACGGGTTTCCGAAATATTCGGGTAAGCATGTGCAACTACCGGCTCCGTTTTGTTCTCTGCATACGGCGTTCGATCCACAAGGTGACGGTTGGCAAGGGCTGATGTGATCTTCGATTGGTGCCGGCAGAGGAAGTTGACAGGCGCTGAAAGGGTCGCCAACGTAGCCTTGGATACAGAAACATCGCGGGATGTGGCTGACGACACGGCATTCGGCGTTGGTTCCGCATATTCCTGGACATGGGTCTCTGCATTTTTGGTTGATGCACGCTAATGTTGGGGAGCATTCGCTGTTACTGACGCATTCCGGCCTACAGTTTGGCGGAGCTCCAATGTAATTACTCAAGCACGAGCACGACGGCTGGTTTCCAACAACGCGGCATTCAGCGTTAGGCCCGCAAGGTGATGGTTGGCATGGCACTTCCGGTGATTCGATAGGGGCTTCGACTGAAAATTTAAAAATTATACATCAGATTTTCAAACATACAAGATCGATAATTTAGGATTTTGCCTCATTAAATATTGACTTCTCTTACCTATGGGCGTACACCTGACGAACGGGTCGCCTGTGTAGCGAGCAGGGCAACTGCAAATGGGATTATGATTGACGACTGTGCACTTGGCGCCGATTCCGCAGGTTCCTGGGCAGGGATCTCGGCATTTCTGGTTGTTGCAGGCTTCGTTCAGCGGGCACTCCGAGCTGACAGTGCATTCCGGACGGCAGAGCGGAGGCGAGCCTCTGAAGCCCGGCAGGCAAGAGCAAACCGCTTGCTGATTGAGAACGCGGCACTGGCTGTTCGGGCCGCAGGGCGACGGCACACACGGGTTCGTCTCCACAGGCGATTCGACGGGCCGAGGGCGGCAAGCGACAAATGGACTTCCCTCCATTCCCGGCGGGCACGTGCACATCGGGATATGGTTGACAACTTCACACACAGCGTTCGAACCGCACACACCAGGGCACGGATCTACACATTTGTTGCGAGTACAAGCTCTGTTCCTCGCGCAGTCGTCATTAAGGACACATTCTGGCCGACAGCCGCGGTAAGGATCTCCCTGATATTCCGGCAGACATGTGCAGACACCATCCCGGCATTGAGCGTTGGGGCCGCAAGGCGACGGGTCGCACGGGTCGGTCTCTTGGAGAATCTGAGGCGGCGGTTTCGGGTAGCAGTTGCTGAAAGGATCTCCAGTGTATCCCTCGGGGCAGACGCAGATGGGAATGTGGTTTATCACGCTACATTGGGCATTCGCTCCGCATGATCCTGGACACGGATCGCGACAGCGTGTATTTATGCAAGCGCGAGTGCTGATACATTCGGAGTTGATCGTGCACTCGGGTCGGCAGTTCGGCGGACTTCCAAAGAACGATGGCAAGCACGAGCACGACGGCGATCCCCCAATATCTCTGCACTCTGCATTCGGCCCACAAGGCGAAGGAACGCATGGATTCCGCGGTGGATCTTCGTATTGCGGAGTGGGAGGCGGGGCTGTTTAAAGAAAAAGCGAACGAAATTAGCAAAACTGCAAGCGGCTGTGAAAGAAAATCATGAAGTATCGAAACTTACGAGGTATGGGAGTACATCTGATGAACGGATCTCCGGTGTATCCAGCTCTACATGAACATATAGGGCTATGGTTGATAACCGAGCACTGAGCGTTTTGTCCACAGCTGGCTGGGCACGGATTGACGCATTTCTGTCTAAGGCAGGCTTTGTCGTAAGCACATTCTGAGCTCACAGTACACTCGGGTCGACATCCAGGTGGATTACCGAAGTAACCAGGTAAGCAAGAACATACGGCTTGTCCGTTGATCTCTCTACACTGACTGTTCGGTCCACAAGGGGATGGTGAGCACGGGTTCACTGGCTCGTTCTCTACAACAGCTGGTGTTGGTGGTATGATATTACAGTAACGGAACGGATCCCCAGTATATCCTGGTCTGCAAGTACACTGAGGCAGGTGGTTAACGACGTAGCAGTCCGCGTTCTGGCCGCAAGTTCCCGGACATGGGTCTTGGCATTTATTCCGGACACAAGCTCTGTTCGAAGCGCAATCCGAGTTGACGACGCACTCAGGACGGCATCCTTCGTAAGGATTGCCGATGTACTCCGGCAAACATGTGCACGATCCCGCGTTGTTCTGTTCCCGACAGAAAGCGTTCGCTCCACAAGGCGATGGGACGCACGGATTGATGTTTTCTATCGGTGTCGCCAGTGGGAGTTGGCAGGCGGTGAACGGATCTCCGACGTAGCCTTGAAGACAGAAACATCTGGGGGAATGGCTGACGACGCGGCACTCGGCATTTTGGCCGCACTGGCCTGGACAAGGATCACGGCATTTCTGGTTGATGCAAGCTAGGTGACTGGCGCATTCGCTATTGCTGACACATTCTGGGCGACAGTTGGGCGGAGCACCGACGAAGCCCGCCAAGCAAGAGCACGACGCCTGAGCGTTGATCGGACGGCATTCGGCGTTCGGCCCACAAGGAGATGGCTGGCAAGGCTGAGTAGGTATCTCAACCGGCGCCTCAACTGCGAAATACAAACAACAAGTTAATAACCACAATCTAAATATTCAATATAAAGGTCTTGATTCTCCTTGTACTTACCAATCGGCTGACATCTGATAAACGGATCTCCGGTGTAGCGAGATGGGCAACTGCAGATAGGGTTATGGTTAACAACCGTACATTTTGCTCCGATTCCACACGTTCCTGGACACGGGTCTCGGCATTTCTGATTAGAACAGGCCTGACTAAGTGAACAGTCAGAATGAGTAACGCATTCCGGTCTACAGGACGGAGGACTTCCTATGAACCCAGGAACGCAAGAGCACACAGCTTGCCCGTTGATTTCTCGGCACTGACTGTTCGGTCCACAAGGCGAAGGATGACACGGGTTGGTCACAACTGGCGCAGGCACAGGGCGGCATTCGACGAAGGGACTTCCTTCTTGGCCGGGCGGGCAGCTGCATATCGGGACGTGGTTGGCAACCGTGCACACTGCATTATGGCCACATGTCCCTGGACAGGGGTCGGCGCATTTATTGCGAATGCACGCCTTATCTCGGGAGCATTCGGTGTTGATGACGCATTCGGGCCGGCAGCCGGAGTATGGATCGCCTTGATATTCGGGCAGACAGCTGCAAATGCCGTTGTCGCAACGCGCGTTCGGGCCGCACGGAGATGGATTGCATGGGTCTGTCTCAACCTCAATTTGCTGAGGAGGTGGCTTCAGGGTACATGACGAGAACGGGTCACCCGTGTAGCCTTCCAGGCAGGTACACACGGGGATGTGGTTGAAGACGTTGCATACCGCATTGACGCCACATGAGCCGGGGCAGGGATCGCGGCACTTCAGCTGGATGCATGCGAGGTTGCTCGGGCATTCGGAGTTGATTGTGCATTCAGGCCTGCAGTTCGGCGGGCTTCCGAAGTACCCTGGGACGCAAGAACACGAAGGTGACGGTCCATTTCTCCTACATTGAGAGTTCGGACCACAAGGCGATGGTACGCACGGGTCCTGCTCGAATACTGGGTAAACTGGGGCTGCTGGCGCTGCAAGAATACAAAACTGAGTTAGATGCGTTCTTACGTAGCAGCCTATCAGAGTCCTATGGCTTTACGAAAACGTTTCAGAACGAGTATTTGTGAATGGCACTTACGTGGTATAGGTGAGCAATGGCTAAATGGATCTCCCGTGTATCCCGGCGGACACGAACAAATTGGGCTATGGTTCCTGACATTGCATTTAGCATTCGGGGCGCAAGGGCCGGGGCATGGGTTAACGCACTTCTGGTTAATGCAAGCCTTATCCAACGGGCACTCCGAGCTGACCGTGCACTCTGGTCTACAGCCGGGCGGACTTCCGATGTAAGTAGGTAGACAGGAGCACACAGCTTGGCCGTTGATTTCGCGGCATTGGCTGTTGGGTCCGCACGGCGATGGGTGGCACGGGTTCCTGGGAGGTTCGGGGTCAGCCTCAGCAGGTCGAATGAAATTGCAGAATCGGAACGGATCTCCAGTGTAACCCGGACGACAAGTACATGATGGTAGATGGTTCACAACTTGGCAGTCCGCGTTCTGTCCACAGGTTCCCGGACATGGGTCTTGGCACTTGTTCCTGATGCACGCCTTGTTCGAAGGACAATCCGTATTGAGCACACATTCTGGTCGGCAGCCTTCGTAGGGGTTACCGATGTACTCCGGTAGACAAGTGCATGAACCAGCCCTGTTTTGTTCTCTGCAGACAGCGTTGGCGCCGCACGGCGTTGGGTTGCAAGGGCTGAGATGCTCCTCCTGAGGGACTGGCGCGGGGAGGTGACATTGAGTGAAAGGATCTCCTTCGTATCCTTGTAAGCAGAAACATCTCGGAGTATGGCTGACAACTCGGCACTCTGCATTCGCTCCGCATGTGCCTGGACAGGGGTCCTTGCACTTCTGATTGATGCAAGCCAGTGTGCTGGCGCATTCGCTGTTGCTGACGCATTCCGGCCGACAGTTCGGAGGCGAGCCGATCATACCAGGTAAGCACGAACAAGAGGACTGATCGTTGACAGGTCGGCATTCTGCATTCGGCCCACATGGAGACGGTTGACAGGGCACATCGGCGGCTGGTAAAGGTTGTTCGGCTGGAAAAGAAATAAAAAGATAAATATATGACCCAGCAAACATAAGCGTCTTGACGTTACACTGAAAACTACTCACGTATCGGCTGGCATCTGACGAACGGATCTCCGGTATAACGTGGGAGGCAAGAGCAGATCGGATTGTGGTTGATCACACTGCATTTGGCGTTTATTCCGCATGTTCCCGGGCAAGGATCTCTACACTTCTGTGCGTGGCAAGCTTCGTTCAGAGGGCATTCCGAACTGACAACGCACTCCGGTCTGCAAGTTGGTGGACTTCCAATGTATCCGACAACGCACGAACACACCGCTTGACCTCCGATCTCTCTGCAGATGCTGTTAGGTCCACAAGGCGATGGGATGCACGAGTTGATATAGTCAGGCTTCGGTGCAATCGGGCTGCAGTAGGTGAAAGGGCTGCCTTCCATTCCTTGCGGACACGAGCATGTCGGCACGTGGTTAATGACTTCGCAGAGAGCATTCGGGGCACAAGCTCCCGGACAAGGATCACCGCACTTATTCCTCATACATGCTTTGTTCCTCGGGCATTCTGAATTCAAGATACATTCCGGTCTACAGCCTCTGTAAGGATCGCCTTGATATTCTGGATTGCAAGTGCACACTCCGTTGTTGCAGACGGCATTCGGGCCACACGGCGACGGGTTGCATGGGTCTGATTCGATTGGCGTGGGCGGTGGAGGAGGTGCTGGGCGGCAATTGGTGAATGGATTACCGATATATCCTTGTGGACAGGTACACACGGGTATGTGATTTATAACGTTGCATTCTGCAAAAGTACCACATGATCCCGGGCACGGATCTCGGCACTTCAGTTGCATGCAGGCCAGACTGCTTGCGCATTCAGAATTGATAGTACACTCTGGCCGACAGTTTGGCGGGCTTCCGAAGTATCCAGATCTGCAGGAACACGAAGGAGAATCTCCAACTCGGCGACACTCCGCATTGGGTCCACAAGGGGACGGGACGCAAGGATCGGAGTATACAGATGTCGGTGGCGACTGCGCTGGAGCTGTTAGAACACAAGCAAAACTTTCTAATAAGGTTCCGTTTTCGCGAACAAGGCTACGTTCATTAACGGGTACTTACGTGGAATTGGATAGCAGCGACTAAATGCGTCTCCGGTGTAGGCAGGTGGACAAATACAGAATGGACTGTGGTTTCTGACTTGGCACCGAGCGTTCGAAGCACAGGGGCCAGGGCAAGGCGAGACGCACTTCTGGTTAACACACGCTTTGTCTTGAGAACATTCCGAGCTAACAGTGCATTCCGGCCGACAGTCCGGCGGACTTCCCTTGTAGGAAGGCAGGCACGAGCAAACGGCTTGGCCGTTGATCTCGCGGCACTGACTATTCGGACCGCAGGGCGACGGCGAGCACGGGTTTCTCTGTGGCTGTGCCTCGGCTATCGCCTGCTGCGGTATCACGCTGCAGTATTGGAAGGGATTGCCGGTGTACCCTGGACGGCAGGTGCACGCCGGCAGGTGATTCACAACCTGACAATCGGCGTTCTGTCCGCACGTTCCTGGACATGGGTCCTGGCACTTGTTACGAATGCAGGCTTTGTTGGAGGGGCAGTCAGTGTTCAGGACACATTCAGGCCTGCAGCCCTCGTAAGGATTGCCAATATATTCTGGGAGGCAAACACAGGATCCAGCTCTACTCTGTTCACGGCAAACCGCATTAGCCCCGCAAGGTGTTGGATTACACGGGTTGATGTTCTCTTCGGCTGGCGCCGGAGCAGCGGTGTGGCACATAGTAAAGGGATCTCCGGTGAAGCCTTGGAGACAAAAGCATCTTGGAGTATGGTTAACCACTCGGCATTCAGCGTTTGTTCCGCAAGTGCCGGGACACGGATCCTTGCACTTCTGGTTGATGCAAGCAAGGTGCCTTGGACAATCGCTGTTACTGACACACTCTGGTCGGCAATTCGGGGGTGTTCCGCTGAATCCTGGAAGACAGGAACATGAGGGCTGATCACCAACTGGCCTGCACTCCGCGTTTGGACCGCAAGGAGACGGCTGACATGGAGCAGGAGCTGGGGGAAGTGGTTCCTCTTCTGGAAGTAAATAAAAAGACATTTAAGATAAACATTCTCAAGAGTCGTACGGCTAAACTTTTGGAAATTTTACTTACGAATGAGTTGGCACCGTGAGAAAGGATTGCCTGTGTATCGTGGAGGACAAGCGCAAATCGGTCGGTGGTTTACGACGTTGCACTTGGCTGTGACTCCACAGGTTCCCGGACAAGGATCCGCGCATTTTTGATTGATGCACGCTTCGTTCAGAGGGCATTCGTTATTCGACACGCACTCCGGCCGACATGTTGGTGGACTGCCGATGAAACCTGGGGCGCATGTGCAGACAGCTTGCCCGTTTATTTCTCTGCAAAGACTGTTCGGTCCGCACGGCGAAGGGGAGCAGGGGTTCGTCACCTGGGGCACCTGTATCGGGCGGCAAGCCGTGAACGGGCTGCCCTCCATGCCAGCGGGACAGCTGCACATCGGGATATGGTTGATGACTTCGCAGACAGCGTTCTGGCCGCATGTCCCGGGACAAGGGTCTCCACATTTGTTCCGAATGCAAGCTCTGTTCCTTGGGCATTCTGAGTTGATGACGCATTCTGGACGGCAACCCTGATAGGGGTCACCTTGATATTCTGGCAGGCAACTACAGACACCGTCCCTACACTGCGCGTTGGAGCCGCAAGGCGACGGGTCGCAAGGGTCACTTTCGATGGGCGCTTCGACAACTTGTGGTCGTAGCTGACAGCTGGAGAAAGGATCGCCGATGTAGCCGCTCAAGCAGGTACACGTCGGTATGTGATTAATCACGGCACATTGGGCATTCGCTCCGCAAGATCCTGGGCAAGGATCTCGGCATTTCAGTTGGATGCAGGCGAGATTACTAGCACATTCGGAATTGATAGTGCATTCAGGCCGGCAGTTCGGCGGGCTTCCGAAGAATCCAGGGCGGCACGAGCATGAGGGCGAATCGCCGATACGGCGGCATTCCGCGTTGGGTCCGCAAGGCGACGGCACGCATGGGTCTACGTTAATGGGCTCTGCGAATGGTGGAGGTGGAGCTGAAAAACAAAGATGTCTTTGTTAATGCATTCACTACATCTAAAGTTTTGCAGACATCTTCCGAACGCAAATTAAAAGCGGAAATACTTACGTGGTATAGGGAAGCATCTGCTGAAAGGATCTCCCGTATAACCGTTCAGGCAAGAGCAGATAGGGCTGTGATTCCTGACGTTGCACCTGGCATTCGGCGCGCATGGACCAGGACATGGATTGACGCATTTCTGGTTCACACAAGCCTTGTCCAAGGAACATTCCGAGCTAACAGTACATTCAGGTCGGCACGCTGGTGGACTTCCAGTGTACGTGGGTAGACACGAGCACACAGCTTGCCCATTTATTTCTCTGCACTGGCTGTTCGGTCCACAGGGAGACGGTGAGCACGGATTCTGCGGAGGCAATGGATCAGACTGAATGACTGCCGGGATGATGCTGCAGTACCGGAAAGGATCCCCGGTATATCCTGGTCGGCAGGTACACGACGGCAGATGGTTGACCACCTGGCAGTCGGCGTTCTGACCACAGGTTCCCGGGCAGGGATCTTGGCATTTATTCCTGATACAGGCTTTGTTAGATGGGCAATCTGAGTTGATTGAGCACTCTGGCCGACAACCTTCGTAAGGATTTCCGATGTACTCCTGTAAACATGTGCATGAGCCAGCACCGTTTTGCTCTCGACAGATCGCGTTCGCTCCGCATGGAGACGGTACGCATGGGTTGATATCCTCTACTGGAGTCGCAAGGGGTAACTGACAAGCGGTGAATGGATCGCCGACATAGCCTTGAATGCAGAAACACCTCGGAGAGTGGCTGACAACGCGGCATTCGGCATTTTGACCGCAGGTGCCTGGGCACGGATCTCGGCATTTTTGGTTGATGCAGGCCAGGTGACTGGCGCATTCGCTGTTCGTGAGACATTCCGGTCGGCAATTTGGAGGAGAGCCTACAAAGCCCACTAAACAGGAGCAAGAGGCCTGGTTGTTGATGGGTCGGCATTCAGCATTTGGACCGCAGGGTGAAGGCTGACAAGGTACTTCAGGAGTTGCCTCGACTGGTTCCTCCACTGGAAAGAAGAGAAATAAACCCATTAACTCCTATACAAGAACGAGGAAAAAAATTCTTTTTGCAATGTACTTACAAATTGGTGAACAACTGACGAACGGATTGCCAGAGTATCTTGGAGGACAACTGCATATTGGGCTATGATTAACTACGTTGCATTTCGCCCTTACTCCGCAAGTTCCTGGGCAGGGATCTCGACATTTCTGACCAGAACAGGCTTGATTTAACGGGCACTCCGCATTGACTACGCATTCTGGCCGGCAAGAAGGCGGACTGCCTATGAAGCCATGCGCGCAAGAGCAAACCGCTTGGCCGTTGATTTCTCTGCACTGGCTGTTGGGGCCGCAGGGTGACGGCTGACATGGGTTGGTGTACACTTGCAGCGGCTTGCTGACACAAGCAACGAAAGGATTTCCTTCTGTTCCTGCTGGGCAGCTGCACATGGGGATGTGGTTATTAACTTCGCACAGCGCATTCTGGCCGCATGTTCCAGGACATGGGTCCTTGCATTTATTCCTTATGCAAGCCTTGTCTCGAGGGCAATCTGAGCTATAAACACATTCAGGTCGGCACCCTTGGTAAGGATCTCCTTGATATTCAGGCAAACATGTGCAGACGCCAGCATCGCATCGCGCGTTTGGACCGCAAGGTGACGGGTCGCAGGGATCGTCTGCTTGTGGGGCGATCGTTGGGGGCGGTTTCGGATAGCAGCTCGAGAAGGGGTCTCCGGTGTATCCGTCTGGACAGGTGCAGATGGGAACGTGATTTATGACGCTGCACTGCGCATTGGCGCCGCACGAGCCCGGACAAGGATCTCTGCATTTCTGGACGATACAAGCGAGGTTGCTGGAGCATTCTGAGTTGATGATACATTCCGGGTGGCAATTCGGAGGACTCCCGTAGAACCCTTGGGCGCATGAGCACGAGGGACTACTCCCGCTTCGACGGCAATACGCATTTGGACCACAAGGTGATGGCACGCAGGGGTCGATGTCAACAGGAGCGTATTCCACAGGCGGAGGAGCTGTAACAGGGTGAAACAGTTTATGTAATTACCATAACACCGGTGCTTTGTTGGAGATAAGCCGCAAAGACACAAGTATATTTGTTGCGGGGTCAAAAACTTACGTGGAATTGGATAGCACCGAGTGAACGGATCTCCAGTGAAGCCCGACCGGCAACTGCAGATAGGGCTGTGATTCCTAACGTTGCACTGAGCGTTGTGTCCGCAGGTACCCGGGCATGGATTCACGCATTTTTGCCCGACGCAAGCTTTGTCCAGAGAGCATTCAGAACTGACAGTACACTCAGGGCGACAAGCCGGAGGACTGCCGATGTACGTCGGCTGACAAGAGCAGACAGCTTGCCCATTAACCTCGCGGCACTGGCTGTTGGGGCCGCAAGGTGATGGCACGCACGGGTTTACCGGTGTTTGCTCTATTTCAACAGCTTGTGGAATCGGGCTACAATACTGGAATGGATTTCCAGTGTAGCCGACTCGGCAGGTGCAAGATGGTAAATGGTTCACAACTTGGCAATCCGCGTTCTGGCCGCACGTCCCCGGACAAGGATCTCTGCATTTATTGCGCATACAAGCCTTGTTTGACGGGCAGTCGGTGTTGAGGACGCATTCAGGTCGACATCCTTCGTAAGGATTGCCGATGTACTCCGGCAAGCATGTGCAGGAACCAGCTCCGTTCTGTTCGCGGCAAACGGCGTTCGCGCCACAAGGCGACGGTTCACACGGATTCAGATGTTCTTCAATTGGGGCAGCTTGTTGGATCAGACATTGAGAGAACGGATCTCCGTAGTAACCAGGAAGACAGACGCAAGTAGGTGAATGGCTGACAACGCGGCACTGAGCATTGCTGCCGCATGTTCCCGGACAAGGATCTCTGCACTTCTGATTGATACAAGCAAGATGACTGACGCATTCGCTGTTACTGACGCATTCAGGCCTGCAGTTCGGCGGAGCACCGATGAATCCCAAACTGCAGGAGCACGAGGGCTGATCTCCTGTTACGCGGCACTCTGCGTTAGGACCACATGGTGACGGTATGCATGGGTTTACAGGCACTGGCTGTGGATCGTCACCTAAAACAAGCCATAAAACAATGTGTAAGCGTAGTTTATAAAGAGTCAACGATTCCTTTGAACCTCGTATAAAATATTAGAAACTTACGGATGGGGGTACACCTGACGAAGGGATCACCAGAGTATCGAGCTGGGCACGAGCAGATCGGTCGGTGATTAACCACGTTGCACTTGGCTCCAACACCACAGGTTCCTGGACAAGGGTCGCGGCATTTCTGGTTGCTGCATGCTTCGTTCAGCGGACATTCCGAGCTGACGATGCATTCTGGTCGGCAAGCAGGCGGGCTTCCAATGTAGCCAGGCACACATGAACACACAGCCTGGTTGTTGATTTCTCGACACTGGCTGTTAGGTCCGCAGGGTGATGGGCTGCATGGGTTGGTGACTACAGAAACAGGAGGAGCCGGCCGACAATCCACGAAAGCGTTTCCGAGTGTGCCCGGAGGGCAGCTGCAAATTGGTACGTGGTTGATGACTTCGCACACCGCGTTGGATCCGCATGTTCCAGGACAAGGATCCCCGCATTTGTTTCGAATACAAGCCTTGCTTCGAGGGCATTCTGAGCTCATAATACACTCCGGCCTGCAGCCAACGTACGGATCTCCTTGATATTCCGGTAAGCAGGTACAAATGCCGTCTCTGCATTGCGCGTTAGGGCCGCATGGCGAAGGATTACACGGGTCTATTTCAACCGGCTCTTCCTGAACAGGCTTGAGTTGGCAGCTAGTGAACGGATCTCCGGTGTAACCTTCGACGCACGTGCAGATCGGAGTGTGGTTTATAACGTTGCACTGTGCATTTATCCCACAAGAGCCAGGACATGGATCGCGGCATTTCAGCTGCATGCAGGCTCGGTTGCTGGAGCATTCGGCATTAATCGTGCATTCGGGACGACAGTTCGGCGGGGAGCCGAAGTACCCGGGTCTGCAGGAACACGAGGGAGAATCGCCTATTCGGCGACATTCAGCGTTGGGCCCGCAAGGTGACGGAACGCATGGATCCACGAATACAGGCGGAGCTTCATAAACAGGAGCTTCTGAAAGATAACGAATTCTGTTAGAAAATTTCCACAGATCAACCGTACAGAAAGTAGGATTACCTCGGTACAGAACTTACCTGGTACTGGGTAGCATCTAGTAAATGGATCTCCAGTGAAACCAGAATTACAGCTACAGATAGGACTGTGGTTTCTGACGTTGCACCTTGCGTTCGGCGCGCAGGGACCGGGGCATGGATTCACGCACTTCTGATTGATGCAGGCTTTGTCCAGAGAGCATTCGGAGCTAACTGTGCACTCAGGTCTGCAGCCCGGGGGACTACCCACGTAGGACGGCAGGCAAGAACACACTGCTTGGCCGTTGATCTCGCGACACTGACTGTTCGGTCCACATGGTGACGGAGTACACGGATTTTGCGGTGGCAGCGGATCAGACTCTATCGTAGCAGGAATGACGCTGCAGTAACGGAACGGGTCTCCAGTGTATCCGATACGGCAAGTGCACGATGGTAGATGGCTGACAACCTGGCAGTCCGCGTTTGGGCCGCAAGTACCGGGGCACGGATCGAGGCATTTATTGCGGATACATGCCTTGTTCGACGGGCAGTCAGTGTTGACAACACATTCTGGACGGCATGCTTCGTAAGGGTTTCCAATGTATTCGGGCAAACAAGTGCACGATCCGGCTCCGTTTTGTTCCCGGCAGACAGCGTTGGCTCCGCAAGGTGAAGGCTGACATGGGTTCAGGTTTTCCTCGATAGGTGCGGCTTGCAGGATTAAGCATTGAGTGAAGGGATCGCCATAGTATCCCGGAAGGCACATGCAAGTCGGCGAGTGGCTAACAACTCTGCACTCCGCATTCGATCCGCACAGGCCTGGACAAGGATCTTTGCATTTCTGGTTGATGCAGGCAAGATGCACCGGGCATTCGCTGTTACTGATGCACTCCGGACGGCAGTTCGGCGGAGCTCCAATGAACTGCGGCAAACACGAGCATGATGGCTGATCACCCGAAACGCGGCACTGGGTGTTCGGTCCACACGGAGAAGGTATGCATGGGTTTTGTGGGGTTGGTGGGGGCTCGTCCTCTCCTGAAAATGACAAACACATCAAAATGTACAATTTTTAATATAGGTAAAAAAAACATGACTGAAGGGAAATGCTTACTGATTGGCAGGCAGCGGACGAATGGACTTCCAGTTGTTCTTTGTGGACACACACAAATCGGGTTGTGGTTTATCACTTTGCATTGGGCTCCGACTCCGCAGGTTCCAGTGCAAGGATTGACGCATTTCTGGTTACTGCAGGCCTCGTTCATGGCGCAATCAGAGTTGACCACGCACTCGGGCCGGCAAGTCGGAGGAGACCCAGAGTAGCCAACCGCACAGGAACAGACTGCATGTCCGCCGATGTCGCGACACTGGCTGTAAGGCCCGCAAGGCGACGGTATACAAGGATTCGTAGGGATAGCCACAGGAACGGGTCTGCAGTCCACAAACGGATTTCCCTCCAGTCCTTGGGGACAAGAGCACATCGGGATGTGGTTCACGACGCTGCAGACTGCGTTGACGGCGCATGTGCCTGGACAGGGATCCGCGCACTTATTCCGGATGCACGCTCTGTTCCTCGGGCAGTCCGAGTTCATGACGCATTCGGGCCGGCATCCCGCATAGGGATCGCCATGATATTCAGGCAGACATGAGCACGTGCCGTCCCGGCATACGGCGTTGGGGCCGCAGGGCGACGGGTCGCACGGGTCGGACTCCTGAACGGGGGCTGGGGGCGGTGCGGGAGTGCACTGAGCGAACGGGTCGCCGATGTACCCGTTGGGGCACGAGCACACCGGGACGTGGTTGACGACGTTGCAGATGGCGTTGAAGCCGCATGAGCCCGGGCAAGGATCTCTGCACTTCTCTCGCATGCAAGCGCGGTTCGGGATGCAGTCAGCGTGGATAACGCACTCGGGGCGGCAGTTCGGGGGCGCGCCGATGTAGCCCGGTTGGCAAGAACACGAGGGACTTGTACCTACTTCGCGACACTGCGAGTATGGGCCACAAGGCGAAGGGACGCAGGGATTAACAGGATAGTCCGCCTCGATGGCAACAGGTGCAGGAGCTGAAAAGAAAATACCTAAATTAACCCACTAACGCCCAGTGACGCCGTTCATAAACAAGAAAATTTATTTTAGAGGATCTTTTTAGTCCAGTATTGTCACAATTTAAAAAAATGTCACACCTCTGGAAACCTAAAATTCAATAATATAGGCATTTTTCAAAGCTGAAAATTGCGTATTTTGATGGAAATTATTTTCAAATTTCTCTTAAACTACATTTTACTCAAAATACTTTGGGCTGTTATGGGTTGAGAAGATAAGATTCAAGAATGCTGTTAAGATTCAAAAAAGATCAAATTGTTTGGAACGAAATATCGTATATTAGCGTTTATAAACTGAAAAGTAATTATTGAAACATTCACAGTGGAGAGACATTGTTGTTTGTTCGATGTTTGTAATCGGTCGAAAGCAGAGTTTTTGGCAAGACCATTACGTAAGGAGATATTTAAAAAAAAAACTTACGTGGAATGGGATGGCAAGACGTGAAGGGATCGCCCTGGTATCCACTTCTGCAACTGCATATAGGGCTGTGGTTTTTCACCACGCACAAGGCGTTAGACGCGCAAGGCCCTGGGCACGGGTTGACGCATTTCTGGTTCAGGCACGTCTTATCGACTGAGCACTCTGTAGATGATACGCACTCAGGCCGACAGTTTGGTGGGCTCCCAACATAAGTAGGCAAGCAAGAACATACCGCCTGTCCATTCACTTCCCTGCATTGGCTCAAAGGCCCGCATGGTGAAGGTACACAAGGGTTCGTATCTTCAATTACAGCTTTAGAATGAAAAGAAAGAACCCAAAGTTCCGAAGAAAAACATGGAAGAGAAACGAAAAAAAAACAAAGATTAGAACGAAGAAGATTTTCAATTCGTAGAATGAAATTGAAAGGGAAAATATAAAATAGCCAAAATATCATAGAGAGTACAAAGAGAAAATTTCTTCAGAACAAAACAGATTGACCTCGATATTGTTTTTAAATCACAATCTCTTTGACAAAAAATTAAGATATTGCTTAAGGATTACGACAGAATGTTTGAATAGAGTGATCATTAAGTTCATGCACTGAATAATGACTCTGAGATCATTCACATGCTAATTTTCAGTCAGCTTAGAAGATGAGCCGAGCAGAAGAATGAAATTTAATCGTTTTATAAACGAGCAAGAGAGATAGAAAGGTACAGGCAATCATTGTACAAATTTGAGCTCCATCGTCCTTCCACTTAGTTCAGGAAATACTTTTAAAAAGTATTCTCCAAGAAGAGTATACTTAGGTTAATAGTATTACGCGTCATATTTACACCAAATGAAGGAACGATTTCGCCCATAGGTCATAGGCATGCGCGAAATAGAATAATTATGTTTTAAGAGCAGAATAAACGTGCAGAGAACATGAGAGAAAAGTCTTGCAGACGGTTTCGCGGTGCCTGACAATGAATCTCTAAGAATAAAAATACCTTTAAAAAGATAAAGATATTTTTTAAAAAGGGAAAAGTGCCGATTGCCTATACCCGATTCCATTCGCGAAAAAAATGAAAAATTTAAAGGGAGAGCTTTGATGTGAAGAATTAGTGAAAATCTTACGTCGTTGAATTGGTCTTGGATGGCAGAATCTAAACGGATCTCCTTCGTAGCCCTGGCGACATGTGCATGACGGTAAGTGATTGATCACTTGGCAGTCAGCGTTCTGTCCGCAGGTGCCAGGGCACGGGTCTTGGCATTTATTTGTAACGCAGGCCTTATTTGAAGGACAGTCCGAGCTGCGAACGCATTCGGGCCTGCAGCCTTCGTAGGGATTGCCAATGTATTCGGGGAGGCACACACAAGAACCGGCACCGTTGCGCTCTCTACAAACTGCGTTAGCTCCGCACGGAGAAGGTATGCACGGAGTGGCAACTTCTTCAGGCACTGGGTCCTCTGCAAGGGAGTGAATTGCATGTCAGAGGAGTTATCACACTCAACAGTGCCTTCCCGCACAAAGAAACAGTCAATATCTCAACCCGATCAGCTATCCGATAGGCTACCACTGTTACTCCAAAAGAACTTGATTTCTGATAAGGAGATTTTTCGAAAATAATGCGGGTTTGATACCTAACGCGACGGTTGTGACTCTTGGGTACCAAACCTACACAAACAGTACTTTGAGGAGCTAAAAATTCTAAACTGAAGTTTCGAAGTTAACTTTTGAAAGCCTCTGATTTGACAACCTAACAGTGTATAGCTGCAGGATTTTTCAAAAAAGACGAGTACAAGTGGAGGAAATTAGCAGGGTTTTCATGCTTGCAATCAACTTTGTTGTCGATTTTAAAGCCTGCTCTTGTTTAGCTGGGCTTATTCGGTGGGGGTAACCTAAGCTAGGTTAACCCGTCCCGGATAACGTAGACTAAAATATCGTGGTTCCGGGAATAATAGGTTGAAATAAAGACAGTTTGATTTTTGTGCGGATATCTACTAGGGTAAAGGATACGCCTTTAGCCTAGAGATTAAGGCGGACTCATAAGAAATAAAGAGAAATAATAGTTAGTGTAGAAATATTAAAGAGATTAGTGACTTAGAAAATAAAGAGTAGTGAAGCTAAAGCCAAGCATTAGTAGAAATATTTTTGTTTGTAAGAGTAAAAGGTAACTTCAGTCACACATCACACTGTTAGTAAAACACTTGAAACCAGATATTAAGTGACCTGTGCGAAGACTGGTCGGTAAGAAGAATGAGAGAAGTTGTGAAATGGCGAAACCCTTGACGATAAAACAAAACCAGAAAATGAGAGAAAATGGATTTCGAGCGATTTGAAGATAAATGAGAGAGATTTCGGATTCACAAAGAGAAGGTAAAGGGATACAGTTTACATTCCGTAACTCAGCAGTGTTGTTTTACTCACCTGTGCATTCCTTCATCCCCCATTGCGCATTTCCATAGGATATACCTGTTCTGCTTTGAGACAAAACATGTTCACAAAACAAGTGGTCACAATCGCTGCATAAGATTATCGTCAATGGTCAAATTTTAAAATGCTCTGCTCGCTTAAAAAACTGAACCGTTTCACAATACAAAACCTTCGAAAACGACAAAAGTAGGCTGCAAAAGAAAACGTTGTATTATCGAGATGGGACCAGTCTTACCTCACTTAATCCCAGCAACATGCAGTTTTCAACGCAGAAGATACGCACTGTTATAAAACGCTCTCACACACATGGATGCAGCATGCATTTTGCTTAATCTATTGCACAAAATGATACGATGTTAAACACTGCGATAAACATTTTGGTTATCTTCGGCTGAGCTTCGTAGCAGACGTTTCTGTTGTACCGCTCATACAGTATTTACAACAAATGTTTGTACGTTTGCTGCTACAGATGTTGGTTTTGACTTACCTGCTGTTTTTTTAAACTCTGGGCTATCACCTCTTATCTAACCCCTTTATCATGCAAAAAGCGTTGTTGTGGAGATGGTATCTCCGCCTACCTCTGATTGGCTGACAGCCTGAGAACGGATCTCCGGTAAATCCAGAGTCGCAGCTACACACTGGCGTGTGGTTGATGACAGTGCAACGAGCGTTCGGTCCGCAAGATCCCGGACAAGGATCTGAGCAGCGCTGGTTGATGCAAGCCAGCTGACTGGCGCATTCGGGATTGATCGTACACTCAGGTCGGCAGTTCGGTGGAGCGCCGATGTAGTTGGGCAGGCAAATGCAGGCGGGGCTTTCACCGCGCACTTGGCATTCGGCGTTCGGACCACAAGGCGATGGTTGGCAGGGATTCACAGGGGTAGGAGCTGGTTGTCGAGCTGAAATTATAAAGATGATGAATTACGAACTCGTCTGATGGGAAACTGGGCAATTTTTTTTAGCATACTAAGATGAAATAGGAATATCTTACTTGGAATAGGGAAACATCCTCGGAATGGATCTCCGGTGTTTCCTGGCGCACAGCTACAAATCGGGTTGTGATTCACCACTTGGCAGCGGGCGTTGGTTCCGCAGGTACCAGGGCAAGGATCTCTGCACTTGTTCGAGAGACAGGCTTGCGTCAGCGGGCATTCCGCACTGACGACACATTCTGGTCTGCAGGATGGCGGCGAGCCCACGAGCCCTGGCTGACAAGAGCACACCGCGACGCCGTTGTTCACCCTGCACAGACTGTTCGGTCCGCAAGGGGACGGCTGGCACGGGTCGCGAGGTGGCTCGATCACTTGTACAATGCGGCAGCTGATGAAGGGATCTCCCGAAGTTCCCGCAGGGCAGCTACAAGATGGAATGTGGTTGATGACGTCACACTGTGCTCCTTGCCCGCAAGTACCAGGGCAAGGATCAATGCACCGCTGGTTGCTGCAAGCGCGGTTCCTCGGGCAGTCCGAGTTCATCGTGCATTCCGGACGACAGCCCGAGTACGGGTCACCGAAGTAGTTAGGGAGACAAGAGCAAGCTCCATCGCGGCATTGCGCGTTCGCGCCGCAAGGAGACGGGTTGCAGGGATCGGCCGCGACTGGGGGTACCGTTGGCACGACAACAGGAGTGCACTGCGTGAATGGGTCACCTGTGAACGACGCTATACAGGTGCAGATCGGGATGTGGTTCTGCACTCGGCACTCCGCGTTCAGGCCACAAGATCCCGGGCACGGGTCTCGGCACTTGCTGGAGATGCAGGCTTGAGTTGGTGGGCAGTCCGTGTTGACTTGGCACTCGGGTCGGCAGTTGGGCGGAGCTCCGATGAACGTGGGACGACACGAGCACGACGGCGTGCCTCCGATGTCCCGGCATTCCGAGTTCGGACCGCAAGGCGACGGCACGCAGGGGTCCGACCGCGGTGGCGGTGGCAATGGCGGCGGCGGCGCTTGGTAGCAGCGGACGAACGGATCGCCCGTGAAGCCTGACGGGCAGCTGCAGATCGGATTGTGGTTCACGACCTGGCAGCGCGCCCCCGTGCCGCACGTTCCCGGGCAGGGATCGGTGCACTTGAACCGGTGGCAAGCTCTGTTCTGCGGGCATTCGGCGTTCACCACGCATTCTGGTCGACAGTTTGGCGGGGATCCGATGTAATCGGGTTGGCACGAGCATACAGCTTGTTCGTTCACACGTCTGCATACGCTGTTTGGTCCACACGGTGACGGCTCGCAAGGGTCAGCCACAGTAGGTTGTGTTACCGCTACGGAATAGAGAAATAGGAATTTAGGCTCAGGTAAATCAATGCGTCGTTACCAAACCAGTTTTAATATACTTACGTGTAGGCGGCGGCTGGCGACAAGCGGAGAATGGGTCTCCGATGAGACCCGGCGGGCACGTACACGTTGGGATATGGTTGACGACGTTGCATTGCGCAAGCTGTCCGCACACTCCCGGGCACGGATCTTGGCACTTGTTTCTTACACAGGCGCGATCAGTGGGGCAGTCGGAGCTCAGAACACATTCGGGTCGGCAGCCTTCGTAAGGATTTCCTTGGTAATCGGCGATGCAGCTGCAGGCGCCGGCCCCGTTGCGTTGTCGGCACTCCGCGTTGGCTCCGCAAGGCGAAGGCTCGCAGGGATTGGGCGCTTCCTGCTGCTGCAGTATGCATTGAACGAAAGGATTTCCTGTGTATCCGGCGGCGCAGGTGCAAGTGACGGCATGGCTGACGACTCGGCATTCGGCGTTGGAGCCACAGGACCCGGGACAAGGATCGCGGCATTTCTGGTTGATGCAGGCTTGCGTAGTCGGGCAGTCCGGATTAATGACACATTCGGGGCGGCACGCCGGCGGCGCTCCGATGTAGTTTGGCAAACACGAGCAGCTCGGCGTCGAACCCTGGGCGATGCACTGCGAGTTCGGCCCGCACGGCGATGGATCGCAAGGATTCACAGCTACGGGTGGAACTACAGGCGGAGCTGAAAAAAGTGATTCCAGAAATTAACAATATCATCCCATTAAGTGTCGAGAATCATGAATCCGTTACATAAAAGCCCGCGTCTTCATTCGAGACTTTAAGATCATTTCAAGCAAAAGGTGTTTCAACTTACGAGGAATATCCTGGCAACTCCTGAAAGGATCACCGGTTTGTCCCTCGCGACAGCTACAAATCGGACTGTGATTGATGACTTGGCATCGCGCGTTCAATCCGCACGAGCCACGGCAAGGATCAGTGCATTTCTGGTTGACGCAGGCGAGAGTCTGGGCGCACTCGGAGCTCACTACACACTCAGGCCTGCACTGCGGCGGCGTACCGACATAGCCTTGCAAGCAAGAGCACACAGCGTGGTTGTCTTGCGCTCTGCATTGGCTGTTCGGTCCGCAAGGCGACGGCTGGCAAGGATCGCTTGGCGTTGGCGGCAGTGCTGCAAACATTGCAAACAACGTCTAATCAACTGTCCAGTAAACACGTCAAACAAGACTTTCATCAATTTGCCGTGCCTTAAATTTTGTAAAAAAAGTGCTTTTAAAAAGTCACAAATTTATTTGTTTTGAGGTTTTCAACGCTCATAAAACTGTTTCAAACAAGACGTAAATACAATTTTCTCGGCGTAAGATTTAATATTAAGGACTTTTGATAGCCATGTAGATTTAGTCATGCAGTTTAAATTCCTCCCGGCCCCTAAAAAAACTTAAAATAAGCATGGATTTAATCTGAACTTTTTGCGCAAAAATTTTGAATGTTTAATTTTAGGGCTATTTTTTTCCATCTACCAAGTTGCATCTCGCAAGTAAAAAGAATAATAAAAGTAAAAAAAAAAGACTTGGAAAAAAAACGAGTTTTTTCAGTGGGAATCTAAATCCAAATTTCTTTATTCTTGGACTAAGAACGTGGGAAACTTACGAGGCGGAGCTGGTCTACAGAATGAGAAGGGATCTCCGGTGAATCCTTCGGGGCACGAGCACACAGGGATGTGGTTGACGACATCGCAGCGCGCGTTCTGGCCGCACGTTCCGGGGCAAGGATCTCGGCATTTATTCCGCAGACATGCGCGATCTCTCGGGCACTCGGGATTGACCACGCATTCAGGCCTGCAGGCTTCGTAAGGGTTCCCAGAGTATTCCGGCTGGCAGACACACACTCCGCCAGGCTGGCAGTCTGCGTTGGGTCCGCACGGTGACGGGTTGCATGGATCGGCTGCCACTGGTTGAGGCGTTGCTGAAAACGTTGAGGAGCAGTTAGACACTGCACGGTTCAACCGAAAGAGGTTAACTAAAGACCAGGTAAGCAAAATACCTTGCTTAAGTTAACCTAGGTAAACGATATGCTTACTTTAACTTGACTTACAATGATAATGTACGTAGCTTGAAGTTAAGGTTGACAATACAAAGTGCTTATGCTTGACTATCTAGACAAGTTTATCTGAGTTTGCAGTATGCTTATTATGAACCTGGTTCTAAATAACCTGGGTTTGAACAATATAGGGTACGTTGTCAACTGTGGAACAGATGTTTGGGATTTTCCATGACTTTCCCTTGGGGAAAAAAAGATTTTCCCAGGTATTGCACGGTCCAAAGTTTAACTACTAGATATTATTGAGGAAACTTAGATCTTGGACAGACTTTTTTTTTAGGGTGAAGGAATTGATTGATTGATCTTTCTTTCCTTTTGGGAGACTTACTCATCGGTATCGGCGAACAGGCTGTGAACGGATCTCCTGTATGGCCTTCGTTGCAGGTACAGATAGGTACATGGTTGATGACATGGCAGTTGGCATTAGTGCCACATGATCCCGGGCAAGGATCTCGGCAGCGCTGGCGAACGCAGGCCTGCTGGCTCGGGCAATCAGCGCTAAGCACACACTCTGGTCGGCAGTTTGGCGGAGCGCCAACGTGGTCGGGTAAACAAGAGCACGCTGGCACACCATTGAGCAGCTGGCACTGTGAATTTGGTCCACAGGGAGATGGCACACAAGATGGCGGAGGTGGTGTGGGTGCTGGCGGTGGTGGTAATGCTAAAATAACGGATGCACACAAACATTCCTTACCTGTTCTTTCAAGAGCTCAGAGGCACTCTCAAAAAAGTTAAGTCAAACGATGATTTTAGTCATGAAAAAATTATTTGGAGAGAAAAAGTTCCATGAGATCATGCACCGAAATGTGGCTTTAGAGCATTCGCATGCTAGAAGAGCAAGAGAGAGATATAGGAAATATTTTGTACAAAATGAGAGAAACGTAGCTCCGACGGCATTCCGCTTGAGGGACAAAAATGCGAAAACATCCGATTTTCTTATTTTTTGACGTAACTTTTTTTCAAAACAAGAAATGGGATTTCGTGAATACTTACGGATCGGTGAGCACTGCAGGAACGGGTCCCCAGTGAGACCAGAAGGGCACGCGCAAATTGGGTTGTGGTTTCTGACTGTGCACTGGGCTCTGATGCCGCATGTGTTTGGACATGGGTCCGCGCATTTCTGATTGATACATGCTCTGTCTAGAGGGCACTCTGAGCTGACGACGCATTCTGGTCTGCACTGAGGGGGCGCGCCGATGTAGCCGGCGAGACACGAGCACACGGCCTGATCGTTTACCGCGCGGCACTGGCTGTTCGGGCCGCACGGAGATGGCTGGCAGGGATCCGTAGGCACAACTCTCGGAGCTGTAACGAGAAAGTTTACGATAAAATGTCAATAATATTCGAAGTACTCACTGTAACAGAAGCATGGCTTTCATTTCCGTACACTAACCCAATTTCACGACAGGTTATTGCCCAACACTAACCTAACTTCACCTAACGTTATTCAAGATAATATTATTCGTTTTAACCTGACCTGACTTAAGCTAGCTTACTTTGACCTAACCTAATCAAGCCTCCTTAACCCATAACAGCCCAAAGTATTTGGAGTGAAATTTAGCTTAAGAGCAATTAGAAAGATTTTTTTCCGATGAAATACGAAATTTTAAGCTTTGAAAAATGCCTAAACTATTACATTTCAGGTTTCCAGAGGGGTGATATTTTTTAAACTGTGACAATAATGAACTGATAAGATCCTCTAAAATAAATTTTTCTGTTCCCGAACGGCATCGCTGGGCGGTAGTGGGTTAACCTAGCAAAAACTTCTGAAACAAAAAAAAAAAAAAATCATTTGACCTTCTATGATCAATTTTCGAAAATTGCGATTATTTCTTAACCTACGTATTGCTACTTTACTAATCTAGATTAAACTCTAACTGCGAATTATTACAACATAAATTGGTTCAAGTCTTCAAAAATACTCTTCCGACCGATGTGCTAAAATCTGAAAGTCCCAGATTACCGGTAAGACCCTTCGAAGAACTGTAGGTAAACAAGCGATATTACATGTTTAAAGGGTAAATAAGCGATAAACTTACGAGCTATCGGCACGGCACGGCAAGAGAAGAACGGATCTCCAGTGAATCCCTCGGGACACGAACAAACTGGAATGTGGTTGGTGACCGTGCAAATAGCAGCGGTACCGCAAGTTCCCGGACAGGGATCCACACATTTGAAGCCAATGCAAGCAAGAGACGGGGCGCAGTCGTTGTTGACTTCGCACTCTCGGCGGCAACCTTGCTGCGCGTCGTACGGATCACCCTGGAAGCCGTTTCTGCAGAAGCACGCGGCCGCACCGTTGCGCTCGCGGCAGTCCGTGTTGGGGCCGCACGGCGACGGCTGGCACGGGTGAGGCGGCGGCTGGCGCTCCGTGGCTGCGGGTGAAAAGCACGAGCAAAATTAACACTCTGATAGGGATTCGGAGTGGAAATGCATCCTGGATCGGCGGTGGCGTGAGCTGGAAAAGAACGAGTTAGCATTGTCAGTCGAATGGGCACTTGACTTACATGTAATCGGCGCAGGCGTGCAGGCTACAAATGCATCACCTACGTAACCCTGCGGGCAAGTGCACACCGGGTTGTGGTTAACCACGGTGCAGAGCGCTTGCGCCCCGCACGAGCCCGGGCACGGGTCCACGCATCGCTCGTTCCGACAGGCAAGGTTGCTCGGGCATTCCTGGCTAGTAACGCATTCGGGTCGACAGTTCGGAGGGCGTCCCAGATAGTTCGGCAAGCAGGAGCAGGCAGGCGACGAACCCACCACGCGGCACTGAGCATTGGGCCCGCAAGGCGACGGAATGCAAGGGTTCTCGACAGGTCTTGGAGAAGTGATAGCTATAAGAAGAAAAGAGATGCACGCTCGCATGCAACGCAAAAACAGGATAGATTCCAAGTCTTCACCATAAAAAGACAGTTTTCGGAAGAGAATAAAACAGATTTGACGAAGGAAATTTCCAGCCCGCCCTCAGCGAATCACTTTTGTAAATGCACCACAGCCTAGGTTAATCGAGGTTTGCTTACGTTGCTCAGGCACACAACGGACGAATGGATCGCCCGTGTTTCCTGGCGGACAACTGCAGATGGGGTTGTGGTTGACCACTTGGCAGCGGGCGTTCGTTCCGCAAGTTCCCGGGCAAGGATCGCCACACCTCTGGTTGATGCACGCTTGGTTTTGAGGGCATTCCGAGCTAACAACGCATTCCGGCCGGCAAGCGGGCGGTGAGCCCACGAAATTCGCGAGGCACGAGCACACGGCGTAGCCGTTCACAGCTCTGCACTGACTGTTCGGCCCGCAAGGCGACGGCTCGCACGGGTTGCTAGGTTGGACTTCAACTAGACGAGAAAAGAAAATATCGAGAGTCAAGAAACAGAAAAACGTCAACAAGGTAAAGCGCAGAAGAAACAGTAAAGAACGTATAGTACAAGTCAATTAAACATACACCCAGAAAAAGGCTCGTAGTCATAGTACGACCTCAGACTGAAGAGCGATTCGCACGAAATGCTCTTGGGTTCTGGTCATGACTATGAGAAGCGAGCTTACAAGAGTAACATTTGGTAGAAGTAAAATCAAGAATAATCTTAAGCATGCGGATAACAGAAGAGGAAGCATGTCCTCAAAGATGAAGATATCTTACTGGCTTGAATGATATTACAAGCTGCAAGAGGGTTTCCAGTGTAGCCCGGCAGACAGGAACAAGATGGCGCGTGGTTCACGACCTGGCATTCTGCGTTCAAGCCGCAGGTGCCCGGGCAAGGATCTCGGCACTTATTATTTACACATGCCTTGCTACGGTCACAGTCTGTATTGATGACACATTCGGGGCGACAGCCAGTGTAAGGGTCACCGAAATATTCAGGGAGACAAGCGCAAGATCCTGCACCGTTGCGTTCTTTGCAAACTGCGTTCGCTCCGCACGGAGACGGGTTACAGGGATCCCTCGGCCCTTCGGTTGGCACAACTGCAAAACGAACGCGGTGCGAATAAGAAAATATACAAGGCAGTGCCACCAGCAAAGTACAAGTTTGGGAGGCCATCTGGAAAAGAGGGTTCTCGATTGAAGCCTTACTTTGAGGTATGATAACGCAACCGGCGAATGGATCGCCTGTGTACCCGGGTTCACAGCTGCACATGGGCGCATGCTTGACGACATTACACAGCGCATGCGCTCCGCAGGAGCCAGGGCATGGGTCTCTACAGCGCTCGTTCTGGCAAGCTAAGTTTCCAGGGCATTCTTCATTGATAGTGCATTCAGGCCTGCAATTGGGCGGCCTTCCGATATAGTTGGCCAAGCACGAGCAAGCGGGGTTGCTTCCCACGGCCCGGCATTGCGAGTTCGGCCCACAAGGTGACGGCACGCACGGGTTGCCGCTAGGCTGCGGTACCTCCACAGGTTCTACAAGAGTACAAGAAAGAATAAAGATCGTGTTTTATACAATAAACGAAAATAGCACAGGGTTGTTGCGCATTGGCTGAGAGCTAGAACAAACTGTCCACATTAACAGGGGGGAAAAAAGACGAAAATTGTTTTTCAGAAATTTCCGAATCAGGAAATCGAGGCTGGTTGAATTTCACCGACAAATACGATTTAGCTCAAATTACTTCGGCTCAGGTTGAACAAAATGTGTAAAATAGCGAAAATTCGCCGAGACCTGCAATATACCTAGCTTAAGTTAAATTTGGTTTACGATAATCCAAGGTAAAAAAAGCAATTGGATTTCAAACAGCCTTGCTTCAGTTAGCCTTAGCTAAAAACTGACATTTTAATAGTTTTAAAGCGAATTTTCTCAAACAAAAAATTTCTTTTTATCGGGTATTCAGCAACACAACAACCCTGAATAGCAGAAAGTACCAGGTGGTTAGAGAGAAAATACGAAGTAAGAAGAAATCACACCGCCACCAAAGTCAGGGGTTTAGATTCCTAACGCTCTTACTAGGTTCCGGCTGACATCGAACGAACGGATCTCCTGTGAAACCGGGAGAACAACTGCAGATCGGGTTATGGTTCACGACCTGACATCGAGCATTTACGCCGCAAGTGCCAGGACACGGGTCCCCGCATTTCTGGTTGATGCAAGCTCTGTCTTGGGCGCAATCCGCGCTGACCATGCATTCGGGTCGACATGCAGGGGGCGCACCGATATAGTTCGCCAGGCAGGAGCACACAGCGTGCCCGTTCACCTCGCGGCACTGGCTGAAAGGCCCGCAAGGCGACGGGGCGCAAGGGTTTTCGGGGGCCGGAGGAGCTAGAGAAAAGAACAAGTTAGAAACCGTCGAGAGGAAAATCGGTCCAGACCAGAGAGAGATGGAGTCTTACTAGGAGGAGGCTGAGAGCACGAAGAAAGGGGGTTGCCAGTGTAGCCCGGAAGACAGGTGCACGATGGCGCGTGGTTAGCGACTTGGCATTCCGCGTTCAGGCCGCACGTCCCCGGACACGGGTCTCTACATTTATTGTTGACACAGGCTCGGTCTCTAGGACAATCCGTGTTTAGCACGCATTCTGGGCGACAGCCTGTGTACGGGTCGCCGAAGTACTCGGGCAAGCACACACACGAACCCGCTCCGTTGCGCTCGTTGCAAACAGCGTTCGCTCCGCAAGGAGACGGGTTGCAAGGGTTGCGCGGTTCCTCCGGCATTGGCGCTGAAAAAGTAAGGTTAGGTGTAGGGGCTGGTCTGGGTTTACCGCGAGATTTGCTCTTGGATGAAAGCTTACTCGGAATAGGTGAGCAACCCGCAAAGGGATCGCCGGTGGTGCCTGGCTCGCACGAGCATACAGGAGCGTGTTTGATGACGACACAAGTTGCCCGAGGTCCGCAAGAACCTGGGCAAGGATCCCTGCACCTCTCGTTTTGGCAAGCCAGGTTTCCGGGACATTCTTCGTTGATTGTGCATTCAGGACGACAGTTCGGGGCGCGGCCTATGTAGTTCGGCAAGCAAGAGCACGCGGGAGTATTGCCTACAGCGCGGCACTGCGAGTTCGGCCCGCAAGGCGAAGGTACGCACGGGTTTCGGTTCTCTGGTTCGACTACAGCCGGAGCTAAACACGGGAAAGAAAAGGTTTACTACCAACTCAGAAAAATAAACGCTTCACTCGAAAAGTTTACGTCGTTTATGGTACGTAGTTTATGGTTAAGTTAAAAGGTTGCATGCTCTATCTGTCCAGTTCCATTATTCTTCGCCAAGACGAGCCAAAAGGCATCACAGTTAAAACGAAACCCTGGTCCCATACTTGTTTTAGGTTAAAGGTAAAACAGCGGAAGTGCCTTGGTTATTTTTAAAGATAAACCAAACAACAACTATATCTATGAAAAGGTCTAAGAGATCTTATTTGATAATGGTTATTGATAGAGGTATCTTAAAAAATAACCAAATTACACTCCTCTTGATTTTACCTGCATACCTAAAACAGGTGGGACACTAACTGAACCAGGGGTTGATTTTTACTGTGATCCAATCTAACCTATCGTCTCTAAGTTTACTCCTGTTTCGAAATATTATGTTAACCTACGTCGGTTTGAGTTAGGTTATGTGTCATAAGCTCAATATGACGACAAAATGTTGAACACAAAAGGTTAGGAACTCCACCTTTCGAATCTACATCGATTCGTTAACTTCTTTCACTACGACGTCGATATTTTAATTAAGTACATTGGGTAGTTAGTGTACAAAGTATACAGAAGAAAATTTAGTCCAAAGATCCAGACAGTCAAAAGAAGAAGTAAAGAAGAAAAAAGAGCTTACTAGGTTCCTGAAGACATCGCACAAACGGATCTCCCGTGAAACCAGGCGAACAGCTACAAATAGGGTTGTGATTCACAACTTGGCAGCGAGCATTTACACCGCAAGTGCCTGGACAAGGGTCGCCGCATTTCTGGTTGATACAGGCCTTGTCCTGCGGACAATCCGCGCTAATCATGCACTCAGGCCGGCAAGCCGGTGGGGTGCCGATGTAGTTCGTTTGACAAGAGCACACCGCGTGACCGTTCACTTCTCTACACACACTGAACGGCCCGCAAGGCGATGGCTGGCACGGGTTCGGAGCTGGCGTTGGTGCGACTAAAAAGAAAGTATAGCACAACAGAGTGAGAAGAGATTCGCAGTATCCGAGTGGAAGAGCCCATACAGAAAATAGATTGGGAGGAATAGAGGCCCACAATCAAGATGAAGCCAGTTAATGAGTTTAACAAACATTTGGGACTACATGAAGAACATATATGGGCCGATATATTGAACCATATGTGGACCGTAAACAGCTGCCTAAAGAGGATAAGAGCCGTATGTGAGTCAATATAACATGATAAGGTGCTATATATTTGCCAAGCCCAAAATGTCCCCCTTTATGGATCATAAATGGCGATACATATAGTTCAATATATACACAGTAAGAACAAAATACCTGTTCCGGGGAGTTCTATACCTGTTTTGGGTGTGAAACTGGAAAGGAGGTAGTACGTATTTTGGTTATTTTTCAAGATAGCCCAATGTTCTGCCACATCAATGGAAAGCTCTTGCCGAGACCTTTTAAAAGATTTGGCTGAACGCTGGTCTATCTTTAAAAATAACCAAAATACGTACTACCCTTGTTTCAGTTTCACGCCCAAAACAGGTATAGCACTCTCCAAGATGGGTGTATTATTTTTACTGTGTAGGCGTATTGTGCCATACATGTTTTCCACTTCATCCTATATCTGTTCTCTTTTTACCGTATGCTGGAGACTGGGTATTTTTATTTTATTTCTTTGCACGGATTGAGATTACGTTGTTCAAATACGATTTTTAAAATAACTGAAAGCTAGTTGTCGCGACTTCACAGAAACTAAGACAGAGCTCATCTGTTCAAGTCATCTTGTAAAATGAGTCCAAAATATCGCAAAGTAGTCCAAATATTCAGAGGCACTACTTGCTTCAAAAGTAAGATATTCCGAAGAATCTATTTCCTGTATGGGGAATATAAAAAACAAAGAGATCTTACTAGGAGGTGGTAGCTGACAAGAAGTCAAAGGATTGCCGCTGTAGCCAGGCAAACAAGAGCATGAAGGTGCATGATTTACAACGCGGCATTCGGCGTTGATACCGCATGTCCCGGGACACGGGTCCACACACTTGTTGTTCACACATGCCCTGTCTCTGGGACAGTCCGTATTGAGCACGCATTCGGGACGGCATCCCGTGTAGGGATCGCCTGTGTAGTCAGGGATACATGAACATGATCCCGCACCGTTCCTTTCTTTGCACACGGCATTTGCGCCACAAGGCGATGGATTACACGGTTCTTTTGTTTCAACAGGCGGAGGAGCTGCAAGTTGAAAACGACATTAGAAATCGTGCCACAGAAGCGACCGGAAGCTCATGTTTGCTACAAGCGATGTGATTTGAAAGCAAGCAAGGGTTTATTTGCAGTGACACCTTTAGGAGGAAACGTGTGATCGGAGTTGCTGTAAAAAAATGTTAAGACTGCTTCCAGGATCCTGAAAATAGATCGTTATGAGCAAAACTACTGCATGGGTTTAGGTTACTACGGTATTTCGGGCTGCGATGGGTTACGGATCAGCCCAAGTGATCCCATGAGTTACGGTTCTATGATAAGTAATGCAAGGAGTTCTACTATATAGGGATATTACGAGTGACGGTTATGTCAAATGGATATTATGAGATACTGTTTTACCTGAGGGTACGAGTTACTAATTTACCAATGGGATATTATAAATACGTGTCTGTAAGATGTTACGAGTTACGGTTCTAAGTAAGGGTACTATGGGACACGGTTCTGTCTTGAGGATTAGTTATGGACGGTATCTAGTTACGGTTATACCAAGGGAATAGTTTCGAGTTAAGGTTCACCATGGGATTATTACGAGTTACGGATCAACTACGACTTTCACCGAACGCTCTAAGCCGGTTAAGGACGTTATGATTTAAACGAAATCTTCTTACGTTCAGCGTAAAGTATGAGAGCGCATCCAGAGAACGGATCTCCAGTGTATCCTTCCTGGCAGTAGCACATAGGCGAATGCTGTACCACCGAACATTCTGTGTAAGAGCCGCAAGATCCGGGGCAAGGATCTCTGCATCTTTCGTTCTGGCAGGCTTTGGTACTCGGGCATTCCGAGTTGGTGGTGCATTCGGGCCTACAGCTCGGGGGCCTGCCGATGTAGTTGGGCAAGCAGGCGCAAATCGGCGACCTGCCGTTCACCCGGCAGTTTGAGTTAGGCCCGCAGGGTGAAGGAACGCAAGGGTTCTGATTTTCGACCACTGCGATCGCGGCTAAGAGAGGAGAGAAGAAAATGAGAAAAACTGGCCTAACGGAGAGAGAAGTAAACAGTACACTCGATACATTCATATGGAATTGAGGAAAATGTGATAATGGCTTTATTGGCA
>Ga0058701_10000263_pt1 | contig 42668 bp, 32 predicted proteins | sample AgamicOrMae_FD_97039 | JGI IMG/M metagenome (GOLD analysis project Ga0058701, IMG submission 97039) | Agave microbial communities from Guanajuato, Mexico - Or.Ma.e | ecosystem: Host-associated > Plants > Phyllosphere > Phylloplane/Leaf | place: Guanajuato, Mexico | collected 2012-06-04
AGGGGGGGGGGGGGGTGGAGGACTGGACTGAGAAACTGCGCCGACCGCAAGTGTGTCAGCGAGCCACCGTGCCCATGCGCCAGAATCAACGTGTTCGGCTTGCGACTCAATTTGGTTATAGGACAATATATGGATCCCAAGGCGACCATGACGATATAGAACAAATGACATCGAGACAGCGTTCTAGGCCTTAGAATCGTGGGAACCAATACATTCGTTTTTTTGCTCATCCCATTCAGGAACCATCTCGCATCAAAGGGCAGAAGACGTGTCACGTCTCAAGCGCCTGCCTGTGTGCTCCCGACTCTAGTTTATGTTACCTGAGGTACTAATACTGCTGATGATGGCTAGGGTCAGTTGCAACGGGTTTGGATCAGTAGGCGATGTGCCTCAGTGGTTAGGGGTGAGAACTTGTGATGAGAGACAGCAGGGGAAAAGAGTCGTTGATGTGGAGCAACAGTTCAAGGATTGTGACTTGCCGATGGGCTAATGAAAAACTTAATTGTCATGCTTAGGTACCCCTTCGGTTACAGCGAATCCTCCTCAATGTTTAGAGAGCGATCGAGTGAGAGGAGGAATTGAAAGAAGGAAGCAAAGATGAGGTTCAGGAAATTAATAAGGACTGGGAGACAACTGGGAGGACATAAACGTGTGAGAAGGAACGACCATCGAAGTTTGCAGGAACCTGTGAGGGAGGAGAAAAGGATAAAAATGGCACCCATGATGTATTGCAGAAACAATGAAGAGGAAATTGGTCAGCCGACACTCTTTACGGGGAATTTTTTCTCTACGATCCGGTCGTGACCACAACAGTTTCCATGGATGAAGAGTATCAGTCTGTTGTTAGCACTGAAATATATGATACTTTTGACCCAATCGACATGAAAAAGAAAATCAAGAATCAGATTAAAGAACACCTCATCAAGTGGTATCATCTATCGGATGACTCTTTAAAGAATATAAAGAATGATATGAGCAAAGAATTTGAACTTGGCCTACGAGATGAAGATAGCGCTACAATCAAAATGTTAGTAACTTATGTGAGAGAACTATCACGTGGAGATGAAGTAGGCTCGTATTTGGCACTTGATTTAGGAGGTACTCATTTTCGTGTATTATTAGTCGAAATGACAGGAGAAGGCGACGAACCATGCGTCACAACTGTGGTGCACGACATTCCCGCTGAATTGTTGACCACCTCAAATGGACAACTATTGTTCGATTATATAGCCTTGAAATTATTAGAATTTGTCCAGCAACACAAATTAAAGAGACGGCGTATCAGTTTAGGATTTACGTTCAGCTTTCCATGCAAACAATACGGTTTGACCCAATCATATTTAGTTAAGTGGTGCAAGGGTTTCAGCGTAGGTGGTGTCGTTGGAACGGATGTGGTGAAACAGTTGAAAGACGCCTTGAAACGCCAGCTGGCTGGTCTGTGTGAGGCTTACGTGGATGTTGTGGCTGTTCTAAATGACACCACTGGTACCCTGGTTGCTTGCGCTTTCAAGAATCGTGAGTGCCGCATTGGTCTTATTCTTGGCACTGGCTTCAATGCGTGCTACATGGAGCGCTTAGATAGGTGCGAAAAGTGGCCAGCAAACTATACGAATCCCAAACAGGTTATAATCAATTGCGAATGGGGTGCAATGGGGGATAACAAGGATAAACGCGAGCTAGATAAGTATCGCAATGAGTTTGATGCGATAGTTGACCAGCAATCGGTGAACGCCCACAGTCAGACTCTAGAAAAGATGGTGGGAGGAATGTATGTCGGCGAGTTATTGCGTCTCACTATATTGAAGCTATATCAAAATCGTATCCTATTCCAGGCCAGCAAACCCAAGTCCGGTGTATCGTTGACAAGTATCCAGCAAAAATCTCCAGCATCCGTGTCCAGCGCTGGAACAAAGCTACAAGAGACTCTTGGCAGCCCTGCGGCTAACAAATCAAAGAGTTCAATCGGATCCGCAATAAAGTCGTTAGGCCAACCTTTGCAAGCTTCCTCGTCGGCGGAAAACGCAAGCACCCAATCAACTCTCGCAAGTGGAACAGAGTCACACAAATTGAACATCAAGAATATTCTCAATGGTCGTCACTTGAGTATGTTAGCCAAAGATGAGATAAGTGGAACTCACGACGAAGCAATCAAGATGTTAAAGGAGCTCAACATCACCACCTATTCTGTAGAAGATCTGAACATCGTCGTTGAAGTTGGTGCTGCCATTATTTTACGTTGCGCTTATCTCGTGGCGGTAGGAGTGTCCTGTTTATTAGAGCGTATGCAGCGTCCACATACAGTCATCGGCTATGATGGTTCCCTTATCAAGCAGCATCCATATCTTCTGAAGAGAGTCATCGAAAAGACAGCCCAGCTAACATCTAAAGAGTACAGATTTGATTTCGTCCAATCATCCGACGGTAGTGGGGTAGGCGCGGCAGTGGTGGCGGCTGCACTTCACAAGGAACGTCGCCCACTCTATGTAGTTAAACCGGGAAAACTATATGAGATGCATTTTTCTATAAAAACCCAGCATTCTTTGCTCGGCACCGAGAGTGGAGCGACATTAGCAAGTCAGAAGCAGACTAGTCTCTCTAAGATTGAAAAGACGAAGAAAGGCTGAAACGACACCTACCTCATCATCACGATTGCGGGTCCATAGCTTATTTTTTTGATGAGTAAAAAATGCACTAACAACTGTCTAAAATTTTAATCTATCTCGATCACCTTAGATATCTATCGTTTGCCTAAACATTGAAGGGACAACATTGGCTCGTTCGTCCTACGCTCTGTGAGAAGGGTCTCAATTCTTCCAAATGCTCGATACTGGCTAGCTTTTCCAGCTTAAATACTTGCACTCTGGACGGTGGACAGGGGTGTGTTGCTTTTAGAGGTTTACCTGTCAGATCGACTCGGTAATATTCTTTCTTCATATCATCGTAGATAATAAAAAATTTCAACCTAATTTGAGCATCACGATGATAACAATTGTGTAAAATCCTGATAGCGGATAGATTGTTGAGTGGAGTTCGACGAACATAATGAAATTTTAACAAAGAGTTACGAGGTTGCGAGTTTGCCCAGATCTCGTGCAAATCGGTCATTGATCTGTAATTATTGTCTCTTTCAATATTGTTCCTCACTTCATAAGCTTCTGGTTTCAATTGTATGGGTAGTTGGAGCTTGAGAGATTTATTTAGCTTAGTCATCGAAATTTGATTCTCTTTAGAATTTTGCTTGGGTGCAGATTTGCCGGAACTACGCTGCTCTTGACTTGTTGATTTAGATGATGAGTCTTTTTTAATTTTCAGTAAATAAGTGGGAACCGCCATGGTTCCAAGATATCTATTCCAGTGGTCAATCAGTTCGAAACGGAGCACTGACTGCCGGTAGTCGAATGGTTGACTCGCATCCTCGGCCTTTATTCCCACTATATATGAACACTGATGGGTGGGTGTTGCAGGAGGTCCACCATCGAAGACTATTTGTTGCTGTTGCTCGCGGCAACGACAGAATAAATCATATATGATAATTGCAATTATGATTACAATGCAGACAGTGGCCACCACAACGGTCCAATAGATCCAGGAACTTGCTTCCTGGGATGAATCACCCACTGGTATAAAAAGTTGGCTAGTAGTTAAAGTTCTATTTTTGTTAACTGAGGTGATATTGAGCAACCAAGCTCGTTGTTGGTCTGGTCTCATTGTAGACTCTAGCATAAAGAGAGCTAACTCGAGCTCTCAACGAACGATAGGTTTCGTTAGAGCTTGAGCACAAAGAAGTGGGTGGACATTGCCACAGAGAGGGTAGCTTTGTGAGCTAGATGCTCGATCGGAAGTGGATGTAATCAATAGAAATACACAATAAGATTAGCTCTCTTTTGAACGCACACACAATCCTAATCGTTGCACAATTGATAACAAAACACCATGACTACCTGGTCGTCTGCTTTATTATGAGCGTGCAACAAGAATTGAGTTACCACCAGCAGTTTCAATCGCTTTGACTTCCATACTTTAAATCATATCACTGGACCACAAGTCCTGATTGATGAACCAATATTAGGGCTTGGTTCTCGGATTTATTCCACGCGAACCGTAGGCACAGAGATCCCCAGATTGCTGATGAATATCCAATCTGATTGCCGCTGTTGTACGAGGTTCTGGATCGTACTGAGCGTACAATTTTCACTCTCTTACTGATAAACTTAAGCCAAGCTTCCTAAGATTGATGGCTCACGAGAAGCCGACTGGAGTCGGTCACGGGTCTGGGAAGAGAAGGAACTGGAATGCACTGGAGGCAGGTCAATATTAGGCCATGAGCCTGTGGGGGAGTATTTGCTCGTTCTGGTGGCGGAACAAAAAGAGAAGAGAAAACTGATTGAGAGGTCAGAGTGACAGGGCTTTCTAAAACATTTCGATTTTAATAAGGGGGAGCTAGAGACATGGTAGCATTGCTGCACACGCCTCAAATTTAGGACACAGACATCCGAGTTTAGGAACTAACGAGGGGCCTGCAAACTATCAGATCTCCGGCTTGTCGCGAGGACCCGACATCCATTGATGCTTGCTCGCCTCCAGCACGTTGATTCGTTTCATAAAATCGGGTTCCATTAGTTGGCCCACCAATTCTAAACACTTGTCACTGACTTTCACTGTTGTCTTGAATTTGTAGTCTCTATTCATCTGCTTCTTAACCATCAATTTCACATCGTCTATTGGGAAAGGAATTTTGTCATTCAGCATCACGTACAGACAGACGCCTAGCGACCAGATGTCGGTTTTCTTGGAATCGTATGGTATCTGCCTAATCATTTCTGGTGGCAGGTAGGGCAATGTGCCACAGAAAGTATCATTGAGTCTCATCTTCGGCGGGCCTGATGGTGGGGGTTGCAGTGCAATCGAAGTGTTCGAGGTTTGATTCTTACGCTTGGAGTTTGTGGAACGGGATCTCCCGAGCCTGATGCTATAAGAAAAATCAGTGAGCTTTGGCACACAATTATCATCTAATAGGATGTTCTCTAATTTGATATCTCTATGAGCCAACTCTGCTGAATGTAGATAAACCACTGCGTCAACAACTTGAGTAAATAAATGTCTACTAACTGACTCGCTTAAGGGTCCTATTTTCTGCAACAAATCTGCAATCGTACCATTGGGACAGAATTGCATAACTATGAAAATGCGATCTGAAACTTGAAATATCTCATATATCTTACAGATGTTGGCATGTTGAATTCTTTTCAATATACTGAGCTCGCGAGGCAAGAACTTAGTCCTATAATTTTCGGAAACTTTGCTCAAATTTATCGATTTTATGGCAAATTCCTTGGGACACTTGGAGACTATCTTAGATGAAAGAGGAGAACTCGATGGGATGGCCTTATAAACTTTAGCATAATTACCTATACCAACCAATGATACTATCTTAAAGCGTTTCAATAATGCTCCATCCTCGATCATTATATCATTTTACAGAAGGATTAGTCCACCGATAAGAGAGAATCATTAGTGATCCTGTTAGCCAGAAAATCGTAAACAAATAGATAACATCCCAAAAATTGGTCCAATCGTATGCTAGCGTTCGAAAATTTGTCTAGTTTCTGTTTTTTTAAATTCGAATATTTATATTCCATTTGAACTTCATAACTGTGCAGGAGCTTTTTTTGTTGTCTGTCTCATCGAGACACTGATTTGATGCCACAAATTAATCGTCAAGAAGATTTTCGCGAATGAGCCCAGAGATGGGCTTCGAGGGCTATGGTCAGTCCAGCTCGGGGTCGACCTACAATGTTTCAGTGAAGCTTCTGCTGAAGTCAACCGTATCACGGTACATACTTCCCACTAATTACAATGGCCAACTCAACAACAGCAGCATGACAGAGATTCGGATGAATGTCAATCAAATTACCTTCGCCATCCTTATCAGCGTGCTCCTGGTGGCAGACATCTTTCTCGTCTGGTCGCTTGGTTATATTGTGCTGTTCTTCGAAAGACGTGGAAGCATAGCCTTGAGGAAGTTCAACGAGATACAGGACACGCAACGGGTTGGGGAACATCAACAACGTAGTGATATCTCTGTTACTCACCATGGTTCGCAACTCTAGCTCCAAGTCAGAATCGTTTCCCCTCGTGACTACGCTAGGAATAAAAGAATCATCAAATCCTCAGGTTGACCGGTAGGTGTACGAGGTTTTGCACGCACTTGACATGGCAGTCCAATTCAATCCAAGCACTGGTGTCGTCGACATCAGAGTGTTGCTGGCTTTTTGTATAGACAAATCGTGCTGCGGCCGGAGAGATAGGTCTCTTCCCCAGCAAGATAAATCACGTCCCTAAGAGTCGTAACAATTCGAAACATCAAAAACGAGCAAGCTGATCGAGAGTGCAATTGGTGAGATTCTCAGCAAAAGTTAAAGGGATTTGTGATAATGTGTTGCTCACTCGAGAGCGAGAACAGTCAGTGACAGAGATGTTGTCATCCTCTGTGGGAATGACTTATGTGAAAACAGAAATTCCTCTCCATCATTGCAATTTGCGACAAGAATAACTCAGATTTCCAGAGGAAAATCACGCAGCACAAACTAAAACATCGGGCAATTCGGATAGAAAGAGTTCTACTCTGTGCACGATATTCTTCGCTTGATATTTCAAATCGATTCCAGCTGATTTGCCAGAAGTGAGAGTTAGTGTCCGGCCGGTCTTCGTAGTGAGATTCAGAATTTATCTTGTAAGAAATCGGGGGAAAGTCTGAAGCTTCAAAACCGATGATAGGGGAGTGGAAAGGCAGACCGCACTGCCCGATCTACAACCTAGATACATTTCTGCCGAGACAGATAGCCATAGTTGTTATCGGGCCGCAAGCTCGCTAGATTCTAGGTGCTGCTTATCAAGTCCCGACAACGTGGCTCAACAGAGCTGATGCGCGGGGTGATGCCCATCAGATTGAACCCCGTATATTGATATTTTCGGACACTACTGAGAAATACAAAATTGATGTTCAACAATGAATACATCTGTCATGGAAGAGGTTGAGGATGACGATTACCTTGAGATACCAAGTTGCATAGAGTCGCTAGTGAGCAGCGCGCAACAAATGCGCCAACTTTCTGGCCAAATCGTCCAAAAATACCAAAAATTGCTCCTTATCTACGGTTATGCAATAGAGACCAGACATCATGAGCCCGATATCAAAGCATCCATCCACACATCAACGAAATTACCCACAGACACCGGCACGAATGATAAAAAACTCTTGATGAGCGAAATTTTGAACAGCCTACATAAAAGCTCCCTTTTTAATAATACTCAAGGAACTTCGACAGAGGATTACAATCAACAGGTGGACATCGTGAACATAGTCAACGACTCTCAGACATTGCGTAAGCAAGACTCACTTATCAAGATACTACCTCTGCTCAGCGAACTGAGCCTCTTAGTTGAAAGGTGTTTCGCAACAATTGATATAACCCTCAAACGAGTCGCCTATCACCTCAACAAATCGACCCCTATGACTGGAGCTATTTCATCCGACTTCACAAGAAGCAAGCTTCCTGTTTCGGGTATCTTCTACTTGAACTCAAATGTGAAGATAGATTGCGTGTTCTTGTCTCTAATGGATCTCATCTGCTCGCTCATCAGCTTGGGGCAGGTCCTGAAGAATCATACATCTGTATCCAGGGACCTAGCGCGACTAGTGAACATTTGCTCTCTCGTCATTGATGCAAAAAACGTCCCACCTATTGGAGACAAGAGGGGGATTGATATAGATATTCCAGTTGATAAGTTGCACGAACTGATCGAATTTGTTGAAACAATCAAGCTGAGCTTGGCCCTGGATGAAGCTCTCGATAACTGTGATGGCAATCCAGATAATCCGAAACCGACGATATTCAGCACTCTGTTAAACCATTTTAAGCATTTCGACTTGATACTGTCTCAAGAAAAAAATCTTACCGGTTTCAGGAGTCTGTGTCATTTATTCGAAGATTTCCTCCAATTTTTCAGTGAGAACAACCTCTTGAGCGAGACGCCGAATCTTATTGAGCCTGCTTCAAGCCGCTACTCAATTTGCAGAAACCTTCAGCCAATACTATTCATGAATGTATCAGCCTCTAACAAGTTACTCGGGATCTCATGCTTGTTCTATTTCTACGCAACTGTCTTCAAGAAACTTATTGATACGAAGAAATGCTCGAAGTTACTTGACAATCTTCTGAGGAAACACCTACCGAGACATAATGTGGTTCCATTCGATGGCTCAAACTGCTTCATAATTCTCAGTTCCTTCTTGATTGTCCATAGGCCTTGTTGTCTGATTCGACTTGACTGGAAATACTTGAACAACGTTGGGCGCGATATGAAGAAGTCGTTTGAGTCTTTCACTGGCATGAACAAGAATCTCGAGTATTTCTCCAACGAAACTCTCGCTTGGTCTGTCCAACTAGATTCTGAGCCAAGCTCCAGACTGTACGCTGGCGAGAGAGAAAATCTAATCACCAGGGGTCTGATTTTGGCCGATGAGATGAGAAGGTGTGTGCGAGATTCATTTTCGCTTCATCAGTACTTTCAAACGCCTATGACGAAAGACTTCGTTATAATGATCTTGAAACAGATTACATTGCTCAAATTTGTTGATCAAGCACTCTCATCTAGCTTCAATTTATTGGTCCGTAGCGAACTGGAGGAAGTTTCGTTCCGGAACAAATGGAGGGGCTTGTTTCTGTCATGCAGAGGCAATTTTATGCAGATGAAATATTCACATAGAAGATTAACGCCGGAAGTGTTCTTGACTTTGAACTCAATCTGCTCTAAACCGGAGCTCTTCCTCACTAGTCAGGGTAGATTTCTGATGTCTCTTAGTTTATCCATGCTTCTGCCAGCCTTGAGCCCACAAGATCAACTCGAGTTGAATTCTTTGCTGGTCCAGTCCCTGTTTACTGCAAATTCTTGCTTTTTACTATCACGCATCAAGCAATTAACTGATTGTCAGTTCCTCTATTGGAACTCGGCAACATTCAGCTACTATTATAATCAACTATTAGAAGAATTTCAATCTAATTTCGACGAACTACTCTATTTTCATATGGCTCTGAAGGACTTTGAGAGGATTTTTCAGGTGAGCAAGAAGCATATGACTGGTCCAAATGATCTCAGCTGGCTCTTGAAGGAAGGTGAGTTGTTTTCACAGAGAGTCAACGATGAATTAATTTATCAATTCAGGACAGATTTCGTGGACAAGATTTGTCGAGAATTGGAGGTCGAGTTGAGACTTCAGACTCACAAAGAATTGTGTTCAGACAACTTCATCAATCCATTCAAAAGGCAACCATACAATTTCAAGAATATTTTCACAAATCGTCCCCAAAATGCGACATCATTCCGGATCATGAACCAGACAATCAATTTGGAGAGATATGTTGAGAATTATCTAGAAAAGATATGCTACAATTTGACCTCTTTGTCTCCACACGATTGGTACACATACGACTGGATGTTGAATCTTGCCAGTCAGAAGTATAATTTAAGATTCACCAACAACCAGCTACCAGCTCAGACGGTTCATTACGGACTTGATATATTGTGCATAGTCAAGAATTTGCCACTGTTTTCTTGTCGTTATAGTTATGATATAACAAATCAGTTATTCGTAGAGAAGTGTGTTCAGACCTGGTCGTCAGCAAACATGATGAGATCAAGCTCATCATCAACTGTTGGCTCGGTGCTGTCCAGTGTTGCTCCATCGAGCTCTACCCAATCTCTCAATGTTGTGCAAGTTCAATCAGTTTCAAAGTCTATACAAGTCCACGGATTTGGCCTTATTGATACCGCCGTCAATTTGACCTACCAGACGCTCAAGAAGCTAATCAATATCTACTCACGTCAGCTAAAAGATGACAGGTTGAATGCCTCTTTACAAAGAGAGTTTGTCGAATTGAATCTCACCAATGCTGATGGTGTCAGTTCTAAAGATAGTCTAACTGAGTCAAGGATATTCCTATACGAGCGTGCTAACAGATTGAACAAGAGATTCAAAACGAAGGGTTCATCGGCCGATACAACTATGGAATTTTCACATTCACAAGCAACAACGAATAGCTCCCAAAGAACAGTATGTATAGATTCGATCAGGCAAACAATCACTCAGATGGGCAACTTGCTGGGCTTCATCAGGTTACTCAAGAGCTCTGCCTTGAATTGTGCTTCAAAAACTGTCGATTTTCTGCCCGAGATCGACAATCTATCAAGCCTAAATTTAGGAAACAGTGCTCAACTCGAGTTCAATCATGCAAGTCGGGGTGAAGGCTATGACGAAGTTGTCTCGGGGCTACTTGTCGGTTGTGAAAACTTTGACCAATACCTCAAAGATCTGGAGTTCAATTTCATATCAAAAACAGATTATTTAAACATCATAGTGGAGCTATTCAGGAATCTCTTGGATCAGAGAAATTCTCGAACTTCCGATCAAGCCGAGCAGGAAATGGCCTCTTCTTCGTCTCTCCAAAACATGAACGATGGGAACTCCAACACTCAAACGGGAGTTCAGCAACATCAGAACGGCACTGTGACACCGAGACTCAATCACCAGGAAAACGACCATCTGAGATTCTTTTTCCTTCTCGTACCTGCCCTGATAATCAACTACATTGAGTATCTGATGAATTGTAAGGAGCGCCTATCGTCGCGCTCGTCAGCTGCCCGTTACGGTTCCTTGATAAGCGACGATGGATTTCCCATTGGGGTGGCCTTTCTTCTGACCATCTTGGGACAAACTCAAGATTTCGATAAGCTGCAATGGTTCAAAGGAACGACCTCAAAATTCGAACAGGAAGTCCAGGAGATTGAAAGGCGTCTTGCAGATACGGGCTACGAGGAGTCGTTGAGGCAGACCTTGAGCATGACGTTGAGGCGAATGAAACGTTTACAACTGGAATACCAAGCACTCGTTCACACGCTCAATTGCGCCTTGTTGCTATTCAGGAGCTATGCGTCAAAAAGTTAGTCATCCAATCGGAGATCAAATTTTATTCCCAACTAACTATCTTATTATCTATCCAACATTGATTCATTTTGTTCTAAGAGAAATATTTCTATCCCTAGCAATATAATATGATGTATTAATAATATGACCAAGAGGCAGAGTTAATCTCCGAATTTTGTGTCTCATTCGCGTGACAATTAAATCCGTCCTTCACTGGTTCGCAGGAGTCAATATTTTAGAAAGGGTAGCTCGACTATCCTGAACTCTATTAGCCATTCGGCGATTATCAAAACGGCATAAAGCACGATCAGATATATTCCAAGGCTTCTTTTTACATGAAATCGTAATAGTATCACAATAAGAAGACCTGAGACCAAGGCAAAAACCAAAAAGAAAAATATAATGTACAGTAGTGGTGATGCCCCTAATTTTGTTTTGTGATTAGGATCTAATAAAAGGGTTATAAAAGCTGGCAAACCAATTCCTACCAATGTGCTCATGAGGGGGCCACCATAGCAGGCAGCTATGGCCATTTTTGGTAAACCCTTACGAGCGATGGAAACATTAGTGATGAAATCGAGCATACAATTGCCCCAAGCGAGAATGGTTAATCCCATGATCTCGTTAGATAGATTGAACGCAATTCCGAGCGCCCGCAACAAGTTTATAACTTCGCTAGATATTGTGTATATCCATGTTACCGCAACCACGAAGCCTAAATAGGACGAGTAGGCATTATAGTAGAATGGCGGAGTTTCCGATGTCGATGTGAATATGATTAGCAAAGAGACTGGGGCGGAAACGAGAAAAACCCAAGCCGACACGGTAAGTGGTCCTATCCAATAAGATCCGTAACCGAATGCATAGACAACAAATATCGGCCCCGTGATACAGTGCAGGGTGCTTAGCAGCTTATTCCACTCGCAACGACCATTCTCGGCGTAGGCCATTGGGGTTGTTATTAATAGAAACAATCTGATTGGAGCTTTGACCAATTCCATCGTCTTCCCGCCCCAATTGCGCTGTTTCCAGACATTTATATCGATGGGAGAGACAGCGGCCAGGAAGTCCATCGATTGACGGCGAATGTCTCGTGAGGCTCGGCGGAGATTTTTCATCTGAGACTTGCTGATCGACAGCAAAGATGCCGAACGGCTGCGCCTCGCGTTATTCTGAGGCAAGTCCGTGGCCAAACTATTGGCGCCAGTGAAAATGTTATCTATTTGGAGGAGGATTAAGTAGAATTCTCCGTTAATTGAGATTGTCTTTCGCAAATACAAATCGATGCATGTAGACTCTCTCTAAGACTCACCTTCGAAAAGCGTCACTCGGCGTGAAGACTTCTGAGTGGCCACCGTCAGATTGTTGTCATTGATTGCCGAAATGGTGTCCCCATTTGCACTCGCTAACTTGTCAATCTTCAGGGTGGGCGCATTCAGGTTGGCTCTGGACGATCTGGTCGTTTGATTCTCTTGCTGGCTGTAATAGTACTCATCGTCGTCATAGTGGAAGAATCTTCGCATGACCACCATCGAAGCAGTGGGATCGTCATCTATGTAGACGCCCTCGAACTCTATTCCTCCCTCATCCGAGTCTTTATTGCTTGGCCCGTGCAAATTTTTCAATGGCCTATCTTTGGTGAAACATTTTGACGCCACAACCACGACCACATAGAGCACATAGAGACCAAGTAGACTGATGGAATCTATCAGACGAATCCTTCCGGGTCCGTTGAAGATGTAAAATAACAGAGAGACTGCTGCCAGATAAAAGACAGTGTCTCTTACAAATATCAATCGATCGAGACGGAAATCTTTGATGGCAAATACGCAGCCCACAATTGCTGTGGTTATCAGGGTTCCACTACCTAAGGCGTATGTAGAGCGAATTGTAGAAGTTGTTTAGATAGTGGAGGGAGGTGATTTTGGATAGACATGATAATCAACATTAATAAAAGCTGTCCTTTGAAGGGTTATCTGTGGTTCAAGCCACATTGCTGTTAGATGATACGCTTGGAAGGGTTCCTCTTCCGTGTTTTGTCTCTCTCTCTCTCTCTCTCTCTCTCTCTCTCTCTCTCTCTCTCTCGCTCTCTCACTCGCTCACGATTACGAGAAATACTTTCCATAAATAACGCTTATAACGAGATCTGGTTTGCCCAGTCTGATACCATTGATTGCTTTTTTCGGAAAAACGGATTATATGGAAGTGATTAGTGAGATTTGATTGTTCATAACCGTATGATTTTGACATGACCAGATGAGACATCTATGAATGAAGTTGCATGCAATTAAACTTACCGGCAAAAATATCAGCTGAGGTGTTGCCGAAAGCTAGAAAGGTAACTCCTGCAATATTTTGGGATAGACCTAATGTTCTCGATATCATAAAGAGTGCTGGACAGAGGAAGTCTGTTGCCGTCACTCCAGTGGCAACGAACAGTGTGAGCAGCCATAAAACTGCTATCAAAAGAGCGAGCGGCATCTTTTCCGGACTGAAGGCACAGAAGAAGAAGGCAACATAATCGATGAGACCTTCATCACTGGCACAATCTTCTATGTAATCAGTTAACGTGCACCGATCAAGTCCAACGGGTTTCAGGACGTCTCTGCACGACTAGTATGTTCACAGAGAAAAGTACTTGTTCTCAGTCAGTGAGTGTATACGGAATACGTTCATCGGACAACAATATCCCAAGCTTCGCAATCTTTCTTACTTTCGCACCAAAAACGGTCGCTGGTGCCTCAGGGCCAAACTTACCTTAAGAGTGATGTTGTTCACGACAAAAAAACCGTCGCTTGATTTGCTAATCATAGTGCCCTCATTATCATAGACGCCACCTGTGGAGATGGCGTCTTTGCGCAAGTGACTCGCCAACATTGAGACACTTTTCTCCTCGATCCCATGTCGACCATGCCTATCAGAACCAAATGTTCTCCTTCTTCCTGGTGGTTCGTCGTCTATTAACTTTCTACTCGCGATATTTTCAATTTCCTGATGGCTGTTGTTGAAGCTGAAACTCGCCTCATCGTGCTGGTCTTTGCTGATTGATCTAGTTATAATGGGCGCAAACCTGTTGTGTAGCTGTGAAAGACCGTCATCAATCTGACCAGTACTTGCGGTCTTGCTTATACTTCTTGTCGGATGTCCAATTTGATGAGCTGCTTCATTCTTGCCCAATGTTTCTGTTTTAGCTGGGCTTGTCTCCGCGGCAAAACCTCGAGCCGATTGCGTTAATCTATCAACAGCTTGATTTTGGAAACTGTCTCTTGAGTTTTCCCTGTTTGCCAAGGCTGCAGCCACGAGCATTGCTGCAGCAGCTATGGCCAAGGTCAGTTTCTTGATGGAGACCATGGTTCAATGAGATTTCAACTGGGCAACAACTAGCCAGACTGCGCGCTCACCACTAACTAGCTTAAGCGCTCAGCTCTATTCCTGGATCAACCACAACTGAAAAAACCCGTTCAGCCCTCTCTGGTGGCCACAATTGATTAGCTCTACACACTGATTAGGTCTCACTGTCAACTCAAGCTTCAAGGCTCCTCGCGGGCAGTCCTATTTGAACAAGTTCAGGCGACCGAAGTTGACTAGCTCAGGTTCGTGAAGAGAGAAACAAGAAGTAAATTGTCAACTTTCTCGCCTCGTTAACTAGCTTTAAAGCTAGCCCTGTGTTCCGAGCGAAACGGAACAAAACGGGGGAAGCAGGAACAAAATGGAAAAGATCCCCCATTTGTTCCGCTCCGTTCAGAGCAAAGGCCAAGCGCGGACCTCGTGCGCGCGCCTCGCGCCATCGTCAGCTCACAAATTGCTTCGATACTGTTCCGCATGGGCCCAAACAATTCGATAAACTCTTGAGCTCATGATACAATTTGATAAACTTCGACTTCCAGCGGGTCTGATCTCTGTTAGGGTCCCTCCGAGATGAATTTAGCTCAAGGATGTCAAATAGTCTAAATGCTTAACTCATCGAGCAACTGCTGCATCAACATGAGCGATGAATTCCTCAATGACAGATATATACTTATTGGCTCATCAGAATGTTTGTATAACCAGTATCGACTTCCAGAACAGGAGATTGGCTGGTTTTACCGAATTATTGTTTGTACCGCTGAAGTTGAACAAAGTCTCCACTGTGCGCCTCAATGCAAAACAATGTCAAATTGTCAAGATTCTTGCTAAAGGTTTAACACAATTTTATAGTTGTGATTTCACCTTTAACGACCCATTCATAGAGGTAGTCCCCGACGAGGGCCTCCCACAACCCGTGGATAAGAGTCTTAAGAAATTTGCATCAAAGCATCAAGAGGTGGTCTCTTGCACCGAGACAGAGCTCGGAAATGGCGAGCTTATTATCCAGCTGCCAGACGAAGTCAAGAAGGAGGTATGTGATGGCAGCACTTTCAAGATTTTTGTAGAATATATCATTGACAAACCTCGTGGCGGTTTACAATTCGTGGTTCGCAATCCTGAAAATCCCGCAACTGAGGGCGCCAATATCAATCTTAATAATCTCGATGCGGCGAACCAACAATCCGGAGAGGGGCCTACTCCCTCTACGCCCCTGCCTCCGGACGATCCTCAGCCCGGTGGACCAACCGATCAAAAGCCTGCTCAATCGCGCTATACTCACCTATTTACATACAAAAATCATAACAGCTCACGATTGTGGTTCCCGTGCTTAGACTCATATGGTCAACCTTGCACTTGGTTGCTCGAGTTCACTGTTGAATCTCATTCCACTGTGATAAGCTGCGGTAATTTATTGGGTACTCATTATTCTCAAGATAAACATTATAAAACTTTCAGGTACGAGCTTAACGTTCCAACATCGGCTCCAAATATAGGCTTTGTTGCCGGTCAGTTCGACGCTTGGATCAATCCCGAATCAACAACAAACTTCCCCATCAAGAATTATTTCCTACATGGACTGGATAAGCTGATGCCGCCAAGTTGTGGGTTCTTAAATGATTGCGCTGACTTTTACGAAGAGTTTCTGACTTCAAGATACCCTTATTCTAACTATAAACAAGTATTTGTCGATCATGCTTATGAAAGCTATCAAAGCTATGCCACTATGACCATCTGTGATACGAATCTCCTCTGCACTAAGCGTATCATTGATCAGGCGTTTGAGACTCGGTCCCTCCTGGCGAAAGCTTTGGCTGAGCAATACTTTGGTTGCTTCATATCCATGTCTTCCTGGTCAGCAGCCTGGCTCACAAGAGGTATATCTCATTTCGTTGCCACACAGTATCAGCGTAAAATATTTGGCAACAACGAGTATCGCTACAATGTCCAAGAAACTATGAAAAAGCTGATTGATTATGAGCAGAAGTTCGGTGGAATTGTCCTCGATGAGAGCTCATCAATACCAAACAAATCTAAGAATAACTTCCATTTCTCTTTGATGCATCCTCATACCATATCTCCACAATACGATCAAGCTCATAAACTGAAATCTTTTCTAGTCATAAGGATGCTTGAAGATAGGATTGGCCGGACCCTGTTGTTGCAGGTCTTCAATAAAATTCTCTCGTTAGCCTGCAACGCATCACAGCAACCAGCGAGCGTTAATATGTGGGGTAATATGTTATTATCAACCGTTAACTTTGAGAAAGCGGTCTTTACGGTCACAGGGAAAGACAAAGAAATAGCATCCTTCCTCGAACATTGGATATATCAGGGAGGTCATGCGAAGTTCAATGCCAGTTTCAGTTTCGATCGCAAGAGGAATGTTGTGGAGCTCAACATCAAGCAACAAGATACTGGTTCCATCGGCATCCGACCTTACTTCGGCCCGATCACTGTCACCGTCCAAGAGCTTGATGGCACTTTTCCGCACAAACTCAATATCGAAGAAAACAAGACAACACCCTTCGCTATATCATGTCATTCAAAAAGCAGACGTAATAAGAAGAAGAAGATACCCTTGTGCACTGGCGAGGAGGTCGATATGGACCTTTCCATGATGGATAACCAAGACTCGCCCGTCCTATGGATTAGGGTTGATCCCGACATGCAGATACTGAGACAAGTCATTTTTGAGCAACCTGATTACAATTGGCAATACCAGCTTAAATACGAGAGAGATGTGACAGCTCAAATGGACTCATTGCATGTGTTAATGGACCATCCGACGATTGCTACTCGTAAAACTCTCATAGAGATTGTTGAGGACGAGCGCTGCTTCTATGTTGTTAGGTGTGCTGCCGCCCTCAATCTAACTAAGATAGCCAATGTCCTTGCCATCGCTACCCCAACCGGTTGTCAAGGTCCTCAGTCTATGCTCAATATCTACAAGCGCCTGTTCGGTTCAAGCTCATGTCCACATATCATCAAACTGAACAACTTTTCCTTGACGAACCTGCAGAGCTACTTTTTACAGAAAACTTTGCCCAAAGCTCTTGCCGGCCTGCGAGTACCACCTCACCGTATATGTCCGCCGGAAGTTCTCAAATTCTTATTGGACCTCTTTAAATTCAATGACAACAGCAAGAACGCTTTCTCAGATAATTACTATCGTGCTGCGCTCATTGAGGCACTTGCAGAAACTGTGACACCGGTTGTAGTGCCTCTATTCAATAACCCTATGCAAACCACCACTCTCGACCAATTGTCGACCGAAACCAAGTCAGTCACCGAGGAGATTACAAGATGCCTAAACTTGGAAAAGATATTACCAAGTTATAGGTACGTAGTCACCGTTGCCTGCTTGAAAGCCATACAGCACCTACAGAGGATGGGGCACCTACCCTCAAATCCCGGACTGTTTAGAAGCTACACTAGTCCAAGCCTATTCATAGATGTTAGGTGCGCTGCTGTGGAACAATTGGTCGACATAATCAGGGCAGAGCAAAGTTATTTTGATTTGGAGTTTCTGCTCGACTTGGTCGAGCAAGACGAAGTACCAGCATTCAAATTTTTTGTCTTGACCCGACTTTTCAAGAACCCTCCCATCTCCGTGCCCAGCTTTCCGAACCATGGGCAAATCCGTGACCGATTATGGGCAATGATGAACTCTTCATTCGCGTATGACTCCAAATTGAGAGGTGCAGCTGCCGATGTGTATCAGAAATTCTTCGGAAAGCCTGACAAGTCGGGCTTCTCATCCGGGCACATTGGCGACCACAAGTCCAAGAAGAAGAAGAAGAAAAAGGACAAGGACAAAGATAAGGAGAGGAAGAAATCTAAGAAACCAAAAGAAAACCATAAACATTTGTACAGTCAAACTGAACAACGGCCACCCACATTGGTATGACACATGCCTCGTCCTTTCATGATATTTCATTTAATCTTAGGGAGAGATGTTAATCCGCCAACCCCCAGTGAAGGGCTAGAAGACCTAACTTGACTCACCGTCATTCGAACTTGGCGTTAGTCGACGAATTTGCATTAGATATCTGATTTCCTAGGTATGTTGAGTACTCTATTAACCATATCTGGTTTGATCCATAAAACGAGCGGGTTTGCTCCCGGCACGTAAGGGCCCCTCACATGGAAGAACAATAAACCATCTAATTGTAGGTTGTGTTCTTTGATCAAAGGATCGTTACTCAGTGCCGAGAGTATATCTTGATCCGTCGCTGCGTAGGTGTTCAAACAGTAGAATCTACATTCGTTCTTGGTGCTAACAGTCAGAAATTTCTCTTGGTTTTCATTGTACCTAGATTGTAACCAGTAAAACCGGAACGAAGCCTCAGACTCATACAACTTGTGCTCATTCCAAGCCAAAGCGTCCATCAAATAAAACGTATTCGTTTGTTGAACATAAATACAATCTACGATTGCAAACTGCCTTCGGGGATGTGATATGTGCATATGGCATCCACCAGGAAGAGAGGACTGGAAGGCCTTGATGAATTGGCCTGTCCTACTATAGGCAACGGTCTCCCCCTTGCGCGCGAATACCAGGCACCTTCTCCCAACTGGTGTAGCCTTGAGCACCCACTCAGATTCGAAATCCATAGGCCTATCTACTAGCCACTCTGAGAGCATAGCTTTGTTCCTAAATTTTCTATCCTCGCTAGATTGAACCTTGTTGTTGGATGAGGAACTAGATTGGGGGGTATTGTTGGGGCTCTCATGAGGATTATGTGGGTGCTGCTGGTATGGTGAAACTAGAGAAGGCGAGAACGGGCTAGACGTTCGCATAGGTACTGTTATTGATGTCGGGGCCACAAGAGTTTCGTGAGGCTCTAGTTGTAACTGCTGTTGCTGCTCATCATCACTGGCAACATCTGAAACCAGACGTCGTATGCTTGATATCAATTTATCTCGTTTACATAACCTATTAGAGAGCAGCTCATTCCTTCTCTGCTGTTGCTTCTTAACCAATTGATCGTTATTCTTATATAACGAACTAAATTTACATGGTGAGTCGCTCATCATGATTATTGATGCTCGACTGATAATTTAATTATTGATGATCCCCGTGACAGAGTGAGTTGAATCTCCAGTTTATGATATATCTTGCTCTGAGCGCTACATCTAGAACCTATTCGATGCTGTTGATCGTTATATATGAATGGTTAGAATATTAGTTGATCGGCTAGATTAATAGGGTACAGACAGATATGATTAGAAACTGATGGGGAGCTTCGAGTGAGTAGATATAATTTAGTTCTCGGCGCGATTGAGGGAGTGAGAATCTGCATGGAGTGGTGTGTGAGTCACAAAGAATGTTTGCGAAATGGGAAAAAGAACGACGCGGCCTGTCGAAGAGCGAGCAAAACGGACACATGTTTTCTTATTTTTGCACTGCCCGTGCAACAGACGATGCGCCGCACAAGGCCAACTAATGCAGATAAGGAATGACAACCCTGAGCGCGATACGAAGGCGAAAGCATCCTGCTCGCAGGGAAAGTAAGCCGGCGCAGCATGTCACTGGCTCGCGCCACTCCCCTTGCCGATTTGTCCACTCAACTAGTTCCGTTTAAGTCGGCAATCGGCAAACTTACTCCCATATCAGTCAGAGACAACCATGCACGATTTATTTAGAGTGACCCATACGTGACCCATAGTTGCCTGGCTCTCGTTATCCCGTTGACAGTAGCAGAAGAGCCACGATTTTCTATCCTCTCCGAACCGCAGCTCTCAAAAATCTTGAATCTCTTCGGGCCTTTCTCTCGTTCTCAGCTCACTGAAATAACTATCCATCGACTGGCTCACCAGCAAGGAAATCCTCAAATGATCCAGAGAGCCCGCGAGCTACACCTGGATTGAGTCCACAGTTTATCACAAACAAAGATCATTGTTTTCTTTCGCTTAGACAAGTGTCACATCGCCGTGACCGCTCTCTATCATCGTCTCTTTGTTCGCGCTTCTTGTCGATGTAGTAGTCGAATCATTTCAGAAGAGAAGGTTGTTCGATATGTATTTACCGCTCGAGTCGAGCTACAACCGGTGAAGGGTGCATCTATGTCAAGGTCTGCATTGCTAAAGTCTAGTCGTACTCTACTCATCCTAAGCAGTGAATCCAAGTGTATGGGTTCATGAACGATCGACTAAGATTGTAAAACTCGACCACCTAGATTTATTAAAATACCTAATTGCGCCATTAAGGGCTGTCAATTAAGCTTCAAACATTCAGCGGCACCCACTGAAAGTCTTGAAAGGGAATAAGGTTTTGCGCAAGTGTACCATCCGTTTGAGTATAACTTTGTAAACTTAACGAAAACTAATCTGATTCTTCTTTCGCATGAGGAGCGAATGATTTATTCTCATCTTTAACGTATCAAACATTGACGCAAATAAATTTTACACTCTCAGAGATCAACATTAAATAGGAAATGTTTCACTCCACAATGTGGGATCGCACAAATCAATATGAATGACCAGTTTTAACCCTCAAATTGGGATTGTATTGATGAGGAAGTCTGTATCAGGCACTAAACTTCGTCGACGACCACGATATGCAACTCTTTCGCGTATTGATCTCATTTTATGGCCAACAATCATAATGAGCATCCCAGTTGCACCGATGCCAAACAAAATTGCAATCAGAGCACTGTTCAGGCCGCCTTTGGGATGAAATTCATCAGGTTCCTGATGGAAATTGAGTTATAGCATTCAATTAGACATTAGAGACGGTTAGAGATCTTTGTATGAGTGATCAATGGTTACCTGAGGATAGATTGTTGTTGGATATGTACTCACCTCTTGACGAATTCTGATGCTCGCTCTCTGAAATGGATGGGAATTATGCCAATATCGCCGGTTGATTCCACTGCTCTCATGGATCGGTGGTAATTGGTTATTTGGACTGCGAATTATATTGGAATAAGATGGATTCGATCTGTCGGTATCATGAAAAACACGTTCCAATTGCAAAACCTGCTCTTGAGACTCCAGTTTGCCCTTATTATCACGACTCATCAGCATCATTCTCGATGGAGTATTGGCATCTCGCGCAGCCTGATGAGTGTCATAGTTGGAGGATCTCAATGATTCGGATGGAACAGTACCCATTTCGTCGGTGTTAACGAGCTCCTGACCGCCATTCTTCGCTGCTACTGGCGGCTTTCCGGGCACATCCTGCTGGCTGCCACCATCGGCAGTTGCCAAATCATCATGGTTTCCGGTGTTATAGCCTGCAAGATCGTAGTGGGAGTTCCCATTTGTCATAGGGCCTTGCTGCTCGTCGTCCACATAAAAGCTCTGGTTGATCGCTGTGTGATCATTTGGGGAGAAATACTTCAAGTCATCAATGACAAGCGTTGGAACTGTTGGCAATTGGTCTTTCTGCTGGTTGTGTGTAATTGCATGATCTAAACTAGTGCTGTAACGGTCGCCTGACTTCGATGTTGTATACTGTTGCTCGCTGTAAGACTCATTTGTAAAATTGCTAAAAATACCACTATCGGATCTATCATCACTAATTCTACCGCTGCTGCCGCCGCCGCCGCTCATGCTACTGCCCCCACTAGTCAATCCGCTTGGACCATCGTCGCCCAATGTGGCCAGCTTAACTTGAGTCTGGGAATCGAGATCTTGTGAATTGGATAAATTATCCTCATCATCTTGGTTGCTGACTTCGATGTTGTTCTGGATGTCTGTTCGCGGGCTACTGGTTGTTGTTGTTGTTGTAGTTGTTAGTACACCAACAGACGAGGGAGAATCCGAGGCTCGATCTTGCTGAGTCCAGAGAGAACGCTCCTCGCCTCTGTCTTCTTCATTGGAACCATCTCGCTGGTTGTCATTATTTGTTTCTGTATTGCTTGAAATTGGACTGGCTGAGACAAAACTATTATCACTAATGCTCACTACTATAGGCAGCTGTTTCTGTCGTTGATGTTGATGTCTTGAAGACTCAACACCGGGCACTTGGTGTTCTTGCTTTCTTGCTAACAAGTGATCTTTGTTATGACGACGATGTGGTCTGGAGATTTGATTTTCATCATGAAGACTTGCCCTAGTTGCTGGTACTTCGTTGTAGTTCACTCTGACCGCATGTCTAGACTCGGGACGCAAGTGATTGCCTAAGCTTGTACGTGTTTCCGAATCTCTCCTCACTTGTTGAGCCCGCGGCTGTGATTGCTCAGCACTCAGATCACCTTCATGGAACTCGTACCGGCTTCCAAAATCTTCACCACCGTACCCAATCGTCTCTTCATCATCACCATCATCATCCTCGTTCTCATAATCCTCATCGTCCTCATTGATATCATTATCATCCTCTGCATCATCATCATCGCCATCATCCTCCATCTCTAGATCATAAGCCTCGAGGTCTTTCCAGCGGTCGTTGCTGCTCGTCGGACTCTCATGTCCAACTAACCGCCAGAGGTTCTTGTCCTTGAAGGCGTCGGTGTCTGAGTCTAAATCTATATCTCTCTTGTTGTCTAATTTAGAAAACGACGACTCGCGTCCAAGGTTGGCATGTTGTTTATGGCCCTTTCTTGTTCCCGAGCGAAAGAAGCGTCTCGAGCTGCTCCCAGAGTTGTCCACGAACGCTTCATTGTAGTTTGAATGGTCAACTCTACTTGGATGATGAGATTTCTTTGTTGGTTTGCGCAATCTCTCAATCTGGTCCTTGAGTATCGGCGAATCCCAAACATTTCTTCCATTAGGTTGCAAATTGTCGATTGAGTCTTTGATGAAAAAATGATTTGGAATTATTTCATTTGGAGAATCAGTTGTCGAATCTTCTTTGTGCCGGCTTGATGGTCTGGCTGAGTAGTGCTGAGGATTATGATGATGCTTGTGTTGAGTTTTATGTAAACTATTTTCACTTAAAACAACCTGAGAGTTTGTGATGAAAATTATTGCTGAAAGTACTAATAAACGGGCACGCTTGTCCAATGAGATAGTAAAATAATTGTCATGTCGATTATTATTATTACTGTAAACTATTCTACCATTTGTGTGCTTGGTGTAAATTTTCTTTGATCTTTCCTCGAGGATTTTTGTTCTTCGTCCTGGTTGTTGATAGATTGTTTCAGCAGACTCTCTTGAAGCTCTCCCATTTGAATACATAATTTTCCCCGAACATAACCTAGAGCCATCAAAAATTTGGCCTCCTATTCGTCTGCCTACTAAAGCTTTCATTATTCTAAAATCTATTGCTCTGTGCTTATCCATTACGTCATTTTGGTCCTCCATGCTGAGCATAGGTGATACAGGATATCAAGTTTCCAAACGGTTAGTCTGATGCACGTATAGCACGAGTTAGAAAGAGTCAAATATTGCGCCCACTGGCGCACGCAGCTGTGTAACTCTGCCAAGACACTATCTCGCCAGATTGCGTCAAACTTCACCGAAAAGCCGTTCCATTTGCATCTTCGTGCGGAAAAAATTTACATTAAATTAGCTCCTCAGGGAGAGAGTATCATTAAATTTCACGTTAGATAAGCTCCGAACGCGTGCATGGCAGTTTCTTTTTCCTTTGAGGATAGTGAATTTTCCTCGCTTTCTCACGAGGAGATTCCCATGATGAAAACAACAGTCTGAAATGAATTCCTGGGGGTGAGATTGACTTATAAAGATAAGTCAATTACTGGCCCACTATGAGCGAAAACAATCGAACCAAATTCCAGTTTGGGAGCACAACAAGCTCAACTCGATGGAGTCTTGCCACAAGTTAGCTATTAGCTGTCATGGTTGACTTCAATGATCGTTCTCTGCTTCTAAAAAGAGAGGGATATTTCAGATTGAAAATTAGAGTCCGCGAGCCAGGCTAATAGTGGCGCGATTAGTGATCTAAGCGAAGGGTTATCTGAGGGCTCGTGTCGGTTTGGAGGTGAAGCAGCCGAGAGTATCCTTAGCTGCCGGCATAATGTGATAGAATTAGAATTGCAATCACAAAGCATCTCCAGAGGATGAGTTGAACTCTTTCCCGAGTGAAAATTCCCTTTTCCTAGAAGCTCACCAGAATGCACCTGAATGGCGCATTCAGGTGGGGATCAAGTTAGAAAGATGAGGGGGTTTTTTATAGAAAAATCGAGACATAAAGTATCTATTCGAAACAGAGAAGAGTGGTTGTGACCCAGTCTATTTGGCTATGATTAGCAAGATAATCATAGGCTTTGCAGCGGCGGAGGAAAAGCGTGCTGAATTTGGAGCAGTGGCGCTCCCACTTGCATAAGAGCGAAATGGGAAATCGGCCGGATGATACTCACTCGTCTGTTGTTACAATTGAAGAAAGTTTCTCTTCCCCTTTGGCAGATCAATCTCTTGGTCGCATGTTTGGATCTTGCACTTTTCGTTGCAATTCTCAATTCCAATTGGAGGCGCTAACTTCTTCTGGCTCGATTGAGATGAACAAGCTTCATGAGTTGGGCTTCCTTTTGTGTGTGGCGATTTTCTGAGTTGCTTTGTTTTTTCTCTCTCCCAACTCTCTCCCTTTCACTCCCAGATCAGCGGGCTCTTGTTTGTGTTGGGATTTTTTGACCAGAGCCTAATTGAAGGAAGAATTGCTGGAAGAATTTCCAACAATTTCCCAACTGTGAACAACCTTTGCTCGGCTCTGCTTTGTCTCGCCGCTTCCACGTCTCGCTTCTATTGGAGCCAGCTTGATGAGCTTGAAGGGGGACGAGCTGGCGGCCACAACACAACAGCAAAGGCAAACTATCGGGCGCCTCTAGTGGTGTTTTGCAAGCAGCACTGGTCGCCAATGGGCTGGCATTGGAATCGATTGCATTGTTGTTGTCAAATTGAAAAGCCGCCTCCACTGGCTGGCCGAAGCTTGTGGGGTTGTGCTTGTGGCAATGGCTCTATGAGTTTGCAAGCGGGCGAGTTGGCAAAATGGGGGAAAACTAAAGGCGCCACAGAGACAAGGAGGAGGCAGAAAGAGAAACACACACACACAAATGGGAGGCCCAATTGTGCGAGCCTGCATGTGTGTGTGTGTGTGTGTGTGCATTGGGCGCTGCTGTTTGCGAGCGAGCTGGGCGCCTGCGCCTCTGCGTGCGGTTGGCCTTGGGGGCGAAGCGTGCGCGTGGAGCTATGCGCCCGCCTTTGTGCAGCCTTTGCGCCGCCACCAGAGCAACGGTTGAGCTCTGCAGCGGCGCCCCTTTGCGCGCATCGTGTCAACTCTTTAGCGCACTGGCATCTCCGCCAGTGTCGTCGGTCATCAGTGCTCGCCGGCGGCCAACGAGAGCCAGAAATGGAGAGCCAAGCGAGGGGAGCAGAGGGGGCCATCTATCTGGCTGGCTGGCTGGCTGGCTGGCCGGCCGGCTGGACAGTCGCGCTCGAGTAGCCGCGCGAGCCAGTGGCCTGCGCTCATCCGGGCTCATCTGGGCTCATCTAGGCTGCCCACTCGCGTGTCCCTTTCCTCTTTGTCCGAATGAGGCACAATGAGCGAGCAGGCAGCCTCCATCTAGACAGGCCGCCCACTGCACACTGGAGTCAGCTGAAGGGCAGAGCGCCCCACGCAGCAAACGGAGCGCCGCTGGAAATGGACTTTGGCGCTCTCCTTTGCTGCGTGGCGTTGGCGACGGAAGAGGCAAGCCTCTAGACACAGAGCGAGAGAGAGTGAGTTTATATTGTTTTGGTGAGCGGCACAACTTCCGGTTGCTTCGCAACAACAATAACAACAACAACAACAACAACAACAGCCAGTTGCAGTGGAAGGGGGCGAGCTGGACGACCAATGGGCGACCAATGGGCAGCTCTAGTGTTGGGCTGCGTAGTTTTGCGAGCGCCAGTTTTATTTAACATCAAATATATTGTGCAGTCTTGGACCATTAAGTGGGCAGGGGGGGCCACTTGTTTGATTGGTCAATATGTGCTGAAAGGAAAATCTGGCCAGACAGAATGGTGGGGGCGAAACAGAGGCGACGGTAATGAGTGTGTGTGGGCCCGTGATACACAATATGCGAGGCCCTATTGAAAGGCAGACAGAATTTGTCGGAGCAGAATTGGGCTAGAGACTAGCTGCGGAGTGGGGCGCGCGCACTCGGAGCACACAGGGCGCGCCTTTGCCCCTTTTATGCGCATCAAATTTTCGAGCTTAGGCCGCCAACTTCAACCCAGAGGCGCATTTTGGCCGCCAATTGCACACGCAGAAAGCGAGAAACCCAATCCCCTTCCATTGGGGCGAAATATTTTCACTCTTGCCCAGACCTTAGGGCACCCTCCTGGCTCATTGTGAGTACCCCCGCATTCAGATTCCCATTCAGAGGAAGCAAAAGAAAGGCCTGCACTTGATTAGTGCTTATCATTGGCTTCCATTGGCTTCCTTGTGTCCAAACTGGCTGTGTTTATTCTTGCCCAAAGAATGGACAATGTAGAATGAAATAAAGCGAGCTAAGTAATTTGCAGAAGAGCTTGCCAGTCAAACCAGTGTGTGTCTCCTCAGTCTGTTTCCGCCACTGCTCCCGTCTGTCTGTCTGTCTGTCTGTCTGTCCGTTCGTCCATTTCTTCCTGCCCAAGTTTGTGTCTATCTGTCGCTGTGTGTAAGAGGCACACAGCCTTTTTTCCTCCAGTCGCCCAGTGTCTAGCTTGGGGAAATAAAATCACGACTTGCGAGCAAGTGCCTTTGTGTTCGAGAGCTTCTCTATTTCCATTACTCCTCTGGGCTGCTTCCGTTCTACCGTTTCAGCACACTTGAGAGTGAGCGCCGGAAGAGGAAGAGAAAAATGTTGCGGCTCGAGCGGGCAGCCCAGGCCAAAGAGGAGGCCAAAGTGGGCGGTGAGAGAGGAAGGAGTGCTTGCAGAGGGCCAAGATTAGTCGCCGGAGACTGAGTGAGACGAAAAGCGAGGGAGAAAAAAGACTAAGATGCTTTCCGGAGAATTGAATTTGGCCGCCGCGTTCAGTCTCTGTGGGCAGACGAGAGAGCGCGCCAAGCAGACAGGGCAGAGCAAGAAAATGGGGGCCCAGCAAGCGAGCGAGCGAACGAGCGAGCGGCCAAGCTTGGCGCTCATTTGGGTGCCACGGCGGGCGGGCTAGCTTGGCAGTGGCACGCGAGAGTGGCGGCGGAATGCGTGCCAGTGGGGCTTCTCGTTGGTTGCTGGATGCTGCTGGGCTCTAGCTTAGTTGGCTTGAGTGTGTGTCCGCGTTGGGCGAGGCCGCACACAGAGACCTAAGGACACTGCCAAGTGCGCGAGGTGGGCGCCAGTCTGCTGCCTGCGCGTGTGGCCCAATTCGAATTCATGAGCCAGTCTACAGTCTGCAGTCTGCAGTCTGCAGGCCCAAGACGAAGCGCAAATGGCAAGGACACACTCACACCCTCTTTGTCTCCCTTCTCTGCACTGGGCTTCTGTTGGCAATCTCGACAGTCCGCCGGGAGAAGCAGCAGCAGAACCACCACCAAGGCCGCCCAGTGACAATTCTCGGGCCGTAAACAAACGCCTCTTCTGGGAGAATATTTGCCCAATTCATTCTTTCCATTTCTTCTCTCTCCTTTTGTGTGTGCACCCAAAACTGGGCTCTTCTCCTCCTTGACAGACTGGCCCAAAGACACGGCGGCCTGTTTGTGCAACTTCTCCTTCTCGCTTTGTTTTCCCCGCGCGAGCTGAGCGGCGGACTAGGAGCGGCGAGAAGGCCGCCAACTGGCTGCCTGTAATTGATTCGTCCGGCTCACTGGCGGCCGACTGGAGCAGATCAGACAAGAGGAGACGAAGAGAAATGGCAAGCCGGCGGGCAGAAACAATAGCCGATTGTCCATTGGCGCTGCATGTGGCCCTTTGGATTGTTTGGGTTTTGCAGTTTCTCTTCTGGGCGCACTTTGGCCGCTCTCTGTCCTTCGTGTTGCCAAGAACGCACAGTCCAAAGTGTGTGCGTGCCGCGCGCGTGCTTCTGGCAACACGGCAAGCTTTGTGTGCAAGAGTCAATCATCAATTATCGCCACACACACACACCGACAAACAAAGGAGCCCAAAGTCTAGCTGGCCAGCCTGTTTGCTTTCCCGGCAAGCTCGCGCCAGACAGACCAGCCAGAGAGCCGCCCAGCAGCTTCAGTCTCCATCCAGCGAGTCTGCTCTTGCCACAAAGCGGCCGAGAGCAGCAAGCCCGAAGATTAGGGATTGAAAGCGGCACAGACTGAAAGTTGGGGCTCCTTTGTGGTTTCTCTGGGCCACAATTGAAACTGGAGGCCTGCGAGTGAGACTCTTCCGTTTGGTTTGCCAGCCAGAAAACGTGGACACACAATGCGAGCTGGAAGGCTGCGAGCTGGAAGGCTGCGAGCTGGAAGATGGCGAGCTAGAAGACAGCAAGCGAGCAGGCGGCAAGCTCGAGAGGAGCTTGTGAGGCCGGAAACTGTTTGCTTTGCGGCAGTGATCTCCACTTTTGGCCCAGTCTAAGTCTAAGTCTCTGTCTCAGTCTCTGTCTCAGCTCGTCTGGCTTGGAGCAAATGCACGGCCGAGCAACGTTTGTTGGCATTTCAAATTCCATCGTCGTGCTCTTCTTCTTGATTGGGCTCCATTGGCGCTTCTCTGCCAGCCAAGTGCTGCCCCCTTTTGCCAGCTCGTCCCACTCGTCTCAGTTTGGGTCTGGCGCTGCAGTTTGGCTTGCAGCTGGCGAGCAAGCACGAGTTCAGTCGGCCAATTGGGCGCGAGAAGAGCGCCCAGAAGCTGCGATTTGAGCGGCGGGAGAAATCTCGGCGACTGTTAGCCATCCTTAGGGCCGCCCCTTTGCTGCTCTGCTGCACGCCTTCCACTCGAGTTGAGGCCCACACACCAACGGCGAGAGAGTGTCTGCGGACGAGGCGCAATCGGAAAGCGGCCCAGATTTGATTTGTGTTTCTTGCGCTTCCTGCAAGTCTTGAGCTGGACTCGAGGGACGAACTTGGGGCTTAGATCTGAGCTCAGTGGCCGCCAAACGACCAAATGGGCACCGCCAACAAATGGGCCACTCCAAAGTGGGTCAGTTGTGGCCAAAAGGGGAGCCGCCGCTCAACAGAGATCAGCCCAAAAAGGTGCCCGCCAACACTTTCAGCTCCCTAACGACAGACTGTCTGAGGGGCCGAGCACGTGCAGCAGATCGTGTTCCGATGGGCTTTCCAAGAAGGCGGGCCGGAAGTGCCATTGGGCCAAGTGGAACTGTGTGTGTGTCTTGGTGGCCAGTGGATTCAATTCGCCTGGCTCACAGTTCAGTACAGTTAAGTTCAGAGTGGCCAGCTTGGCGGGAGATCTTCCAGCTTGACAACTGGGCGAGACAGTCGTCCGGCAGATTGTGCTTTTTGGCTAAAAAACTCGCCTCAAAGTGAGTGGGCCAAATTGTTTGCTTCAAAGTGCAGAAGACGCTACAGACTAGGACAGAGCGACAGAGAGTGGCCTTTGTTGAGGCAAACACTTTGGGGCCACTTGAATTCTGTTACATTTGCCGCTCGCTTGGTGCTCATTGCACGCAGGCCAATCTTCTCAATTGATCATTTTCGAGCAACGTTTTCAAGCTGGCTGGTGGAACTCGATTTGGTGAAAGTGGAAAATGGAGAAGGCGGAAAAGATCGAAAAGGGAGAGTAGAATTGGGCCGAGAAGCTTTGAGTGGAGGCCAAAGGGGCAAGGTCGAGCCGCGCGAGAAGTGCAGCAGAAGTGCAGCTGAGCCGCAGAGAAGCTTAGGCACAATGCACAATGCACAGTCTACAGTGCAAAATAGAAAGTGCAGAGTGCAGAGTGGAAAAAGTGTACAGAGCACAGTGGACGGACTTTGAGGGCGCCCTTTTGCTCATTGGTTCTCGTGGGAATTTGCTCGCTTGAGAACCTCTCTTTTGGCCGAACTTTGCCTCCTTCTCATTCATCAGGTCGGCCAAGAACAAGCAGTGGAAATACAAACACGAGATGCGACCTAAAGAGGAGGAAGCGTGAAATGAAGTGCACCGAGCGAGGCCCCATGTTGCCCATTGTTATGCGCTCAATTGAACAGCGCCCCAAGAGGAAGGTCTCCAACTTTGCCGCCCGCCAGTCTTCAGCCTCGGCTTTCCAAAGGGGCGCCTCTCTGCAGACGAGCGGCCCCAAAACGATAAGCGACGTGCGCGACCTCAGCCGGACCCTTAGGTCTGCCTGCGAGCCCACTTTTTGGCCCTTTGCTCCTTTGCCTCTTTGGTTCTTTGGCTGCTTCGGCCCTTTTGCTGCTCTGGCCCTTTGGACGCCCCCTCGGTCTGAGCAGAACACAGAAGGCCCGCAAGCAACGACGAACACTGTCAGCAGTCTGTCTGAGGGCGGCCAAATGGGGGCCCCCCATTGGCGCTGGTCCAAAGTGTTGTTCGGCTTGATTGATTTGCTCGCCCATTGCGCGCCCAATGGTCAGCTGGCGAGCTTGGGGCGGCGAGATCGTTCCGTGGAAATGTTGGCCAGAAGCCTGCTTGTTTGGTCGCCCAAGTGCACTGGCCAGTTCAGCGCAGTGACAACAACAGTTCCCAGCTGGCACATTGCGGCGGACAGTTGGCGGCCGCTCGTGAGCAGAAGCGCGCCTCTCTCGCACAAAGCTCGCACCAAAGCACAGCCGACCAAATGGGCCCAGTCGCTCAGGTTTCTCTCGCCGCTCAGCCTCCAAAGTGGCCGGCTTATCGGTGGGCCAAGCGAAAACAATTGAAACTGCGGGCCGCCCTAATCTCGGCCCGCATTCTCTGGGCCACTTTGGGCGCCTCTTTGGATTGCGCCCAGCCCAAAAAGAGGCTCGCCCACCGCAAGTGCCGGCAACTGCAGGCCGCCAACTTCCTCGCCACCAAGGCCACCAAGTATTCCTCTCGAACACTTGGACCCCCCTCAACTTCCGGCCCGCCTCCTTCCGGACAAACAAGTGGCTTGCTGGAGGAAGTGAAAACAATTATCCTTGCTCTTTCCCTCTGCTTCCGGCGCCACTCTAGTGTCTTCCAGTTGTCCTCCAGTCTGTCTCTGTCTCTGTCTCTGCGACTTCTTCTTCTTCTTCTCCTTTGGCCAGAGTGCCGAGAGACAAAAAACTAATTGCCGGCCGCTTTGGGTGCGCCAGACTGGCTCAAGTGGGCGCGCCGGAACTCGCGCGAACTAGAAAGGATCACGCGACGCTCTGAGAATTGGCGACACGAGTTCCAAGCGGCGCCAAAGCTTAGTGTTGGCGCACTGCTCCAACTTGGCAGAACGGCCAGACGGCCAGACAGACAGACACACAGGCAGACAGAGGAGGCCGAGCAGAAAGAAGGGAGAGTTAATTGGCTGGCTGGCCGATAATTCATTATGGAAATCTGGCGAGTTATTATTGCGCCGCCACCAATTTGGGTCCACATTTGGCGGCGAGCTTTCTCCTTTCTTTTGGGCCACTTTTGTGACCGTGTGTGTGAATTTGAAATATGATTTGGCCGCTCGAGCAGCAGCTGTCAGGAGACGCCTCCAAGTGGGCACACTGAACACTGAACACTGCACACTGAACACTGCATCTCCAAGCGACCAAATTGGGCCTCGTGGAAAGTGGGCACGAAATGGCTCGTGTCAAATTTATGCCAGCCGAGCGGCGCAAGCAATTTGCCGATTTGCCCAATTGTCAGGTAATTTCCATTGTCTGGCCACACACACGCCGCTCGAGACAGAACTGTAGACTGCACACTGCACACTGCACACTGCACATTGGACTGTGCTCACTGCAGTCTGCACAGTGCTCAGTGCTCAGTGCTTAGTGCTTGGCCCCAACCACAGTCTGCAGTCTGCAGTCTTCAACCTGCACTCTGCAAGCTGCAAGCTGCAACCTGAACACGCTAGCCGCCACTCGCCCACCGAGCTTAGTCGCAGCTTGGCACGCGCTCCTCTTTGGCTTGTCCCATTTGGACGACCATTCCCGGCCTGCCGTGTGTCGTGTCTGAACTGCTTGTGGGCCAATTTGGGGCCCACAATGCGAGAAGAACCGCCGACTCAATCACTCGAATGATTGCGTGCACTGGCGCCAAAAAGACAAACACACAGCCACCACAATGAGGGCCCCCATTAAACAAATCGAAACTGGAACAAGCGGCCGCCTTTCCAGTTGGGCCAACTCTCCATCGTTTCCGTATAACAATAAGCACCGGCAAGCAAGAGGCAGCAGACAGGAGGCAGCAGGCAACTGGCAACTGGAGCTGAAGGAAAGCAAGAGCGAAAGGAAAGAAGGCGACCAAGAGGAACAGGAACAGGAAGAGGAAGTGCAAAGAGTCCAGTCGCTTGGTGCTTTTGGCCAACACTTTGTCGCACTTTTGGGGCTGCGGTTTGGGGCAAGCTTTGGTCACAGGCAGTTGCGGGCAGAGACTTGGACGCGTAAAGTTGCATGCTGAAACTTGGAGGGCGAAACTTGGTTTCCCGTCGTCTGTTTGGCGAGCGAGGCCGCAAAGTGCCAGCTCGCCATTCGAAGGGCGCCAAAGTTTAGCTCTTTCTGCTGCACTGCACCTGCTTGCAGTCTTCCTGTTGTGCTCGTGTTCTCGTGAATGTGCACACGGAGACACACGTTGGGCGTTGGGCTAATTGTGTGTGGCCATTCGGGGGGCGCCATTGGAGGGGCTCTGCGCTGAGAGAGAGGAAGCACGATAGGCAAATCAGTGCCGCACCTAAGGAGTGGGCGCCAGTTTGCGTGTCCGAGCTTTGTTTCGCGGTTTGGGCGACGCTGCTTCATGCTTGCCCGGCGGCGTTTATTACTTTGCGCCGTCGGACAAAGAGGAAGAGGCGGCGTGCCAAAACACTTTGGGGCCAAATGCGCCCAATTTTGCCAGCGAGAAGAATGCGCGCCGCTCGCGTGCGTTGAGCCAAAGAGTGTGGCTCCGACGAGTGTGGCCTGCAGACTGGGGATATTTTTGCTCTTGTTGTTTTGCTGGCCACCAGTTTGTCTGTGCCACTCTCTCTCTCTCTGCGTGTGTGCTGCTCTTGCACTTGCTTGCCCAGAGACTGTCTCCCGCACACTCTGGATGCCTCTTGAATGTCAATGCGGACTTGTGGCTCATGTTTGCACGGCACCACTTTGGCCGCAATCACAGCCCAGCAGAAGAGTGCAGAGAGAGAGAGAGAGAGGCTCGAGCGGCGGCCGCAAATCTCATAACCATTCATCTTGCTTCACTCCATTTGCAGCCTTTTTCCCATTTGCCTCCCACGGGCAAAGGGCGCCCCTCCCCAAGCCCACTCGCCTACACTGCTCCTCCAAGCAGACACCAAGCAGATCCCCTCTGCTCATTGCCGCCTCCTCCTCCTCCTGCTCACTGTCCGCCCCCCCCAAACTGGCCAGCAGCAATCCGAGACAATTGCTTCCGACGAACAAACTGGCCGCCGAATCGAGTGACAATAATGACGCCCCACTGGACACCCTTAGCCCCGGTCTCCACGCAAGCTAAGGGTTCCCAAAGGCAAGAGTGTGTCTGTCTCCCTCGGCTGCCCTTCCTCTTGGCGCCCTTCTGCTCCTCCCGAGCCTCGTCCGCCTCCTCAGCTGCGATCGTGCACTCAGCCAGAGTTGCAGCTTAGCTCTCTCGCCACCCACAAGCATCGGCCGCCTCCGATTGGCCGGAAAAGGCGGACACAGATAGATGCTCGGCCGGCCAGCTGGACGCCACTCGCCGCCACTCGCCGCCCACCCGCAGCAGCCAATCTGGCCACTGCTCTCCTCCACTTGCCCTAGTTGCTGCTAATCCACGACCACCTGGCGACCAGCAAGGCCGCCGAGTGGGCGCCCAATCGTGGCTTAGCGGCGGCGGCCAAACACACACAGACACAGTTTCCCCCTTTCACTGTGGCCCTCCACTTGGGCGGAATTTTCTGGCCCAAGTGGAGGAGGCGGAAAACTAAATGACACCAGCAGCTGGACTCTGGCCGGTGGGCGAACTGGTTGCGGCCCAAAATGACAGAGACAAACAGACAGAAGCAGCCGGCCACGCACACGCACCACTGGCCTCCCCCCGCACACACTCTCTGGCTCCTCCGCACACAGTCTCTAGCGCGCCACTGCTGCTCGCGTAAAGGGCGACCAAGCTTCGAGTTGGCGCCCCTCAAGACGCCTATTCGATTAATTACAATTCGGCCGCCATCATTTGAGCAAAGCCTCCCAAGTGGGCGGGTCCAAGAGCAGCAGTCTGGCGCAAGTCGCCGATTGTGCCTGCCTGAGAGCTGGCCTGCTGCTGCATTTGAGCTGGTCTGCGGGGGAGCGGCAATAATCTCACACGCGCCCCTCCTAATGGTTTCTTCATTCGTATATTTTGCTCGCCCCTTTTGACAGCCCAATCCAGTCATGTGCCTTCTTGGATCGAGAACTTAATTCGACCAAAGGGGGGAAATTGGAAAGCCGCATCCAAATCTGTGGGGCCAGATATCGTTATGGGGGATTGTTATTGACATTGGGCCCAATCTCGAACATGACTGGAGGCTAAGGGCAGCTCACTAGCCGAGGAATGTCCCCCAGAGACTGTGGGCGAGCTGGAGACTGGCCCCAGTTTGCAACAAACAATGAGCACCTCAGACAGTCTTGTGCAAAAGTTGTTTCCAACGCCGCTCGTCCACTGCACACACTCACCGGCCATCATTGTCGCATTGCTGACAGTGAGCCGCACTTTTGGCCCACTGCTCGAGTCAGCAGCAGCAGTTTGGACACACAAAGGAGCCTCTCGTTTTTCTTAGTCCAAACTGGCCCAGTTGGATTGGGAACTTTTTCCTCTGCTTTCCTCTCGTTTTGTCCATTGTTGTTTGCTGCAACGCTCCATTTCCACACCACGCAAGCTCGTCTCTTTTCCTCTCGTCTGAGCCTCTTCTGGCAGCAGTCTTGCCATGGCTCCAATCGATGGCCGGCCAGTGGAGAGAGTGCGCGCCAGACAAGAGCTAGTTACTGGCTTGCACAACAACGACAATGTTATGCAAATTTTAGACCAACTGGAACCAACTGGAACCAACTGGCTGCTGACTGCTGGCTGCTGGTTGGGGCAGAAAAGGGGGCCCACCATTAGGAGAGGGCAGAGGAAATTAACAGTTGTGGAAGCGAGTTGTCCATGAGACGCGCACAGTGAGCACACTTTTGGGTGCACAAAACATGCACATAAACAGCCCTTTTTCCCTTGCCACGCCCACTTCGGCCACTAACAAACAAGCGATTTAGATGCCAGACAAACAATTGCTCACACTTGGCCGCCTCGTCTCGCCAGCCGTCTGGCCAGTCAAGAAGCCGGCCGTCTGGCTGCTTGGCAAGTCGCCGCTGGACTTCTAGAGCAACTTCCGTCCAGTTGCTCTGCTCGACTTGAGGCCAACTTGAGGGCCAGACACAGAGACTAACTGCTTCTGCTGCCTCTGTTTCTGCTGCTGCTGAATGGCCAAAGTAAACAATTGGTTTTTCTGTTTCGATATTGGAGCCACTTGTGTGTTGGTGGGCCCCAATTTGGGCGCAAACTGGCGAGCGAGAGGCAGTCTGTGGGGGCCGCTTGAGAGGCAACATTAGGAAGCAGAGGCAAGGAGGCAAAGTGGGCAGAGTCGCATAATGAATCTCAGCTCGGCCTTGCCTCAAGCTGGCTCAGCAGAGGCAAAAGCAGAGGCGGAAGCGGCGGTCTAGGCGGTCTAGGCGGTCTGAGCGGTCTGGGGTGAGCGGCAAAAGGGCAGCCAGACGTCGGAGGGGCGGCCCTTGCAGAGTGGGTGGCCTTGGGAGAGCTGCGAGGGAGGCGCGGGCGAGCTAAGCTTGGGGGCGGAGCAAAGCCCAATCATTAAGTGAGCGCCCACACTGCTCGCCTGCTCGCCCAGCTCGCTCACTTCCACTGGCGGCCCCGAGCAGCTTCCGGCCGGCGAGCTCGCTGGATGGCTGCACATCGCTTGTTTGCATGCTTGAGAGGCTCGGGGTGAAGGGCAAGGCCGAGTGCTGAGGGCTGAGGGCTGAGAGCTAAGGGCGAGCAGCGCGCAAGACTGTCTCTCCTCAGAGGGGGAGGGGGGGAAGAAAGAAGGGGGAGGGGGAAGGAAGAGGCTGAGACAGGCACAAACAGGCTCACACGAGTCAACACTAAGAGCCCGGCCGGAAGGGGAAGCTGCTCCAACTTGCGACTTGCCACCGACACATCCGACTTGGCGACGGTTGGCCGAGAAGATCCAGACTTCGGAGTGGCCGCCGGCTGGCTGGCAAGCTAGCTCGGTAGCTGGAAAGCTCGCTCGGTGGCTGGCAAGCTAGCTTGGTGGCCTCCAAGATGGCCGGCCGAGAAGCTTGAGGGCGGCGGCTCGTGGTCGTTAGGCGTCACTTTGGGCCTGCTCGTTGGAGCAAAAGCGGTCCAACTGAAAAGAGGGACACTCTCAAGTTGGAGAATCTCAGTTGGCGAGCTTCCTCCTTGTTGGATTGGCGGCAAACTGGGACTGCTTGTGGCTCCATTGGAAGGCGCCTCTCAAGCGAGCGAGCGGCCAGCCAAGTGAGTGAGTGAGTGAGTGGGCAAATCATTTCCCCCCAAAGATCCATTGGAGCCTGAAATTGTTGCTCCCCCCGAAGTCTGCCCGTCGCCACTTCCTCCTTGGCTGCTCCTTGGCCGCTCCTTTGCCATGGCGCCACACTTGCCAAACGATCGCCGCCGACATGGAAGAGGTCAGGATGATGAACAATAAATTAAAGCTTACCGCCCGTCTTGTCTCAACCTCGCTGGCTCGCTGGCTCGCTGGCTTGGTGGCGGTGAGAATTCCGCTGCTCCAATGGGCAGAGTGTTTTTTATTTTTATTTTCATTTCCATCTTGCGCACAAGAAACGACACATCTCTTTGCCTCTGTCTCTGTCTCTGCCTCTGCCTCTGCTGCCCTATGCTCGCCCAATGCTCCTTTGCGTTTCTGGCTGCCTCTTTCTTCCTGTCACTTGCTACAGAGAACGATTCTTTGCCGCACAATTCTGGCCTCCAGTTTGAGAGCATTAGGACGATAACTTTGGTTGCGCCCCAATGCTTAGCGGCACTTTTCTTTGGAGCGCAAAGCAAATGTGTGATAAATAGAAAGTTTTCCTAAGTGCTCCCAAGCAGACAGACGCCCTTTTTGGACTCTGGACTTTGGACTGGAACTTGTCTCCAAGTGAATGCTCGCCTCACTTCTGCCCAATCCACCAAAACGTGCAGCCTTTGCCTCTGGCGCTCACGAAAAACTCTTTCAGCCTCTTCTCAAGCGATATTTTTCCGATTATTTAGCTCAGGACAAGGGCAGAATGCTTGCAGGAGAAAAGAAAAGACACATTTTTCGTTGCACAAAGTCAAGATTTGCACACCTTTTCTGGCAAAAAATTCAGCCAGAAAAGGGGGGCCTATTTCTCACAATACTCGGCACAAAGGTGTCAAATATGTGTTCAACCTTTCTCCTTATAAACCAGCGATAAAAACCGAAACAATGAAACGGACACCAAAAGTCTCTCGATTCAATGGATGTACAAGTGAAGGCTTGTGGGGGAGAGAAGAGTCGAAATCAGTCATCTGAGGCGGACCTAATCGGACTGATTGGGACTGTCTAGCGATCTCAAGTGTAATCTTATTGTTTCAGAGCCGGTTCGAAGATGAATTGTTCCAATCGGGTAGTTTTTTCTCCCTCTTTTCGCGACTCTTCACTCTGCGAGCGCAGAAGAAACAACTCGAAAATGGAAACTGGTCTCTGTCTCTCTTGAGCATTCGTTTAATGCAACTAACTCAAGTGGCTAAGTTGGCTTCTTTCCAGAGAAGTTCAACTGTCTTGTGGATGAATTTGCATCGAAGAGGAGCAAAGAAAGGAGAATCATCTGACAGAATGAGCAGCACACGTGCACTGTCTCGAAAGGATTGTGTCCATTTCTCCTTCCAATGAACTGGGCAGTAAAGTAGATTCTTGTGTGGCCGAAAGAAAAGGAGAGGAAACAGTGGCCCATCTTGAGGAGCTCGTCTCACGTCCAGCGGCTGACCATAATAATAATTGGGGCTCCAAGTGGGCAGCAATTGCATTCTAGGCGCAAAAGTGGACTTGCCAATCCGATGGGAATGAGCACAAGATGAGCAATGATGCTGGATTTTCATGGTGCTCCAAATATGCTGCAGGAGATTGTTGGGCCAATTATATCAGATGAGCGAGTGGTGCTGGTTTGCATATTGCACGAAGGTGGCGATCGAACGTTGGGCGAAGTTATTTGCGAATGTTATTTGCAGCCACCCAAGCTGAAAGAGAGAAAAAGGCTCTCCTTTGGTTCTTTGGTTGGACCACATTTATGGAAGACGAGCTGAGTGAGCCAGTCCAAAGGGTTGGCTGTTTATGGTTGTGGCATAAAAGCTCGCACTTGGCGCAAGATGCGAGATCCGAAAAAGGGAAAAGGAGCCGCGAGGAGCAGATGATGCGCAACAAACAAATAAACAACTCGAGCTCCAAATGAAAGGGTCTATTTTGCAAACTGATAGACGGCAATTCGGCCGTCACAATCATCGTCTGGCGTCGTTTTTATTTATGGCCAACACTTGGCTGCCGTCACCCAATGCTTTGACGCGCGGCCCAGAGGAACTGCAAAGTTGATTGGACGCTTCACTGGCTGCAGCGACTGCTTGCCGGCATGCAGAGAGAGAGAGAGAGGCGCCCAAGCAGAGTGGGTGGTCGAAAGAGGCCGAATTTAGCCAGCCGGCCGGCAGACAAACTGGGCGGCCGAGATGCTGGAGACTGGCTGGCTGGTTGGCCGGCTGGCAGAGGCAGTTGCTCGAGCAGCGTCGCCTCATCTGGCACTGCTCGTTGGAGTGAAAACGGCGCCCACCAGTTCCGAGGAGAAGGGTGGAAGCAGCCGGCGAGCGAGCCAACCAGAGGCAGTGGCAAGAGCTGGGGGCAAATAAATCAGTTGCGGGCGGCCACGAGCGGGCGGAACCCGGAAACTGGGCCCCCTTTTGGTCGCTAGGCGCACACCTGGCGGCTGGCAGCTAGTGTGAGGCGGGCGGGGACTGCTGCGTGCAGTGTGCAGTGCTTCTAGAGTGCACAGTGCACAGTGCACAGTGCGGCCGGCTCGCTGCAATCCATCATGTGCGCTGGCCGGCCTGATTGTGTGCGGGCGTGTAGGTGTGCTTCTGTGAGCGCGTCTCTCAGCCGGACGACAATCCGCCGGGCGCACATCGAGGACTGCGTGTGGGCCACTCTTGAGCTCGCCAACGGGCAGCCAGCGCCAGCCAAACTGGAACGAGCCCCGAGCATCATTCATCCTTCGTGGCTCATCGGTTCCAAGTAGTCGCAATCGATTTGCATGCCTGCTCATTTGGTTCGGCCTTGCCAGTGGAGCGCGGCTTTATCTGCTCGGGGGCGATATTTGGGCCCTTAGGTGCGGGCGGCGAGCCGAAGTTGAGGGCCCCTCTTTGCTGGTGGCGGGCAAATGGGGGAAAATCATTTCGCGGACGTGCAACACTGGCCCGTCCAGTGCACTTCGTTGGAAGCAGCCGAGTGGAGAGCACGAGCGGCGCTAAGGTGGCCCACCAGTGCCAGTTGTTCCTCCGCCTTGCTGATTTAAATTCAACTCTCGGCCCCTCCGCGCTCAGCACACACGAGTGCTCCTCCTCGTTCTGTCTCTCACGAGCGGCCAGTTCGAGTAACTTGTCCGAGTTTCACACCTTCCCCCAACGAGCTGGACCCACCAACTGCGAGCCACCTGCTTCGAAAGGTGCTCGCCCAAGTGGAGCGGCTGGGAGGCTTACTAATCAGCCAGTCTGCTGCAGTGGAGCGGCCAGTCTGCTGCTTGACCAGCTTGGGGCCGCCAAAGGGGAGCCAAAGTGGAGCCATAATGTGGCCCCTCTGTCTGTTCCTCTCGATCAGAGAGCCGCCAAGAGGCCGAGTTGGAGCGCATTCCTCTGGCTCCAAGTGATGCCGCCCCAGTCCAGTTGGAGCCACGTTCGCCCCTGCCCATTTCAATTGGTCGGATGGGCAGACAAGTGGCTTGCAGCAACTAATCTACTTACTGGCCGATTCAACTGGCTCACTCGCTCGGGGCGATTCAAACAAATGATCTGTCGTCTGGCTGTGCTTCTCTCTGTGTGCTCTGTGTGCGTGTGCACAGAGAGCGGCCAAGCAGACGGCCGCTCTGTGCACGCGCCCCACAGACAGACTGCAGTCCGCACACACTTGCTGCTTGGGGGCTCTTCAGTGCAATGGAACCACCGCAAGACAGTGTAAAAGAGTTAGCCCCAAGCAGAGAGAGGCTGATCCCGCGGGACTGTGGCCACTGCCGCTGGCCCTTAGCCATCGGGGGCTGTTTGCACGCGCAAACCAACCTGCGCCCCACTGGGCCAGGCCAAAAAGGGCCACTAGAGAGAGAGAGAGAGAGACAAATGAGCGCCGATGGGTCAAGAAGGCAGTTAGCATTAGCAGTAGTTTTTATTGGCCCCTTTTTTGACTTAACGCAGTGGCCTTTGTGGGAGGAAGTTGCAGTGGCGCGTGTCGTCAGCTCGCCCGGAAGAGCAGCCTTCTGGCCGGCAACACCCGAACACTGCGGCCTCTACTCTGCAACTGTGGCTGGCTGGCTGCCCACCAACACTAAGATGGTTTCAGCAAGACTCGCCCTTAATTTGCTCCTCTCTCTCTCTCTCTCTTTCTCTTTGGCCGCCCGGCAACAGAAACTATCGGCCCAGCAGGCCAACTGAGACACTGACCCAATTGGCCGGAATGGTTGCTCTCTCGAGCTTAATGAGAGGAAATTAGGAGAGGAGGTGGACGTGCGAGAGAGAGAGAGAGACTGTGTTTGCTGGCCGGCTCGCTTGGCCGAAATGAATTCCTCTCCTTTTTCCTTTCTTCTCCACCAAGAGGCCCTTCTCTCTGTCTCTCTCTTGCTCTCTTGCTGCTGCTCTTGCTCTTTCTGGCCGCCCAACTTGGGCCTCCTTTCGGCGGCCTCTCCTCTGCGGCCATTCTTCTCCTCTCGCCCTTAATGTGTTTGCCTCCAACTTGTTGTGGCACGCCTAACAACTGAAAGGAGAGGGCACTCTCTCGGCCAGAAATGAACCTAAATTAAACTATGGAAATTGCTGCCCACACACACGAGGCCCCGCCGGTTCAAAGTTGCCGCTCTGGGTGGGAGATAAAACTTGCAAAGCTGCCGCCAGCTTGCCGGCCTCACAAGCACACAAGCAAGAGCATGAGCAAGAGAATGAGCAAGAGCACCATGGGCCAGACCTAATCTTTGGGCGGCCACGCCAAACTGGCACTCTGTCAGCCAGCGAGCAGGTGGGGACAGCTGCCGCGCACGCACACAAACTGGGCCCACGCACAATGGCGAGCGGCCGCCCTAATGGTGGCCGCTATCTGCCAATGCTGCGCCATTCAGTTGGCCGCTGCACTGGCACACACTGACGCTTTCCTCTGGTGCCTCTCGTTTGGGCGCCACTCCTACTCTCTCGCCGGCTAGCTGGCTCGCTGGCTCTCTGGCTGGCTGGCTAGCTAGCTTGCCAGCCGAGCAGGAAAGGCCCCTCCGCTCAGACGGTGGCCTTTTTTCGTCACGCCGCCGATGTAGGCCGACCACTGGGGCCCAGATTCACACCGTCTCACACTTTTGTTTCACTCTCTCTCTCTCTTCCTCTGGACTCGAAAGCAGAGGGGCAACTTTGCGTCCCCCAAAGGCCGCCAGTTGGCCGGACGGCGAGTTGCTGCTGCTCGTCGCCCGCTCGCTCGCTCGCTCGCTCAATCATTGGAGGCGCCCCAACCATAAAGCTCCCAACAGGCGCCCCTTTCGACCTCGCAAGCCCAAGCTTTGCCCGCTTTGCTCGCCAACTCACAAAGAGGCACCGCACTTTCATATAGGAGCCGCCAGCCCCAATCCAACTTAACTACGCGGGATCATTCATTATCGACCTTGGCTCGCTTTCCGTTTTATTTTCGCACCCTTTCTCTTTCGATGGTGCTCCAGCTGAACAGTAAATGGGCGCCCCTTCCAGCTTGCTCGTGTTGTGTGCGGCCAATCTCTGGCCGGCCCAGAACGGCTGCCTCTTTCTGGTTGGGCGCAAATGGTGCAGCTAATATGCGCACGATGATGAGCTTTCCCTCCTTCTCGCTCTCTTATTCACTTGGCCCATACTGTCTGTACGCCTCGTCTCGCTGCTTGTCCGCCGCTCGTACACTGCTCACACACACACACTGCTCACTGTCTGCTCTCACTGGCCCACTATTTTGCGCCTTCTGCCAAAGTGAAACCCAAACTCTGACTCAAACTCGCCCCTAAAAGCCCCTAATCTTGCCCGTCCATCTGCTTGGTCCTTGGCCGAATTGTTGTTGCTCTGATCAGTTGGAAGCAGAGAGGCTTTGTTGTTGGCCCTCCATCAGCCTCTGTCTCTGTCCGATTTGGCTCTGAACGCGTTTCAAATAATGAATAAAGGCCACCAAGTGTTCCGGCTGGCCACTGGCTTGGCGTGAATGTGAGTCTGAGTGTGAG
>Ga0058701_10000265_pt1 | contig 42460 bp, 23 predicted proteins | sample AgamicOrMae_FD_97039 | JGI IMG/M metagenome (GOLD analysis project Ga0058701, IMG submission 97039) | Agave microbial communities from Guanajuato, Mexico - Or.Ma.e | ecosystem: Host-associated > Plants > Phyllosphere > Phylloplane/Leaf | place: Guanajuato, Mexico | collected 2012-06-04
CCAGTCTGGGGCCCACAAGGGTCAAGATTGCAGCCTTTGCAAGACGGCGCTCTTTAGCTTGCATATTGGTGGCTCAGTTGTCACAATTTGCATTCTCTACCACATGTCAATTGTCCATTCTAGTACAATTTAGAAAAATGACAAATATCTCTCCAGTTTCACAATGAAATATGTTAGCAGGCTAATCTTTTGCGTGCAACAATCTAAACGTCTACAAAGTGCATAACAAATTGCAAAAGCACAATGCAACCTCTACTTTCTCCATAATGGAGCTCAACTTTCGAACTTTGAGCCCCACTAGGGGCCGCGCAAAAGGCGTTATGATGTAGCCGACTGCATACTTGTATAGTGTATGTATTTTGCAAGATGTTGATATGATTATTTTTTGCCTAGCTCAATTGGTTGCGAAGATATTGATGCTTGATTATTAAGGTGTGAGAATCGTCTCAGAATTTGAAAAGAAATCGTTCTGCGGATTCAATGGCAGAACAGCGCACGATAGCAACAGTGCGCTAGCGCGTAAGAGCGGGCCCGTGCACGCTATGAAGGGTCCAATTTGTGTCTCTTCTGAGGGTGCTAGCCTCGAAATGAAATCATGATATGATTCATGGTCTACATCTTATACAATTCGAGGGTTCGATTCTGCTACGGGGCCTAGTGTTTTTGCGAGGACCTATGTCATGTAAGAGCACTGGAATCACGCAAGAAACGCCGATCGCACGACTTCGATACCCAAGGTATCTCTTGAACCAGAAGAGCCAGACTTTCGACAAGCATCTGCTTGTCGCTAGACTAAATTAAAAGTAAACTCAGGGGTCGATCTTGTAATGGGCTCCACTGTCTACCCATACTAGTGGAACCCATACTAGTGTCGATCCGGCACTGAGGCGTACCCCAGCTCTCATGGATTAGAAGTCCCTCGGTCTTGACCTGTCTAGTCGAGCTAGCGAGCAGTTGACAAGATCTGAATTGATTGTGAACTCTAGGCGGAAGTTCTGTCGAAATTTGAGCAGAGTTACCTGTTGCTTGGACAAACTTTGGTACAAAAGGGACGCAATGGCGCACTTATCAAGACCTACTGGTCTGAGTGGGATGCCCGCGAAATCGCAAGCACTTGCGCACACGAATTGGCACAATGTTTACAGGCTAGAAATCTCAAATCTTGGACACACCATAGTCTGTCTAGTTTTCACAAACCAATATTTTCCATGTCAATTCAATTCTCATCTGATTTCCAAATTACTACCAACACTCTTGATGAAGAGCCTATTTGAGACAATCAACTGCTGGGATTCAAACTCCTATTTAGAGGTAGAGAATGGCCATAAGATTTCTTTCTTGAAATTAATCTCAGTTGTCATAATGCAACAATTACGGCAAGATATTTGAAAACAGATCATACAGTTATTCAGACAAACGCTTTTTCCTATTTTAATCTGATTCATTTTCGCATCTCTAGGAAGGCCCAGATTTATATTCTTCAGATTTCCGTATCATATTTAGTGGATCAGAAGTGGCGCAAGTTAATGAAAATAACATTTTTCACATTTTTCTGAACTACTTATTAATCTGCTCTCTTACCATGCTCTTACTCTTCAGATTATCGAAGATGACATCTAATAGACGAATCAGTTTTCGGTTCATCCGTTGACCCCCCATGAAATTGAGCCCCTTTACTATATTGTCGCTCAACTCTTATACCTAAGATTCTTTCACTAAACGTGACGTCTGGAGATAATCCCGACTACACTTCACTATAGGAATTATGTTCCCTCCACGAGGACCAGTGCAAGCATACTCTTCCGGAGGGCCCTCATCACCTCCTGACTTGATGCCTGAGCAGGTGGCAACCAAAATGACTCAGGTGAAGATATTACGCCGTCCCACGTCTGCAGCCAATGTGGCTGTCTACAACGGAGCATGTGACACGTCACCATCAATCAAACAGCTTCCAGAAAAGACAACCTCAACGACATCAGGATCGATAATCCAAGGTTCTAACCCCTTGGATGAGGAGTGGCCATCACTAGCCGATGCTTCGAAATCTTTGGTTCGATCTCAGCAGAAAGATAAATCTCGCCCCCCTATAAAGTCTGGAAATGGTAGTGATGCAATTGGCTCCACTGCAGTGGGGGGTCATCAACAAACTAAAGAGGTGAGATTGATTAGCCAAGCTTCTCACCCTCCTAGTACAACTAAAGTGAAGAGCTATAAAGAGAGGGCAGATGAGTATGCCAAGGCCCGCATGCGAATTTTCGGTTCAGCTTCCTCGGATGAAGATAATTGCAACCCCTCGACAAGTCATCACTAGCTTTCTCCTGACTGATTTTGCAAGACTGACAATTGGAGATTGGAGTGATCCCGATAGAGACACGCTTAGATAAAAAGCGATAATTGATAGATGTTAATATTATTAGCACATACAAAATGTTTTTATGTTAGTATAAAACCTGACATCGGCTCATATTGTACCATACGTCGTAATCGTGTAGTTGGTTCTCTTTCCAAATAATCTCTATCTCTGTGCTGCCCCGAGTCATGAATGCGGATCGACCGATCATCAGTCGCTGTTTCACTCGTGTCAACACCTCTCTCCTCCGACCATTCATGACCTAGGCGTGTGACCGATCGAGAACCTCTTTGTCCACTCTAATCTATAGCTCTTTTTTTTCTAAATCTTCATTACGCAATATTCGACGGTTATATCAATCCCCATCTTGTCTGCTTCATGAGTCTGTTTAACCCCCTTGTGAGCTCTATTCTGATTGAGTTCAGCCATTCAGTGAGGCCATAATGATGGCCACAGTCATGGTGCGAGAATGCGTCAGATTTTGCTGGCTTCAGACTGTGGCCTATCCACTGCGGATGATGGGGTATTCTTCATGAGATTAGTATACCTACTAACACTAGTGCGAAATCTCATGATCGATCGCTGTCAGTGGTCTTTACGAATCCGAGACGCTCTCCACAAGTATGATTCAATAAAACGCGTTCATTCGTGAAAAGCTTCCTTTTCAGCTATTGCTTCTGCCCGACGAGTCGGCCTGGCAAACTGTCTTAAAATTCAAACGAAGTAAAGCTCTCATTCTCCTCTTGATGGAGCAATTTTTCGTTCTTCTGGTTCCCATTTCGACACAGAAATGACATCAGTGATCCGCCTTTTCCGAACTCTCATAGTGCCTTTCACTGCCAATATTCGTTGCAGCGTTCACCGGAAATGAGAAAAGCTCCCATTCCCGATCTACGACAAGCTTGAACCTTAGCGATCGATGACCGGGAAGAAAACCTTAAGTTTCGAGACAAATGTTACGTGCAACCCTTTTACAAAGACGTGTCCGGTGTGAAAGGTAGCGGAAGTAAGTGCAACGGAAGTGACGCGCCGAGGGCGTATAACTCCGTACCCTTAGTCTTTGTAAACGTTTACTCGCGCTACGAGCTCGTGAAAGTGAGCTTGCCAACTATTCCTCTTGATTTGAAGGCCACCAAATAGACTTTTATCTCGGTGAAGTAGATTGAAGAGTCGCCCTTCGCATTTCGACACTGGTTTCTTGGATCTGAAGCTCAAAAAACAAAGACAATCAACCATTGACGATGAAAAAATCTTTTTTCAAAGAGAAAAAGCGGCTCGCTTGAAAGGATAGATTACAAGCTTGAGAGATGGATTTCAAATTAAAGATTCATCTTTGTAATCACTCATCTGAAATTTAATATCATCAATAATCTTATAATTACTATTACCGCATTCTTATTATTATCTCACTCTATTTCTTGCAAAGAATAGTGTCGCCAAAATTTGCTAATCAATCGTCTTAGTGGTTCATGATGGTGACATGTCTGAATGGATCACAATTTGGTTTGTTCAAGTTTCAAAATCACAATCGATTTCTCTGGTCGTCTGCTAGAATTAAGCTTCGCTCTTCTCAGAGGCGCCATTTGACACTGTATTTGACGACAATATAGTTGACAATCTTAGAGATGAACAATGTTGCAACTAGTGCGGCCACCCAAACGTAGAGTTGACTATCCTCAAGGTTGAAATCGATCATTGGATATGGTTTCAAATCGTCGCAAGTTTTTATATCTGCGCCAAAACTGTTTGCTCGTGCCAACAACACTGTAAGATCCTGGAAGAAGTCAACCTGTGCTGGTTCGCTAGTTGTAAGATTTTCAGCCAACGATGGTGCCAAAGTGGTGGTGACTATGTCTGTTAGAGTTTCATTCAGAGAATCAGCAACAGAATAATCGCCATTTGGAGCGTTCTCATTCTCAAATGTGCTAAGCCAGTAATTTGTCATTGTCCTCAATCGATCGGGAACACCAACTGGACTGACCGGCTGGCCAGTGACCACACTTGGATCGCAGGGACATTGGCCAAAGCCGTACCTAATGATGGTTAGCGATTCAATGGCGTATCTGAAATAGGATAAGGTTGAGAGTTTTTGTAGATAGATTGGCATCTGGCTAATTCTAATGAGAAAACCGCTCAATAGAATGAGGGGCGTTGTTGAGACTGGGGCCACAAAGACGGCCGCTTGCATGGCATTCATAAATAATGCTCCAAATATTAGGCCCTGCGTTTGAGCAATCAATGAAGTGACAACAAAAATTCCAGTTGCCAGAAGGAACCTCCATTCCAAATAAGATGATGGTTGTCCAGTTAATGGATAGGTGATCATCAATGTAACAGTTGGAAGTATGAACTCGAGAGGAAAATCGGCCAGAGTTTTTCCTATGAAATAAGTGGGAATTGAGTACCAACCATTGCGAACCTCCTTGAGAAGGACGTGCATATTTAGGGGAAAGGACAAGGAGGTTAAGCACATGGTGCTGAAGGTGAACGCGTAGACAGAGAGAAAATATAGGCCAACATTTTCAAATGTGCACCTAAGCTCGTCCTGTAGATTGAGCAACCGTTTGGCCCCACTTCGAGCATATTCAATGAGATCCATATTGGTCTCATAAAGTGGGCAGGCGTTTGGTTTGCCCACCCGATTCCCATAGACTATGGTGATGAGCAGGGGCACAATGATGTGAGCGGAGAATCTGAGCGTCGTGAGCATGGGATCTTTGCATAGACAGAGCCAGCTCCTTTTGGTGAGCAGTCGACAATGGTGCAAGAAGTGGCCCTTGTGGTTGTGTTTGTGAGTTTGGAGTCTTTCGTCGAGATAGAAGTCGTTGGATTCGTGCTGATTGTTGTCAAGCGAACCATTGGAATGCATATCAAAGTGTTCCGAAGCATATTGGTACATGTGCAGATGGTTGGCCTGTGACGCTTGCTTTTGGTTGAACAGAGTGTCCTGGCTGAAGGTCGACTGACAGTTATTATTGTCAGTGCTCGGCGGCTGCTGCACTGCTTTGGAGCCCAAAAGTTGGCCGCCAACCGTTTGGTGGGCCTCCATTTGGCTGGGCGACCTAAGTTCCAGTGTGGAGGAGCCATTTGTGTGGCCCGCCGAGGCGGCGTCGTAGGCCTCGTTGGTGTAGGCGTACTGGTGGGCGGCCAGTGGCTTAGCTTTGGCCAGCTCGAGCTGGCTGGCCGCGTTCAGGGCCACCGAGGAGGAGGAGGAGCTTCCGGTGAGAGTGGAGAGGGTGGACTTGAAGCGGGCGATCATGGGCGAGTGGTTGCGCTTTTTGAGAGCCGGCGTGAGACTGGCTGCAATGGCGGCCATTTGTTGTTGGTCGCGTTGCAACTCGCTCAACTGTTGCTGGCCAGTGGTCTTGGTGGTCGAGCTTAGCAATTGTTCAAGGACTCGCCGTTTGAACTCGCGCCTCTGGTGCTCCACCAGCGCCTCGATGGGTTTCTCGCCAAACTCGGCGGAGGCAATTTCCACCAAGTAGGAGGCCGGATTGTACTGGTCGGCGTCGAAGTGGAGCCCCCCGCTGCACTCGTTGATGGTTCTGATCGATTGGCTTGGGTGGCCCTCGTAGATGCAGCGGCCCCCAATGGCCAGGATATAAATATGATTAAATAGGTCGAACACTTCCCTTTGGGGCTGGTGGATGGTCACTATGATGGCCATTGGATTGGGCGACAAACGGGCCAGGTCGCGCAACACCATCACTGTCTTGTAGCAGGTGAGCGAGTCCAGCCCACTGGTTGGCTCGTCTAGGATTAAAATATCCGGATTTGAGAGCAACTCCTGAGCTATGGACACTCGTTTGTATTGGCCGCCGGAAATCTTTGAGATTTTTGTGTCTATGCAAGTGTCCAGCTTGAGCAGGTCGACCACTCGGTCGATGTTTGAGTCGTGGTCGAAGTTCTCCTCTGGGTGCTTGAGGCGCGAGGCGAACCAGAGGTTCTCGCGCACCGTCAGCTGATTGAGCAAGTAGTCCTTTTGGGGAATGGTGCAAATCTGCATGGGCCTTCCCTCGTCCTCCTGGAAGTTGCCCACCAGCGTGGAAAGGCAACTCTTGGCCGCCCCCTCGCCGCCAAGCTCGCCCAACCTCTGCCCCCCGAGCTTGTCCACACTGAGCTGCTGTCTCTGGGCCGGAATCACCTGCACGGCGCCGGAAACGCCCGACTTGTTCTTGCCCGTCAGACAGCCAAGCAACGAGGTCTTGCCCGCCCCACTTGGGCCCAAAACGGCCGTCACCTGGCCCGACTTGACGCTTCCGTTCAGGTTGCACAGAATGCTCTTCTTCACTGGTTCCTGACGGGTTGCTCTTGCCGAGCTCGCCGTGATGGTGCTGCTCGTGCTGCTTCCGCTGCTGCTCGCGTAACTTCCTCCGCCCGCGCTCGAGTTCAGCTGCAACCGGTGGTACCACTTGGGCTCCACCTTGTAGGTGAGGTTGCTCCAGCGGACCTCGAAGTGGTGCTTGTTGCTGGCCGCCTTCTCGCTCACAGTGGCCAGCTTGCCCAGACCAAGCTCAACTTCCGCCGGCGCTGCCTTTTGGGCGCCATTTCCGGGCCCGCAAATGTGGCCCCCAAAGGACTTGAGCTCGCCGCTCACTGTCTCTCGGGGCGTCGTGTCTAGGTAGTTGGGGCCCAGCGCGTTGCTTTCGGGCGCCAGCTCGCCAAAAGTACGAAAGTTTGTCAGCGAGACCATCTTGTTTCTCTTCTCCTCTTGCCTCTTCACTTGTCGCCTCCTCTCAGCGCCTCACTCTCTGGCTTGCGGCTCGCTTTCTGCGCCAAGCTAAGGCTAAGGTCTTGCTGCCGGCGGACGCGCAATTGTTTCCAGGCAACCTGCCTAATGAGCTTGCCGATGGAGCCGAGCAGTGACGTCGACTGGGCGCTTACAGTCACTGGCAGACAGTCACTCGCACACGCACACGCACACAGGCCGGGCCAGCCTTCAATTTGGAGACTGTTTGTTTTACTATTTTATTTATCCTTCTTCTTGGCGCTTCTCTCGCTTCTTTGTTATTACCAATATTATGAAACTGCGCCCAAAGACATCAGGTCGCCATGGGAGCAAACTGCAGCCCGCTTCTTGCTCTTGGCCCGCAAAGGAACGCAAAGTAACCTGAAGCAAAGATGTTCCACTGGAGAGAGAGACTGTTCTCCAGGCTGAAAGATGGAAAATATTACTTCCACAATTTTCTCCACTGCAACTTCTCTTCTCTTCTCAGCTGGCTCCTTTTCCTCTCCTTCACCTCAACTTGTGCTCCAGCCGATCTCCAACTTATTTCCGAGCAATTTCCTCACTTCTTGAGCTCGTCTCTCTCTCTCTCTCTTGCTCGCTCTCTGTCTCCTCAGGCCTTCTCCTCGGGAGTCGCAAATGAATCAGGGCCGCTCAATTAATCGGGAGTAAAAAGCGCGCCAGCGAGTTTGTTGCTCTCTCCTCGCTTTGTAGCTCTTCCTCCGCAAGCTCGACTGGCTGTCTTTCTCTTTCTCGGCGGGCTTCCCAATTCCCAAATCCCAAACTCAAGCCTGTTCTGTGGCCAGTTGTTGAGCTAGACTGTGTGTCTTCACAGTCTCTTCACAGTGTCTTTAGAGTGTGCGCCGAAAGCTGCTTTCGTGTTGCCTTTTGGCGGCGCTGGATTTTCTGGCGCCGAGCATCTAGACGATTGCACTAAGCTAGAGAGGAAAAGAGGAGAAGAAGTCGGCTAAGGAGGAGGCAGAATTGCAGAAGAGAGGGAATCTGATTAGCAGGTAAAAATGGTGCGTGTGCAGGCCCGTTCAAAAGCGCACACTTGCAAGAGACAGTGGCAGGCAGTTTGTTGTTGTTGTGTGAGTGTGAGTGTGTGTGTGCGCGCGCGCATTTCCAACGCGTAAGAACCAGAGCTAAGCAGTTGCCAGTGGAAACTTCTTGTGTAAGATTGGCGCTCTCTTTGCTCTTTTGCCACTTTGCTCTTAGTCACACTTTACTGCCTCCAAGCTCGCCCCAACCAACCAACTGGCTGCCTAAGTCACAGCTTTGGACTCCCCCCGGGCCAAGTGTGAGTGCCCTATTCTCTCTGGCTGCTGCTGCTGCTGGGCCAAGCACCAGCGTTTGGCCGAGACGAGCCAAATGACGCCAAATGACGAGCACTTCGTGGAGGCGCCCGCTGGGAAACGGATTGAAACAAGCAGAGGTGGCAAATGGTGGCGACGAGTAGGGCTTGCCGGGCGGCCCACGTTCATTTGTGGCTCGTGTGGAAAGTCTAGTTGAGTGCGAAATGAGCCGAACACAGTCACAGGTTTTCCGTCCGCTCTCTCACCCGCTCGCTCGCTCGCTCGCTTGCCACCTGCACGCGGCCGCAGCATGTCCCCCGTGCGCCTCCTCTGCAGCCCCAGTCTAGGAGGAAGACGTGGAGCTCGGCGCCGCGAGCTCCAGACGCCAGAGCAATCGTCACCTTGCAGTTATCAATCGGCCGCCAGTTCATCCGATTCCGCTCCTCTGCCTTTCCAAGACTCGCCACAACCTTTAACCCTTGGAGTGCGCGCCCTAAGGATCGGCCGCAGCTCGTCCGCGGGTGGCCACTAGTGGCCAGTCGCCAGCCCCAGTCATTGGCCAGCCCCAGTCAGTGGCCACTCGGCGGCGTCCAGCTGGCCACGCGCCAGCAGAAAAGGTGGACCGCTGGCCGCGCGGCCGACCCTTAGGGCGCGCGCACTCGCCCAGAGGATTCTCTGCGCTGGTGCGGCTCGCGCGCTCGTGCACCTGAGCATTGCAGAGTGTGTGCAGAGTGTGGCCGCAAGCGCGCACTGTCGCAGCCAGTCCCTAGCAGCCAGTCTCTAGCTACAAGCGCGCCAATAACAACAAAATATGGCCAGCAAAATGGCCGCACACTTTTGCTCCCCGCCGATCAAGGATAAAAAATAAAATTCGCCAAGCTCGGCCAGACACAAGTGGCTGGCCAGTGGTTGGTTGTAAATGTTGGCCTGCGAACACACACAGCGCGCGCTCAGATGGTTATTATGATTGTTATTTTTACCACGCACTCCAGCCAGAGCGGCTCAGTACCGGCTGGCTCTCTCACTCGGCGGCTCTCTCACTCGCTGGCTTTCTAACTCTCTCTGGCTCTTGGCGGCTCGGCTGTGTCCAAGCGAGCGAGTGAGAGTGAGAGTGGAACTGGCGGCCAAGAGATGGCCAGGAGAGCCAAAGGGCTGAGAGTGAGGCTGGGCGCGAGTGGTGCGAGTTGGGGGAGCCAAATCGAAATCGGAATGGAAATCCCAATCGCAGGCGAAAGGCCAGCGCGAGCGGCCAGAGTGCGGCCACAAAGGGCCGAGCGAGAGAGAAGACAGAGAGCGCGGGGAAGCAAAGCGCGGGGAAGCAAAGCGCGCACCAAAGCAGAGCCAATTGGCACAGTGCGAACGGCCACAGACTGTCTGCGGCCGTTCGGGACCTTGAAATTTGGATTCCGCACGGCCGCCACTCTCTGCGTCCAAGCTCGGCCCTCCGAGCAGCTCGGCAAACACAGGCCAACCTTACGGCAAACAAAGAGACAAAATTATTATTATGCAACCGTTTGCGAGAGATGGACAACCGCAGTGAGCGAGCGAGCGGCGGCCCAACGACGAGGGACGAGCTATGAGCGACTAGAACCGGTTGCCAAGCTGAGCGCAGGCACTTGCTGTCTCGAACTGGGCCGGCCTTTGCTCTTGGATGAGAACAGACACTCTTGGCCAGGCTAGACACTCTAAGGCGCCGCTCTTCTGGCTGGCCGGCGTTCGATTTAGTTTTCGTGTTCCAAATTGAGCCTCCTCTTGGTGTGGTGGAAAAGCAAAGCACTTGTCGTGTGTGTGTGAGTGTGCTTGCAACTGTTGCTTTATTTAAACCGGCCGACAAACGAGCCGAATGCCAATGAGTTGGTCTTGAACTTGCGGCGCTCTGGTTGGGCCCGGTGGAAATTGCTCACTCGCTAGCTCGCTTGAGGTGGCCAGGCGGAGGGAAAAGGGGAGACAAGGAGTGGAGAGGAAATTTTCAATTTATCTGGAGGGAAAAAATTGTAGAGTTACTGCTCACGAGACACAGTCTCTGCAGGCGAAGAGGGGCGCACAGTGCACACACAGTGCAGTTTTTGCACTATGCACCATACACACTCTCTAGTGCACACTGTTCTTCACTGCACACTCTCAAGCGCACAGTGCACAGTGAGCGGCGCACCAGCCCAGCTCACACCTGTGGCTTTCAGACGCGCGCGCACCAAAATAGTGCGCCGCCAAAGGGCCGGCCGCACTTGGCAAGAGTTGGAAGACAAACAGACTAAACGGTGCCAATGCAAACTGGCTCCACTCGCTTGGGCCGCTCCAGTGGAGTGCAGGTCACTTATCTGGAAGGATTGCAGCCCAGTTGTCGAGCGGGGCCGTTGGTCGAGCGCACAGGAAGAGCAGACGAGTGGGAGTGGGAGTGGGACGAAGTGGGTGAAAAATAGAATTAAGTGAAAAAGATAGAAAAATAGAAATCGTAAAAATAGTTGACAATTATCTCTATCTCAAGTGGCGCCGAGGGCCAAAACGGGCAGAGGAAGGAGGCAAGGAAAGGAGAGGGAGAAACAAGAGAGCTAAGGAGGAGACCAAATGAAGTTGAGTGAGCGAGAAGGAAGCTGCAAGTGAAACTGGTCTTATCAGTTTCACTTGCAGCACAGTGAGAGAGAGAGTCAAGTGATTTCTGGCTGCTCGTTTCGAAATCGGCGCGCCTGCTCATCAGCAAGGCGCGCTCTTGGCCCAATCGGGCGCTCTTGTCGCTCGAGGTGAGAGGGGCCGCCAGTGACAGTGATTAGGCCCGAGCACGAGACTTGGTCTCGCGGCCGCCCAGCAAGAGAGTGCGCCGCCGTCTTGCCGGAGGGAAAGGCCGCCCAGAAGCCAGTTCGTAGTGGGGGCACGCCGAGTGAGGAGGCAGGAAAAGTTGCTCATGTGACGCCTCTGGGCTTGTTTGCTAGAGACTGGGACTGGCGGCGGCGCCACTTTCAGCTCCTTCTGGCTGCCATCTCGTGGGGGCCGCCGATCCAGTAATCAAGCGATCCAGCAATCAAGTGGCGGCGGGCCTGCAGTGTGCCCAGGTGGCTCCTTCGGGCGCGCCACTTGTTGTCGCGGGCGAGGGCGAGCGCCGCGGAGACAGCGAGTGATAAATGGGCTCTAGGGGCTGGCTGGGGGCTCTGTGCGTGTGGAGAGGAGCGCGCCTAAGGTTGGCCCCCATTCGGGCGGCACTTTGGGGGCAGAATCTGCGAGCGGGCCTCTGCGCGTGCAGCCTGCACTTGTCCAATGGGGAGCGAACCCTGAGGATCGGGCACTCTGCAGTCTACAGTGCGCGCGAGTGCAGATTGAAGAGTGCAGTGCGCCAGGCACAGTCTGCGGCGGATCATTGCAGACGCGTTGGCCATAAAACGGAAAGCGCACGCAGCTTGTGGGTTTTTTCCGCCCTCTTGCATGCAGAAAATTCCCAGTCACGCGCCCTCGTGGCCAAGCGGCGCCCCCGAGCTTGTCTACAGTTTGGGGGCGCTCGTCCACAGCTAAGGAGAGCTCGTCTACAGCTTAGCTCGCCCACAGATGGAGCCAAGCTCTGCCAGTTGGCCACTGGCAGCCAATCTGTTGGGCGCAAGTGTTGCCGATTGAGCCGAGCCAGAATGCAGCCCAATTGGCAGGGATGCCACACACACGCTGCGTGCATATGCAAATGAAATGCCCCCATGAAAGAGCGCCGCGATGAGAGAGCGCATTTTGCATTCAGCAGGCAACATTCAGCATTGAGCTGGCAGCAGGCAGCAGGCAGGTGCACGGCCGCCAGACACGATCCCGCCAGATAGAGACTGTCTGCGGCTTCCATCGAGCCGAAAGAGCGATAGAATTTGGGCCGAATTGGTGGGAGACTTCCACTGGCCGACATTTGCGGCTCTTCTTCCAGCCGTTCTGCCTGTCTAAGCTTGACTCTCCTCCGTCTGGCTGGGCCACTTCTGGGCCAGCTCTAGTCTGTGGCGCGCTCCACAAGTGGCCGCCCGCAGCCAGACCCAAGCAGCAGCTCGGGGGCGCACTTTTGCTTGGTTGCAAAGATTGGAGAAGAGAGCGAAGAAGAAGAGAGAAGAAGCAGAAGAAGAGAGAAGAAACTGGAGAAGAGGAAGACTAATGCACTAATGCCGCTCACCAGGCGCTCAAATGGATTGCAGAGGAGCACGCAAAAGACATCGCGCGGGCTTCTGGTGGCAATCGATTTTGCGCTTGGAGGCTCCCTTTTTGCGCGCTTGGTGCCACTTGTTGCTGTCCATTTTGCGGCCGCTTAAGTTTTAAGTTTGCGGCCACACACTGGCCCTTAGCTGCGGCCCATTGGTCTGCTCTGCTGCTTTGCTCTGTTGTTGCTCTGATGCGGCTGGGCCCTGGCGGCTGCTCGCCGGTTGGTGTCCATCGAGCGCAGTTTGCGGCCCGTTCCAGTGCTGCTGGCCAGCAGAGAGCCTCACGCGGCGCCGACTCGTCGCGGCTCCCGCTGGCCGCCGGCGGAATCACAAGTGGCTCGAGCGGTGAGCCGAGATGGCACTCGAGCGGCCAGAGAGGCGAGCCAGGCGCGCGCCCAGTCAGCCGAGCACACCTGCCCGCTGGCGAGCGGGAGGCCACTGGACGCCACGAGGGGCCCGTCTCAGAGTGGCGGCCAAGCAGACGGCCGGCTGACACTGGCCGCTGGCCACTTGGAGGAGGCCCGGGCGGCGCCGCCTCGCCCACTCGAGAGCGGCCGGAATTCGAGATTCGAGCTAAGGGCCGGCGCTTAGGACGGGCGCTTAGGAGGGGCACTTGGCGGGCGCGCTGCAGCACAGAGCGCGCAGTGCGGGGGCGACCTGCTTCTGAGGCCCCGAAGTCTGCGCGCACTCTGCTGCAGACAGTCATTGGGGCAGCGCGCGCAGTAAACTGCAGCGAACTGCCGCAGACTGCAGACTGCAGCTCGCAGGCGCACTGCTCACTGCAGACTGGCTCGCCCGCACGAAACTGGGCCCATTCGCGCACTGCAGACGCACACTCGCCCCTTGCGGTCCGGCTTGTGTTTGCTCAGGGCCCAAATCCATTCACAAACACACAAATGGGCCACAAATTGAGCCCAAATTCCCATTCGGCCCGGGCCGCGCGGCAACAGGTAGGCAGCCGATGGGCTCTGATTGGGGCCGGTTGTGCTCGCGGCCCAATCTTGCCGCCGGGCCACCCACTCGGCGGCAGGAGAGGAAATAAAAAATGGGCCGCGCCAGTTGGCTGGGCAAACAGAGACAGGGGCAAGAGTCCGCCAGGCAGACTCTTGCCTTACACTGCGCCAGTGCTTTGGTACACCGAGGAGGTCAGAGACAGACCCTTCTGTGGGCCAGTTTGAGCTCAGCTTGCGCCCAGTTTGTCTCCGGTTTGCCCGCTTGAGCCCCGAGGAGTGGGGACAATTTTCCACACACTGCCACTTGGGCTCAGAGCGCAGGCCCAGCTCGCCGCTTGCATTATCCTCCTCCTTACCTTAGGTCCACCCCAGTCGTACAATTCAGCACCACTGCCGCTCGGGCGCGCAGATCGGAAGCCGCTGGTCAACAAGCGGCCGGCCGGGAGCGGCCAGTCTGCGGCCCCGGCGACACTGGCGCAAGATGCCGCCCGGAATGTCGCCGACGCTCAGGCCGCGGGCGCGTCTTTGGCGTTCAGGAGAGTTCGGGGCTCGCCCACGGGCTGCCGCTGCGGGCCGCGCCAGACAGACTGTGGCGGGAGAGAGTGGTGGCCAATTTAAAGTGGGGGAGGAATGCCCGGGCGGCGATCGCAATCAGAGTTTTGAGGCCACCCTCTGCCCAGAGGGCGGCCTGGACCCCGTAAAGACGCGCCTCGAGTGGGAGTGTGTGCGGGCGAACACAGTCGCGCGCCCCGTTCGGCCGGCTGGAAATGCCCCGAGCGGCGGCCGAATTCCCCGCGCCAATGAAGCACGACGGGCGCAGAGTGCGCACCAGAAAGCAGAGCGCTCTGCTTTGGGATAGCGGACGGGTGAGTGCGGGCCAGCACCAGCAGGCGGGCGGCCACTGAGGGCCGAAGAGCAGCACAGAGCGCGCAGAGGCCAGCAGCGCCCCTCTCTCTCTCTCTGTGTCTGTTGCGGGCCCGCGGTGGTTGGCGTGCTGCTGCTTCTGCTGGTGGAGCGTGGGCCGAATTTAGTGCGGGCGTGTTTAGTGCTGGGCTGGCTCGCATTTGTTGCTCCCAATGGTGCGCCGCGCACTTCTGCCCCTGCGCACTGGCCAGCCGGCGCGGCCTTGGCTCCAAATGCCTCCAAATGCGCGGCCACTTCAGCCCCGCTCCATCGGCTCCATCGGCCCTTCTCGGACTCGGACTCATACTTGGACACGGGCCGGACTGACCGGTCAGGCCGGCGGACAGAGGCCGGCCGACTGGCGCTTGAGCTTGAGCTCTGCCGGGCCGCGAACTGAGACTTGCACGCGGATTCCAGAGCCCAAGGGGAGCCACATCGGGCGCAGAGGCGCAGAGGAAGCGCCCGTGTGTGTGTGTGTGTGTGAGCAGCAAAAGGCAGGAGGAAGTTCCAACAGGCAAAGCCAGTGGGGCCTCCAGCGCCATTGGGCTACGAGAAGCGAGAAGCGAGAAGGGAGAAGCGCCGCAGGAAGAGGCTGAAGAAGAGGGAGAAGAAAGAGAGCGGCGCATTGTGGCCCCTGCGCGCTGGTGCCCGATCCCTTGTGCTGGATGCCTTCTGGTGCTCGCGGCGGCGCACTCGTCCCTCGAACCGCTCGCCTGGCCCTCCAGCTTGGCCCCGGAGCAGCGCCGGGGTCGAGCTCTTGGGCGAGAGTGGCCGCTTTCGTATGTAAACATATCGCGCGATTGCGATTCCCCGCTGGACACCAGACAAGGAACGGGCAGCTCCGAGGGGACCGAGCGGCAGGAGCAGAGGCAGAGGCAGAGGAGCAGCAGCAGGCAGGCAAGTAAGCAGGAAAGCAAGCAAGAGGCCAGCCCGATCGATCGATCGCTCACTTTGTGGCCCGCAAATCGTTGACCAAGTGTGCGAATTCTCACCTTGTGCGCTTTGCTTGTGTGCAAGCCTCTGTGTCTTTCTCTATGTGATGCGCCGCACCGGCAATTCAATTGATTTCTTCTCCAACGCTTCAGTGAATGCGACCACTCAGTGAATGTCCGTCTCTGTTTGTGTGTGTGTGGACTTATTGCTCCAAATACAACTAATGGATTATTATTCTCTCCCAAACAGCTCTGCCAAATTGTGAGCCCCCCACCCAAAGAACCAAGAGACGGGAGATCATCGGCAAGCATCGGAATAGTTGCAGTCAAGTGTGAGCAGATTTTCATATTGTTTGCGGTCAGCATGAGAGAATAGTGGCCAACTTGTTGCATCACACACAACACACAGACACAGAGACACACACTTACTAAGAGAAAGACTAAGAGATGAAACAAAGGCCTTAGATATTGGAGAAGCAAATTAACAAGCACCAAGTGAATGGCACTGCTTCAAGGAGCAAAATAGTGCCAAGTTAACTCAGTGCACGCGACCACAACATTAGCCAGTCTCTACTGCTTGCTTATTGCTCTTTCCTATTCTTCTTCTTCTTCATGAAACGGGCCCGGCAAATCCCCGCGCTCCAAAGAAGAAAAACAGGTAAAAGTTATCACACCAACTGCAACCACCGGCAACTATTCACCAACCAATTACTCAATTGTTATATTATTCCAACACATCACATCATATCATATCACATCACATCACAAGTTAAGTGATCTACCAAATCCAGCCAGTATATATTAACACCTCGTGCACACAATTAGAGATGATAGATTAATTTAGCAGAAAATTTTGTAATAATGCATGAAAGTAGGAGCAAGCTGACCAGTATTGCAGCAGAGCACAACAGAATACTGCCCACCAAATTGTTACCCACACAGTATATGAAATTTATACTTGTTTTTATCCTTTGGCAATCCCAGTTAGCCAGTGCATTATATTTACAACAACAACAACAACAACAACAACAGCAACAACAACAAACTCAGCAACAACAAACTGCTCAACAACAACAAACCTCAGGCCCCACTGGTGCGTCCATGAAACAGCCCCAGCAACAGGGACCCATATTGGCACCCATTGCTGGCGCCTCACCTGTTGATCTATCAAGTAATGGAGCAATCATTCAAGCTTTGAGCCAGTTTGCCGCCCAGCAGGCGTCTGGACTCGCGGGAAGCAATGGCGCCACTCAGTTGGCTGGCCAACAATCGTCAGTGGTTGTCGCCAATCAGACAGCTGGCTTGGTGGGCGCTCCGGGCGGAGTTGGCCCAGCTACGCCAAACAGCAATCAATTCGTCATCAAATGGATCCATAATGATCCCAAAAATCAAATGGCCTATGTCAGTATCACGCCAGTTAATTATACAAATTTGCATGAGCCCAGAATTGAGCTAAGGTATCAATCGAAATACCCATTTGTTAGCCTAGATGAACGAACGCCAAACAATACAGTTGTGGCCGCTATTGTTGTTAACGATGAGGATTCTGGCCCCAATGGGGAGACAACGCTCAGCATTGAGCACGGCAATGAATTGGGCCATTTTAAAATTGTAAGCACCCCTTTTACCAACACCATTCAAGTTAGTGGAGCACCATTATCAAGACTCCGAAATCCGGAATATAATCTAACAATAGTTGCCCGCGATCATGGATCTCCGCCCAAATCATCGAGCTCTAATTTAGCCATCAGACTTCACGCCTCGCCTCACAGTCCTAGCTTGATTGCAAGCAACACTAATGCACCTCTCGAGCCTCAGCCAAGCTCTAAGCCACCTGTTACAGATCTCATGTATATTGGCGCCACATTAGTTGTTATCTTTTCAGCACTTGTATTTCTAATCATTATCGGCTGCGCACTCATTCAGAGGCCCAAGAACAAAAACCACAAAGGGGCCCCACCAACGACAAATGGTCGCACCAGAAGTGGGACAAGCTCGAGGAATCTTAGTCATACAACTGACCAGTGTTCGGCATATTGTTTAGGCTTGACAAATATGAACAATACGCATCTCTGAATCCTGCACAATGAGTTCCTTCACACCCAGACCTCAACATTCTGACCTTGATACCAAGATACAGATGTATCGGATGTATCTGATGAGAAGATCCACCATATTTACACGAGTACGAAACTGTAGGAGATGAAATTTATTAAAATTGTTAATTCTTTAGACCGGCCGGCACACATGGAATCAATTAGATTTTTTGTTTTTTTGAACTATTTTTCTATCTAAAAAAAGTTCTTCGACCTTTATTAACAGATTTCGAGTGTATTTACTGTGTTTTGAGTTAGCTCATTCACTTTGGCCTAACCTATAATGAATACTAGATATGAAACTTGAAAAGTGGCTTTGCTTGTGATAGGCAGGCTTGAGTTGTCATGTGATCTGTTCAGTGGACATGATAGTTGTGTGGAGATTCTTGAGTGTACAAAGCGCTTAGATCGCCCGATGACGCTCAATCAAAAGCCGACCCTCCTCTCTAAGGGGTCGAGAATATGATGTGTCACAAAAATGTCTAGAAAGAGAATCGTATCTCTTATGAGCGATCCTCGTTAATGATGAAAGCCATACGGTAGCGAGATGTATATTGATTGTTGATGGTTGTATCCTCCTCCTCTAGTCCTCCAATCGCCTTCCCCTCCTTTTGCCCGTCTTTGTCCTTAGGCGCCTAGATCTTCGAATTCCAGACTGTTCAAGTATTTTTCTGTTCAATTTATAGGCGGGACATTCAGCAACACGAAGCTTTATGAGACTACTCTCTGCAGTCAGAACGTCGTGCAACTCGGATTCGCGATGTCCTCTCTTGTTCAGAGAATCAATCAGCCGATCTATGGACTCCGGTTGATGGTAAAACCACCATTTCTCCTTTGGCCTGTTAGGACCATGCACGAGACATGTCTCTTCATCTCCAGTGCAATAATTCATTTCGTCAGTGATGATACCATCCTGCTCAGCCTGACAGTTATCAACGGACTCAACCGCATTTTCGTTTTCTTCATTACTGTTGCTTATGGGAGGCTTGACATCGCCATTGGTCTCACCATTCGAAGGTTCTACTAGGTCACTCTCTGCCTCAATGTAACTTTCACTTTTGATCACATTAATTTTGCAATCTTGTTGCTCCTCCAGCTTGTCACAAGGCAGATCTTCTGTCGAGCACTGCGCATCACAAGTTTTTGCTCTGATGAGGTCTGTTTCATTCGGATGTATTAAAGGATTCTCTTTTCCAAACAATTTCTTGTAGCGCGACTCCAGGGGGGTTGGCTGAGGTAGACACTTGCCGACGTAATCATCATCTTGTTCAACAAATATACCTGGCAAGGATTGGAATAGCCAGTAGCGCCTATACGCTCTGTCACGCCCTATCGGGTGAATTGCATACAGGGACTGGTGAGTTCTGAGCTGTATCCTGAGATTGAGTAGAACCTCATTGAGTTGCTCGAGTCTTATGGCTCGCTCTCGTTGATAATCCTCGTAATCAACCGTATTTTGTTGATAGGCTCGCTCTAGCTCCTCAAATGATTGATCTTCTGAGGCTTGCCCGTTCTCACCATCATGACCATTGGAGTGACCATTCACTGTCGTGCCATTGATAGCTTTATCAAATGAAATCTTTTTCGACTTGGATTCTATTATCTCGCCATCTTCTTCAGCATTATCGGAAGTGCCATTGGCTTTCAGGCAACTTTTCAAGATGGAGTGACCATCGTGAGCATCTTTACCGTCCGGAGATTGGTTGTCACCATCCTCGGTGCCTGCGAGACGGTGTAGTTCATTTGTTTGCTTGTTATTGTTGTCATGGCTGCCAAGGTTTGTGCCAGATGGTTCGTTCTTTCTCTTCGGAGGCTGAATCCTCTTGACACAATTCTCCCTATCCCAACGTGCAAATTCTGCCGCATCTTTCCTATACTTCTTCCTAAGCTCCGTCAACTGTTCACTGGCACCATCCATGAAGGAACGGCTCTTAATAAATGTGAGTAATTGGTTGATAAGCGTATGAAGTATCTTTATCCTTTCGCTTATATCAAGATCGTAAATTGTACCCTCGCTAAGCTTCTTGACAAGATCTGGTTCTTCCATGCATAACCAAAGTCCGGGATCCTCTCGCGAAGAATACCATCCATTGTAAATAGTCCTATTTTTTGGAAAGCTACCAGATTGTAATAGATGCAGTCTAAGTATTTCTGTGACATTCGTTGAGTTGATCTCCATCTCTGGCAATGGTTTTACGAAAGTTTTCTTCAACTCTCTGGCAGCCTTTATAGCCGCCCCTATACGATCATTGGTTTTAACGTACTTCTCTCCATTCTCATCCTCGTTTTCGTCGTCATCCTCATCCTGGGGATGCTCATGATGATCAATATGTTCTTCGTTCTCTACCTCATCATGTTCGCTATCGCAGTCTGTTGCATCTGAGTCGTGCCCATTCTCAGCCTTTGGGCCCAACTTACTGCTCTGTTTGGTACCTGAAGGTGCAGAATTGGTCTGTTTAAGTTCACGCATAGAGTCATCATCTAAGCCGTAACCATGTTGAGTTGGTTGAGTATCAAGGATAACTCTCAACAAGAATTGTACTAGAGTTCCCAAGGGGCCATCCTCATTTTTGTCTAAAAGAATCTCCTCCAATGTATCGAAATTCAACCCATCGGGGTAGATTGTATTAAGGTTGTAGAGATCATCAAAATTGTATATAGCCTCCATGATGTATATAGAATCACCGAATAACTTTTCAGGTATTTCACAGATAACGGGAGTCGGTTGAGGCAATCTTTTGAGGTCATCTCTTTCCAGATCGTCACATTTCTTTTCCCAGTTCTGTAAGAACGAGGCAGCCTTCTTCCTCTCCTCTTCTTTCTTCTGTCTCTCAATCTGTTTCTGTAGGGCCATGAATTCCTTCTTCCTCTTGGCTTCCAACTCTTTTTCCTTGGCGAGCTCAGCTTGTTGTTGGGCCTTCCTCTTAGCTTCCTCCTCTTTCGATCTTGATCCATCAATTGACTTCCGGTCTTCACCCTTTGGTCTCTTACCACGTTTGCCAGGTGTGGAAGATGGAGACTTGGGCACATAACCACTAGCGGCGAGAAGTGCATCGGCTAGCTCTTGATTCTTTTTACTCTTCAACTTCCTACCATCAATTTTACCAGTGGGTGTGAGTAATGATGGATCGAAGCCATCGGGTACGGGCATCGCATACTTTTTCGGGTCATAAGGATATTTCTTCTTCTTCTTCTTGGCTGGCTGGTCATCTATGGATTGCGCCGTAGTATCAAGTTGATCAGTTAGAGCCATGCTAGATTCGTCGTGTGAGTGATGGTCGCCATCATCTTTCCGAAGTGAAGCCGCTGTTTTGGCCTTTTTACGGCCCCTTTTCGGTACAGGAGTCTCCTCGGATTCATTATTGTTAAGTGACTCATCTAATTGCTTCCTACGTTTCCTTCTCTTCTTAACAGTTTGTTCCGGTTGATCAGTGGCTTGTTCGGACTCTAAAGCTTCCTCATAGGTTAGATCGGATTTACCAGTTCTACTACATGTCCATACTAGACTTTGAACCTCGAGATATCTTTTGTAATAATCGTCATGATTGGTGAAAATTTCGTTGGTTCTCCAAAAATAAAACACCTCATCATCAGGGCCCAGGTTTTCCGGAACCGGATTTGGTTGAAACGGTTGCTTATTTAATAGAGGCATATTTGGTTAGATGTTTCCGTATCTGTGGAGATAATTTTTTGTTGCATGAGATAATGTTAAATTTCTTCTAATAAAGACTTTGGTTTAATAGTCGAGTAAACTAGGTTTGCAATAAGTAACGAGGACAATGATGAATTAGGTTCCAGGCCCTAGGGTAGTGGAATACGTCTATACGTGTATCAATGATTTCGTAATTATGTTGTCTAATACGGCAGATGAATCAATGTATTGCCTCTCTCAGATGTTATGGTTGACGACAGTGATATTTCAATATGATTTTAGCAACATTATGTGTCGGGCACATTGCTTTGAATGAGCGAGGAGGAATAAGCAGGCGAGAGCGAGAGAGATAGAGTGGGAGATGAGATTGCTTTGGGGATACAATAACTAACCCTCGATTTCTCTCTTGTTAGTTTCCACATATATCGGATGGTCGTGTTAGTTGTGGTATTAGTTGGTCGAAAGACATCAGCTGTGGCTGTATCCCCACTTCCATCACTACCGCTGCCATCGACGCGGCAGGAATAGTTGGATATCCTACACAAGCGGACCGAATGGTTTGCTTTCGCTTCGCAATCTATCTCTGTCTCTCTCCGTCTCTCTGCCTCTCTCTGCTTGTGTGCGTGCCGCATACAAACGCGCGCATGTGGCGAGGAGACTAGTCGCCGTTTCGTTGCATTGTGGCGCGCCGACGTCCGTGCTTTCAGACTGGGAGAAGAGAATGGGAGAGCAAGCCTCTGTGCAGACGGCGCGCAACGCGCGCTCCTTGCCTGCTTATCCTTGTGCACGTGTCTCTGCGTGACTCTTCTTGGTAGGATTCGGTCGCTCTACAGACACATGCAGTACCCTTGAATATTTCACATAGAACGACACGCACGAAGCCGCTCGATTCTGTGCACCGACTAAATCTCGCTCTATTCCCAAGAGATTTTCAACCTCTCCCTGAAACTGCCCAAATCCACTCCTCAGAGCACCGGCTTCCGGACCGGGAGATTCACTCCGACGACAGACTGCTCATCAGAGGATACTCGATGATTACCTTTGTCATCGGTAATCATCGAGAAGTGATTATATCTGACAGCCACATTGAACTCGCTTCATGTTGTTGAAGCCAATCAATCAATGGCTCGACTAGCCTCTTGATGCAGCCCAGACATCACGGGACGGTTAATTCTTGGCAGAATATCTACCTTAGAATTGTCCTTCCGATTCGACTCATGGATTATTCAAATAGAAGAGAGTATAGGTTCAAAAAGTATAGACCGAGCTCATTTGGCTCATCAAATGCAGTCAACAGCACGAAGTTGGTCGGTCGCATCGATGAGCATTCAGCTTGTTTTTTGCATTGTAGTTTTTAATTTTAATTTAATCAAATTGTTCGATTTGCATGAAAGAGTGTTGCCTGCTGACTGCTTCATCAACGGCCGAAAATCAATTCGGGTTAATTATCATACTCATTCCAGTGAGCCCATTAGTTGGGTTGATTGCACAGTCGACTGCACCTTGATTGTTCTCTCTGAGATAAATGATTTAGTTGACCAAAGCATACGCTTGTGTCAAGATTGGGCCTCTAATGAAAGTGTCTGCTGGTCACTCCGCATAGTTCCCGATGGTTTCTATTTGTTATTGCAATTGAATTTTGAGTTTGGAAGATTTTTGGTTTTGAGGTATATGATAACATAGTTGTATTGCATGGGGTTGAGGTATAAGTGGATGACTGGTTAACAAGTAAAATGGTGATAACATAAAGAGAGTGAAATGTGTGAATGACCCTGAAGATTTAGAACATCAAGGAGTGCTCTCGAGCACTTGGGAATGGGATCGGTGGGATATGGAAAGTGTGGGTTCAGTCGAGGCATCGCAAACAAAATAGCGCTAGGTCCTAGGGGATTACGCAATGGGGAGGAGGCCAAAGACATGGTGGTCGATGGTGCGAGTGTGGTCTCGTGTCAGCTTATTGTTGAACATTTAGCTATGGGGAATGGTCTATTCCTTGAACTAAACTTACCTCCAACAACTTCGTTTCCATCAGCCTCTTGTCTTGCATTCCATCGTCATTGTTGCTGGCTCTGCTCGAACGTCCACTACTGGGCGTTCCTGGCCGCGAATACATGTATCTTCTCGTGAATCTAGTCGGTGTCAGTGTGGACTTGTCCGATCGTTCTCCATCCCTGAAAGTTGAATTATCAGCGCCCCCTTGATGGGCACGACGCCTCAATTCCTCAACTGTTGCTCCCAACAGTTTGAGAGCGGCTAGATACTTGTGTATCCAGTCTTCCTGGCGCCCATTTGATTCGGAAGATCTCAGCTCAGGGAACAACTCAGCAAGACCATCTTTCAGTTGTTCAATACGGGCGGTTAGATTCCTTTCTCGTTGTCCGGCATTACTTAATTCGTGCTCGAAATGGATCAACTCCTGCCGAAGACTTTCATCGTTACTGGCAACCTTGGCGCTCAGTTTTCCATGCAACTCCCTTAATTCAGCCTCCATCTCGCATAAGGTTCGACTCATTGACAGCTCTTTCACTTCCCTTTCATCTTGCAACCTCTTGAGCATGTCGTCTTGTTTACAATTCACAATTTGTAACTCCTTCAGCCGGTTTTCCATCAAATTTTTGGCCTCTGAAACCTCCTTAAATCGAGCTGCTTGATCCTTTAACGCTCTCTCTAACGCCATACGATCGGATTCAAGTTCGTTGATTCTAGCACAGGTCTCATATTCTTCTTGTTGCCTATTGGATCGATGAATATCCAGCTGTATCTCAGTTGCACTTAATTTAGCCTCTAGATCTTGAAGTCTATTGCTAAGGTTTGCGTTTGAAAGCTCATATTGTTGCACTAGAGATCTTCTCTCTTCTAATTCCCTCTGAAGGCTGCTGAGATTCTCCTCCCTCTCGGTTTGTCCTGCCAACAATGATTTGAGGTTGGCGTTTTCTCGCTCTAAAGTCTCTACCATTTGTCGATGCTCCTCTTTCATTTCATCACGGATAGAGCACTGTCTTCTTAGATTGTCGGCCGTTTCTTCAAGGGCGAGGTTTGCGCTCGCCAACTCCAATTTGAGCTTACTCGACTCTTCATGGATTGATTGTCTCGAAGTTCTTTCGGCCTGAAGTTCCAGATTCAATTCGTTTAGCCTGGAACGAGTTTGTTCATGTTTCTTTGTTTCAGAGACTAGAGCTGTCTCAACATCATGCAGTTGGCTCCTTAATTTGTGCAAAGGATCGCCCTTTGCCTGACGCCAATCTGATTCGCCAGATTCCTGTTTATCGAGTAAAGTTTCAATCGCTATTTCAATCTCATCTTTAGACAGGCTACTGGCTGCAATCATGGAGAAGAGCCTCTCAGACGAATAAATCGAATGGTCTGTTCTATCAGAATTATGTCTTTTCCTTTCATTTTTCTTCATCGAGGGGCCTCTTTGTTTGGGCTGCGTTTGGTTGGATTTTGGATTGAACACGCCAATCGAAATAGACGAGTCCAGCTCATCGAGAGACGGAATAGTTCCAAGAGGTGTGGTGTTTTGTTTATCGAGTTCCGATAATTGAGGAGTATTCACCTGCTTGGTTTGCTGCTTCTTGCTAGACGGAATGGTAGTTCTAGAACCATTCTGTTTGTTCTTCTTGTTCTTAGAATTGATTTTAGCATTAGAGCCTGGGGGAACGACATCAGCGAAATGGACTTGTTTGTTATTTGTGGTTTTGTGACCAGAATTCTTGTCGTAAGTTAGACTCTGATTAGACTTAGCGGATGCTAGTTGAGAACCAACTAGGATTGACTTATTGATGATTTTATTGGAAAGACTCGCCCCAATGTCGTATCCTGATATTGATGAGAGAAGTTTGATCAAAGAGCTGTCTGCATAGTATAGCCTCTTGTTTTTGAGAACTAATTTGCGAAGCGCAAGCGTAATCATGAAACAGATGGATAATGTTGTGACTGTGATGGTTAGAGGTAAAGTGAAGGGTTCCATCATGGAGATCGCCATCTTTCCGGCCTGGAAGTTGTTGGAAATACTAGTCTCCTGAGTCTTTGGTGATTTTCGTCAAACGGACGATGAAGCCACATTAATCTCCTATAGGATTGAGCAGGCCGAAATAGGTACCAATTCTAGTAGAGTTCCCCTATAATAATGAGGTAAGGGGAGAACAGTACACTTGGATCATGGGTTCAAGCTTTTGCTTTTGGTGGTTTTGGGGCCTTAATTCTTTTGACCCTAGATGAGTCTGATACCATGAGGTAGGAAGGTTGTTCCTATTGAGTTTGTGTGAAAATCTTATGGATGGTCTTAGTGCATTCTAGATGAGGCTGTGCTAGTGGTACTTTTAGAGGAAGTTTGCCACGAGGCAGAAAGGACGAAAACAAAGCGTAGGCAAGGATTGATCTGGCTTCTGCGCGTGCATGGCGCTCATTTCGTATGCATCTGTAGCGCAGAATTTGCAGTCAAGATGCCAGACAAACACAATGGATTCTGTGATGCGGCCGCTCACAGTGTTGCGAAAGCGATAAACTTCGTTGCTTGCCCTGGCTCCAGTGGATGAGAAAAACCATCTGGCTTTCCGCAAAGGCACCTGAGTTATATCAAAGTTTGTCACTCAGAGGCATCCTTTTGTTATCTTAGTTCTTTATTTACATAGATTGGAACCCCATCCAGGGGCCATCACAATCATTATTGTTAAGTTAGGAATCAGATACAATTTTCTGCAACTCTAATTAATGAACATCGATTATTTCTTCACCGGCTCCATCCAAGGCCTCAAGATTGGCAAAGCATTGGGATAGGAGGCGCCCTTCTTTCTCTTTAATGTACCGTCGGGATTCCTAACCGGATAGGTGGCCATCACAATGGGTAGTTGCAATTCAATTGGCTTCTTGGTACTCGACGTTGCCGTTGAGTTAGTCACGATTTGAAAGAACACGTCATAGTGGATTTTTATCAGATGACATCCTCGTAGATTTGTTGGCGGCAATGCCGGAATATGGAGTGCCTCTTTTTTCCAAACATCAGTGGATTTTGCTGCTATCTTGCCCCGCTCTATTGCGGCTAGTTCTCGAGTCTCTGATTGGATAATCTTGTTTTTGGCTTTGTATTCTACAGTTTCCGTCAAGATAGCCCTAGTTCGCCTAATTGTCTGTTTGCTTGAGTTTTCAATCGAGGCCGAGATGAGTATATTCTCGCCGGGCACATAAGCTCCCCTATCAAGACGGACTTTGCATGAGATTGTTCCTCCTGTGGCGCCAGGCAAGAAGCAGGCTGCACCTGTTGGGCCAACCTTTTCCTCGGCCTCGCAATAGAAGGGTTGCTGCAACTGAGCTGGCTCGTTGTTGAGATCAATTGGGTTGATTATAATGAAAACTTGCTGGTTCTTGTGCACCAAACCGCTCGGTTCCTTGAGGACGGCGCGGCAAAAGTATTGCACCCAACCATGAAGTCCGAGGAAGGTCGAGGGCAGGTTTTGAGGCAAGCCCAGCTTGAAGGGAAACGTATGAACTCCAGGCGAGAGGACGAGAATTTTCTGCCTCTTCTCGCCCGTCTCCGAGTCTACTTGACTAGAGGAACTGCTCGACAGACAACTATCCTGGTCCTCGTCCTCCTCCTCGTTGCCGGCCGGCCCGTCGCCCAGCAAGCGCATTCGAAAGTCAATGTAATTCTCCCTGTCGCTTGCCAAAGTTTTCTGGCTCCTCTTGCTGCTGAATCGGACAACTCCCTCGCCGATGATGTGAAAGTAGAGGCCAGTTGCTGGCGTGTTCTCCTCCAACTCGAGCAGCACTTTTCCTGTCAGAAATGAGCCAGGAAAATAGAGCAAACTCTCATCGTCGAGCAAAATATTGAAGCGCTTCAATTTTCGTTCCATCTTGGCATCTCTCTTTGTCTCTCTCTCTCACTATATTTGGCTGATTTTTAACAATCTCTCCAACTCTTATTGCTCTCTACTCCTCCTTTTCACTTCCTATCGAGTCTTCCCAATTGGATTGTTATAGGATCGCTTATTTGAATCTTGGTTTGAATCTTCTGTCCAGTGGTCAACTTTTGGGAGAATTTTTTCTCTTGGATGAGGAGGATCCTTTCTCTGAATAATGGTCTTACTTCATGGGTCTCAGTTCTCTGGGCTGTCGCTTGGGATAAGTGGCAAATTAGAGACGGAGAATGAAAGCGGTGCGCTTGAAATTGGTGCCTTGGATTCTGAGAGACAATTTACGAAACAAAAGCTGCACCAAGATGGTCCAGAAGGCTACCTTGTAGCTGGAAGGGCTTACTTAAAAGCTTACCAAGAGATTCAATGGGCGATAACCAAATCTGGTCAACTCAAGTTGCGCGAGCCTTCCACCTCTTTTCTGACTTCCAACTCTTAGCTCTGTGAAACTTTTACTTGCTGTCCAGCAGCCAGTTGTCTTACACTGTACTGCCTCTTGTTTGCCAGCAACCAACAACATTCCTCTTTTCCCTTTCCCTTTCCTCTATCACTGTCTCACTCCTTCTCGGTGGGCAAAAGCAAAGCAACTAACACTGTTAACCAGCCTCACTGTTCCATCATCTGCAACTTGATTTCTGTCTCTTCCTTTTGCAGCCCGTTTCGCCATCCACCAACTTGGTTCATTTGGTCGGCGCTTCTCGCCGCTCTTGTCTAGCTGGCACGACTTAAGCTTAGAGCTGGTCTCTCTCTCTCTCTGTCTCTATTTAGTGTAGACGCTTCACGCTAGCTAGCCTGTTGGAGTGGCGCGCACACTCATTCGCTTTCCTGGGCTCGTATTCACAGGCTTGAATCAGAGGTGAGCCATAGGCAAGGAAAGGCTTGCTCACCACCGGCAACAACTTGTTTCGCTCGAGAGTCGGAAGGGAAAAAACATTTGGGGCACATTTAGTCACCTTCAATTGGTGTTGTTGTCGTGCCAGTTGGCAGTGGTGGGCCTTTTCTTCGGTTGGTTTCATTTGGCGCTCATTTCTGCGCAATCAGCGACCAATGCAAGTCGCATGAAGCGGAGGGCGCGGCCATTGGTTCTCGAGAAACGGGCTTAAGATAGAGAGGAAGAGAGAGAGAGAATGCTCGAGAGGAATGGAGCAGGTGATTTTTTAGCCCTAGTCTTGCATTTGAAGCCAACCGACTGGCAAACAGCAACCATCTGAACGCGCTTGCACCGCCCCCAAAGACTCACACTGGCTGGCAGATATCGAATATTTGCAATTCAACTCAACGGCTCGCAACAGGTCGACATCTCTCTCTTGTGGGCCTGAATCCAAAGGGATGCCCATAAAAGAAGTGCTCGTGTTCATTTTCCAGCCTTTCCATAGTTTTCAAAGCATATGTTTTGTTTTATTGGCTGCAAGTCAGTGGAAACACAGAGAAGAGAGAGAGAGAAGAGGCGCAGGTAAAAAGTGGAAAGCGAGCTCATCACGGCACGCTGATTGGGTATGGCACGAAGGCTGAAGAAGCTTGCTAGCGGCAAAAGAGCATCGGCCAGCAAGTTACTTGGCTAAACAAACACCTTGCCAAGTCTCACACTTTCGCTGTGCCCAAACAATGGGCACAAATTATACATCCTTAGGACGAGACTCTCTTTTCCTCTTTCATGGACTCAACACACACAGTCTTCATTCTCTAGCCATTTTATTACTGCTCATTGTCCGGCCAACAAAGTGAATTGTCATTGTGTATGTCTAGCTTAGAGAGTGCGAGTGCATCATTTATCACTCCCATTTGGTCAGGTACAATAGACGGTCGCAGTCGAGGAACAACTCTGACCATTTGTTAATTCGTTCATCCTCGGCAATGGCATCGAGATTGTGCTTTTTGGCTCCCTGGGAAATGAGGTAGAATATCTCCAAGTGGTCGTGCGCCTGACGACAAGCTGCCAGAATGGTTCCACTTGGGCCAGCTCTCATCTGGCCAGTCGCTCTGAATTGGGCCAGCTGCTGCATGGCCGCCTTGGTGTCTCGTCGAATTAGGTCCCATTGGTCATCCTTAGGGTCCATTGAGCCCTGTTGCTCAGCAAGAGAGGAGACGAGCTTGGCGGCGCACTCGACGATGTGCTCTCGTTGGCACGACTTCAGGTAGTTGAGCAAACTGTTTCCGTTTTCGTTGTTGTTGTTGTTGTTGCTCGAGTAGATCATCTCAGCCGCCCGCTCGTCCACAGACAGTTCCACCATGCTTCTGGGGTCACAATAAGGCTTACTGTAGGCCAACAATTTACCAACTCCAAACGCCTGGCCAACGAGATAATCTCTGTCCATTTTCTCCATTCTTTCCAACAGTTCCACGGTTGCCTCAATGGACAACAGGTTGTCTCTGGAGATCAATTTGGCTGCCATTTCGTCCAATTTCTGCTCGGTGCTTGCCCGACAAAAGTGGCCACTGGTTGCCAGCAGAAATGCGGGCACAATTATTCCAATAAGCTGCATGCTGGCCAGTTGGATGCTGTCCTCATTGAGAACAATCGGCAATCACTTTGAATTATGCCCTTTTGTGCTCTTTCTGATCTAATTTTCGCCTCTTCTTCGCTGGAAAGAAGTCAACCGAATGCAATTGGGGGAGTTTGACCCAATAGGGAAGGACTAAAATGGGCCACAAGGAGAGAGAGAGAAAGTGGTCGCTTTGCTGACGGAGTTTCTATATTTAGTCCAAGAGGAACTATCACGATTTTGATATGGATGGTTTGTGAGGCTCGCCGATCATCTGGATGAACAGTGTTTGTATAGAACTTTGAGTTTTTTTCGGCGGCCTCTGAGCTTGGCTTTGAGCTTGGAACTGCACTTGCAACAGACAGTGTTTGGGGCCCAGTTTGCACTTGGGACTAGCTTGGACTAGCTTGGACTAGGTAGTGTTTTCCCCTTGGTGGATTAGTGTTCCGATTGGGCCAATTGGTGGGCCCAAGAGTGGTGGTTTTTCCATTGCCATTGTTGCCAGTGTGTGTGTCTTGTGCACAGAGAGACACAATTGGAGGCGCCATCAAGCAATTATAGCACAACCTGGGCATCTGATGTTGGCTCAACGCTCATGGTAAGCATCTGTATTATCCTATTAAACTTCTCCATTGTTCGCCCATAGTTGGCCGGCTTTTTGCCCCATTTGGTCGTCAGGTAATAAGCCGGCAGGCCAGTTAGGGTGATCGCTAATCCAATTAGAGCCTCGAAGGGCGAAGACATGAGTGGAAGGAGCAGCATTGCGGCGGTGAAGCAAAGGTAGAGACAGGGGATCAGAAGTGGAACCTTGAGTGGTCTGTGCAAGTTTGGAAGCTTGACTCTGAGGACGAGCATTGTTGAAACGGCCAGAGCTGCAAAGGAGGCCTCGACAAAGGTCATGTACTCGATGAGGGCGAGTATTTTGGTGGTAAACAAGTAGAAACAACTGGTCACTCCGAGCAGGAGGAGACTTGGAACTGGGGTCAAGTGGTCCAGATTGATGGTGGCCAAGGAGGCAAAGAGTTGGCCCTCGCGGGCGGCCGAAAAGTATACTCTGGAGGCGCAAAAGATGCTCGCATTCAGTCCGCCAACTGTTGAAAGGGCAACAACAAAGGGCATTAGCCAACGGAGACCAAATTGGGCCAAGAGGGGAACGTGGTCGCCAAATAGGACGGCAATTGCATCTGAGGCTAGGATTTGCTGTTTGGTGAGGACGGAAAAGTAGGCCAGATTTGTCATGAGGTAGATGAGTGTGACCGAGGTGATTGAGATGACAATGGCCCGCGGAATGTTCCTGGCGCCATCCTTGATCTCCTCAGTGGCCGCATTAAGAGAACTCCTGCAGGTTGGCCGTGCACATTGGTTTCAATGTCGCCAGTTTGAGTGTTGCCAATTTGGGCGGAATTTGAGCCGCCAGTGGTCAGCAAGTTGGCGGTCAGTTCCAGAGGCGTCAGTTGGTCAGTGGAAGATGGACAGTGAGAGACTAGGTTAGACGATGAGCGTCTAGTGGGCGTCTAGTGAGAGCCAGAGGTGGTAAGCTAATTCGGATGGCAAGCTCACAGAGAGAGAGAGAGAGACATCAGAAGAGATCAAACGAGATGAGATCAGTTAAGTCAAGTTGGGCCCAAATGGCACGAGCACTTACCATCCAGAGTAGGTGAAGAAGCCCGAGTAGAAGGCGCGCGCAAAGTCGGGCAAACTCCTCTGGGTGCCAGCCCACCAGCCGTGCAAGAGAGCCGCTTTCGGGTGTCCAATTGAGCTGTTGTTGTTAGAATAGTTGTTGTTGTTGTTGTTATTGTTGTTGGAGCTGCTTGCTGAGAGCAGCTCAGACTGTCCAGTGGAGTTAATAAAATTATCAAAAGTCGCAATATCGTCAACAAGGCTTCCGTTGGTGGCTGTGAAGGACGCCTCAAGCTGATGCTGCTGCTGTTCCGATGACAGTGATCTGAATGGGTTCCCTGTGGAAATGTGCCAAATGCCATAGAAGATGATCATTCCCAGGGCGAACACTTTGGCAAATGTAAAGGAACTTTGCAGTTTGATGGAACCGCTAACAGTGCGACAATTGACGTAGATGAGGAGCATTAAAATTGCTAGTGCCAACAAACGGATGGCCTCCTCTGGGGGCCTGAATTGTTCATCATAAAGTGGCTGTAGACAATAGTTTGCAAATGTTAAAGCTGAAATGGCATTGCTGCAAGGCATTATCACGAGAAAGAGCACCCAAATGTACAAAAAGGAGGCCAGTGGACCATAGGCAAGTCTGATGTAGGTGTACTCGCCGCCGCTCGACGAGATGCTTGTGCCAAGCTCGGCAAAGCAGAGGGCCCCCAAAAGGGCCAACAAACCGCACAGGCCCCAAACAAGCAGAGAGGCGCCCACCGAACCAGAGTGCTCGAGAACCCCCTTTGGCGAGACAAATATGCCCGAACCAACAATGACACCAATAATGATTGCAATCCCATTCCAAACGCCAAGCGTGCGCCTCATCTGAATGGGTTCCCCCTCTTGGTGCTGCTGCTTGTGAGGACTCTCCGCCAGCTCCAGTTGGCCCCCAGTGGCGCCCTGCGGCTTTTTTGTCGCTAAGCTCCCACTGCTTGTCCCACTGGGCCCGCAACAGTCGCCCGTCTGTCCAGCCTGCTGGCCGCCCGCTCGCCTCATGGTCACTTGAGCCATCTTCTTGCTGTTGACATTGGGCGCACCTTCGAGCTGTGGCCAGTCTCTTCCTCTTGCTGCTTCTCAACTTCTTTCTTCTCTTCCTCCTCTTCCTGTGCAACTTCCTCAAATGGCTTGTCTCACGCTGGCCGGCTCCCTTTGGGCCGCCCGCTCGCCTGCCAAGTTGTCTAATTTCAATTCAACTCCCAATTCCAATCCCAATCTGGTAAGACTGTTTCTCTTTCTCTTTCTGTGGCCGCTCTTTGCGCCTTGGCAACTTTCTCTCTGGCCCAATTCTTTGGCCGCCGATGACAAGCAGCCAGTGCGGCTCGCCTGTGTCTGTGTCCCGTTTGGCTCCTCCTCATTTTGCCGCCTCCTCGTGCCTTTTGGGCCGCCTGTTGTGGTTGCGACTTGTGTGTGTCTCTCTTTCTCATCCGCTCGCTCGGATGTCAAGCACGAGAGACAGAGGCAAAGAGAGACAGAGGCAGAGAGAGAGAGAGAAACAGACACAAACACAAGCAAGCAACACGCCTAATCATGCTCAATGGCGCTTGTTAACTGCCACTAGTTAACTACATCACTGCTTGGAGACAAATTGGAGCTGCCAGCCGGCATATGTGAGCGGCCCTTCTCTCTCTCTCTGTTTGCCTTTCTCTTTCTGATTGAGCGCGTGTCTGTCGTTACCGCAACAACTACACACACACACACATACACACACACGCACAACTGGAGCCAGCGATCGAGCGTGGCGCCAGCAGTCGGGCGTGCTGTCTGGCCGGCAAGCTAGCGAGCTGGCGAGCTAGCTGCTAGGAAAGCGAGCTAGCTGGTAAGCGAGCAAGCAGGCTAGAGCGAGTGAGCGAGAGAGCTAGAAAACGGGCGACCTAACAGGCGCCCACTGGGAGATCTGCATGTGGCATGAGCCACCAGAGTGCAACGTAATCCCGCCTTGTCTCCGAGAGCGGCCGGCCAAAGCGAGAGAGAGAGCGAGATGCACTCTCGGCAGGCGACACATGATAAGATCGGCGTCGAGCTGCGGCCGGAGACAGTCTCGCGCCAAGTGGTGCACGGCCGCCAGTCTGCAGTGCAGAGAGGCCAGCGTGCACCAAGCAGTGTGCACTGTGCACTGTGCGCTGTGCACTGTGCGCTGTGCACTGTGCAGTGCGCGAAGAGTACGCGTCCAGCGCACTCTGCAGGGGCGCGCTCTCTGCACTGCCGCAGTCAAGCCGCCGAGGAGTGCATGTCGCCACCCAGAGTCTTGCCACTGCGGCCTCAGTCTCCGCCTAGCTCGTGCCCCTCCTGTCTAGCTCGCCTGCCTAGCTCGGCCACCTGTTCGGATGCGAAGAAGCGGCCCGGGCGAGCGTGCCAATGAGCGGCCCCCAGCCAGGCGGCGACGCGTCGGGGGGGCGCAAATTCAATTTGCACGACGGCCAACACGCTTCCGCTTCCGCGTGGCCAGCGGGCCGAGCTTTGGGCCGGCCAAAAAGTGGCTAAAAAGAGTGCAAAGTGGCGGCCGTTCTTCGCTCTTGCCAAGGGCAGCCGAGTGTTCGTGGGCGAGCGAGTCACTTTCCAGGAGGCGTTCGACGGCCGGCAAGTGTCTCTGCGGCGCTTGGGGCGGCCGATAATCCGGAAGCGGCCGATTGGGCCCGCAAGTGGACGAAGTATGCGCGTGGAGGCGCCCAAATGCAAATCTTGCTGCCCCTCTTCAGCGGCGGCCTTTTTCCCGTGGCTCAGAGGACGGCCAGCCAGCCGGAAGGAGGCCAGAAAAGGACCCAAAAGGGCCCTTCCTCCAATTGACGCCCATCAGCGCAATTTCAAGCCGGTGGGCGTGACCAGCGGCCGGCAGTTAGCAGTGGACAGTAGAAAGTGGACAGTGGGCGGCGAGTGGACGTTGGGCCCAAAGGGATGAGGGCGCAGCATTGGATTAGGAGCGGGCGGCGGTTTGTGTGCTGTGCGCGGGCCTCTCGCTTGTGCTGCTTTGTGCTGGGCTGGTGCGCGCGTTTCGAATCTGCAAGTGCGGCCGGCGCTTAGGTCTGGCGTGCGGCGACATGCGCGCAGACAAATTTGCCTCCAACTGGGCCCCAGAGACGAGCGTCCGAGAGGCCCCAAAGAGCCGGAAAGGGCGCCTCTTTCTGGCCAGAGCACGGGGGACGAGGAGTAGGTGCATTCCAAGAGAGAGAGTGGGGCCCTTTTTGAGCGCAAAAAGGGCAAATTAAATCAATCAGAAACAGTAAGCGAGCGGCGGCGGTTCAAATTCAATTAAGTGCTCGCCCGCTGCTCGCCCGCCGGTCAACTGGACGACTGTTGGCCCCTGCGAGTGGCCGGCGGGCGACTTTGCCAGATTTGCCGCCGCCCAGACCTTAGAGCCCCTCTGGTTGGGCAAGAGCAGCAGGGCAGCAAAGCAGACCTTAGGGCTGCAAAGCCGCGCAATTTGGCCGATGCGGGCGCAATTTCCGCCGCCGCTGAGCCGCCGCCGAGGGGCTTTACCTGTGGAGAGGAGCGACCTGGTGGAGTTTGTGGAGTTTGGCTGGGTGAGGCTGAACGAAAAGCCGAAATCAGCCGAGCCGAAGGGGCGCCAATGGAGGTCTAGCGTCGGCGCATCGGCGTTGCTCATTTTCAAATGGGCCGCCCAGTTGTGCGCGCGCCACTGTGTGCCACGCGTGAGCGCCGCACAATTAGGACCACCGAGGGGCTTTATTGGGGCGCTCTGCTTTGGCCGCACTGCTCTGCTCTGCTCTGGCCGCGTGCTGGCGGAACACGTGCTCGCGCCGCTCGCCCTTGGCGCCTCCGAGGGCGCCCCAGAGCAACAAAATGGCCCCGCAGACTGTCTGGGGCGCGCGTCAACTTTTATCGCTCGCCAGTGGCACCTGAAACTGAAACTGGAGCCCGCTTATTGTTGCCGCCCGCTCAGCTATGGGGCTCTTTCCCACGCTTGTGAGCGGCTCCCGCTTGGCTCCTCTGCCTCCGCCCTTGGCCCAGCCAGTTCGCCAGCAGCTCAGCCAGCTCGTCGCCCTCCCAGAGCTTTCCCGCAGCTCTGCCACAGCCCTGCCAGAGCTCCGTCCGGCCAGACAATGCGCCCCCAGCCAGAACAATGGGCGCCCAAGCTGGGCTCCCGGAAAACATTGCAGCTTAGCGCGGGCGGCCCCAAGCTCGTCCCGGCGGCTCGCCCAGCCCCAAGCCTTAGGCGCGCCGCCGAGGCGCTAAGCGCTCATTTCCGTTCCATTGGATTTGACTCGCCGGCGGGCCGCAACCAGCTCGCCGCTCTCTGCCCGCCGCTTGCTGCTCTCTGCTCGCCGCTGGGCCGCTTGGGCCGCCCATTTGGCCGCTCGGCCGGGCGCGCAATCAGCCGGCTCGTATCAATTGCCGAGCGGCCACCAAGCGCACCTAGTCTCTGGCCTGGTCTCTGGCGAGCCGCTCGCTTGCCAGCCCAACTCGCCAGCCGCCCCCTGGCCACGCCCCCGTGTGTGCGCCAATGCAAAACTTTGGGGCGCCTCCAAGCGCGTCTAGTGGGCCTGTGCACTTTCTGCAGTATGCAGTCTGCGCGCTGTGGACTGTGTGCGCCGCAGACTGTCTGCGATGTGCTTTGTGCTTTGGAGGCTCGTTCGCCGCTCACTGCGTGCTGTTTGCGCGCACTCGTCGCCACTCCTCCTCTGCCCTTTGCTCTTTGGGGCGCCGGAGATTGTGGCGCCCGATTGCAGGCCAGCAAGCGCGAGCCAGTTCTCTGCGGCGCCTCTCCTCTAGTGCTCCTCTCCACTGGCGCCTCTTCCTGTTCCTGTTCCTGTTCCTCTTCCGCCGCCGCTCGCCCGCCCGCCAGAGACACTTGTCGCCCACCTGCTCGCCGGCGCCCACGACCCATCTGATCGCGGGCCAACCCTTTGCCGCGCTGACCTTTCAATAATTCGCCGGCCAAATTCGCGCTCTCTAATTTCCATGCTCCAGCTACTCTCTGGTGAACGTGCTCTCTGCACTGCGCGCCACATGCACTTGCAACGCTCTCTAGGCCCAACTTTGCGCCAAAACTGCGCCAAACAGTGCGCCAAACAGTGCGTCAAACAGTGCGCCAAACACACCTAGTCTCTGGCGAGTGCGCCACCCAAACGGGCGTCTTTCTGCGGCACTCAGAGGGACCCAAAGCTCCACCAGCAGAGACCACCAGCTAGCCCGGCTCGCTTCCGGCGAGAAGTGGGGCCAAAGTTGGAGCTGGGCCAATCAAGTTGATTGATGAGTGTGGCCGGCGAGCTGCAGTGTGGCGGCCTCTTTGTTGTGCGGCCCAATGTGTTTCGGGCGGCCACAAAATGCGCGTGCAGTGGACGCAAGTTGCAAGCTGCAACTTGCAAGCTGCAGGCGCCAACACTGCAAGTGCAAACAGTGTGTGCTTGCATGCGTTGTGTCGCGCTTGGAATCACCATTCGCGCGCTCGCACACGCACAATCGCACACTGTCCATAGTCCTCAGTGCAGCTTTAATGCAGCTTTACTGCAACACTCTGGCCCACTTTTTAAACTATCTCAGACTTTCCATCGGCCGGAAATGTTTCTCCCCCGCCTAAGCTCGCCACTCTCAAGGCCAGCGAGGCGCCACCAGTTCAAGTCTCTGGAAGCTTGGCCGCCAGATTGCATGAGAGTGGCGTGAACTGGCCAAGTGTCTGTGTCTCTGCAGGCCACAGACACTTGCACTTGCACTTCTTGGCGAGCGAGACTCGAGCGAGACTCGTGGGCGCCAAAGTGGAACTGGCTGGTGTCACTTTGACTATGCCAAAGAGGGCCACTTCCTTCCTGCGGCCACCAAGAGGGGCTAAGCTGCGGGCTGCAAGGAAAGGCTCACACAACTGGCGCGTGTCGCCCCCAAAGTGATATCATATCGCTCGAGAGTCGCTCATTTGGCTCCATTTTGCTGGACAGTCTGCAAAGTCAACATTGAGGCCGACACTTAGCACCAACGAGTCGCCCATTCAGCTCGCCCGGAACAAGCTCGCTGGACACACGGGGCTCTTCCGGTCCAGCTTCCGGTGCGCCAGAGCAACGCTTCGACTGTGCGAGATAAGCTCCACTTGGGACGCTCTTCGGCCGCAAGAAAAGACAGAGAAGGGCGGCTGAAAGGCGGCCAGAAATGGTGAGCAGAAATGGAGAGTTTCTTTCTCGCTCGCCTGGCCAGAAAGAAACTCGTTCGGCGTACTTCTTGCGCGCCGGAAGTGGCGCCCCTCCAGCTGCGTGGGCAATCTTTTGGGTCTTGTGTCGAGCTTGGCAGAAAGGAGCTTGAGAGGACGAGCGCAGAGGAGCAAACTGGGCACGTCTTGGGGCCAGAGACTGGCTCTGGCGGAGGGGAAACGCGCGAGGTCAGAGGGGCGACAAAGAGGGTGAAGAGGAGGGCGAAAAGTGGGCACAAAGATGGGAAAAAGTGGACACAAAGAGGGCAAAAATTGGCCAAAAAGAGGGCGAAAAGTGTAGAAAAAGTGGCCTTGAGATGTGGGTCTCCCTTTGGAGAGTGTTTTCTTTATTGGAGCGCGCGCTGTGTGTGGCCCCAATGAGGCGCGCGAGACTGGCGCTCAGCCGGCCGCTTCCGGAAGTGAGGCGGGCCGGCGGTTGTTCAGCTCGGGCGACGAGCAGGCCGAGGGGGACGAGCTGGAGCAGGAGTTGCAGGTTGGTGTTTGTGCTAGTTGTTGCTGCTTTTGTTGCTGGTCCTCGTGCAGCGCCAGACAGCTGTTGTTTGTGGCTCCGTTGTTGCACTGCGCTGCACTGGTGGGCTGCAGTTTGGCGTGGGCGTGGCGCTGGAGCTGCGACTTTGGCTGGGCAAGTGGCGAGCTTGGGGGGCGCGTCTTGGCCTGGCTGCCGAGGGCAAAGGTCTCGCTGGTTTGGCGCACACTGATGGTGGACTGGGCCTCGCCGAGACAGGCGAATCGGCAGTGCTGCTGGTCCTTGTTGCCGGCAGTTGACTTGGTCTGCTTGCTTGGATGTGGCCCAATCAAACAGTGGAAGTACTTGACGAGACAGCCGGGCAGCGCCTGTCTCAGATCTTGGCGGTAGGTTTCGCTCATCCAAGCGTAGAGGATTGGGTTCCAGCAAACGCTCGAGCAGGCGATCTGGTGCACGATGAGAAAGGTGTTCGTCAGGTAGGGCCAGGTGGACATGCCCTGCGAGTAGTCCTGAGCAATGTTGAACAGATTGAGCGGAAGCCAAGAATGGGCAAAGATGACCACCACAAAGATGAGTCTGTTGTTTGCCTTGCGCATGCGGCGCTCCTTCTCCCTCTGGCGCTGCTCCTTGATGGCGATCACATTCTGTTTGCCGTTCGTTGTGCCCCTCAACTGCACCTGAGCTCCGCCAGCGCCAGCACAAAGCTCGCCGCTCGACTCCTGCTCGCTGGCCACTGCCGAGCCTAAGGGCGCGCCCAGCGGCACAATGGCCGTCTCGGTGGCGCGCCTGGCGCCCCTTCCGGCGCCCACGCGGCCCTCGTGGAGCACCGGAAGGGTCTCCTCGGCGGCGCGCTGGCGAGGGGCGGCCCGTAGCTTGTTGCTGGCGCGCCCGGGCGAGACAGTCTCGCGGCCAGTCGCCCCCTCGAAGGCGAGCACGGCCGCCTGTGCGCTCGCCTCCTTGCTCGCCGCCTCCTTCCGGCCGCCAAAACAGGGCGCCCAGGCGGCCAGACGGGGCCCACCCTTAGGGTTGGCGGTCAGACTTTGTGTGTGAGAGGAGTTCTTGTTCGAGTTTGACTTTGAGTTTTTGTTCAAATTTGACTTCTTGTTCAGCAAAGTTGCAGACTTGGAATTCGAGTGGGCCTCCTTGTTGCGGCCGTCCAGGCTGGAGTAGATCTTCTTGTTGAAGAAGCCCACGCTTGCCAGCGGAATCATGAACTGGAAGAAGGCGGTGAAGAGGCTGAAGACAAATCGGTAGGCCGGATTTGCCCAAGCCTCGTCGCAAAACTTGATGGCGCAATCCTCGGGCGAGAGACGCACCTGCAACATGTAGGGCAGAGTGACCAGGATCCCTACACACCAGGTGCCCAAACAGGAGAGGATGGCCGTCCGCTTGGACATGGACTCGCCCAGTGGGTGCACTATGAGACGGTAGCGAATGTAACCGATGCAGATGAGCGAATAGGTGGACATGTAAACGCTGGTGCTCTGGGCGAAGGAGACCACCTTGCACAGAGCTGAGCCCAGCGTCCAGTAACCGTCCATGATGAGATACTTGGGCGTTATGGGAACTGCGAAGAGACAGAGCATGATGTCGCTGCAGGCCAGGTTGCCAATGAGAATATCCTGCACTGAGCACTTGCTCGTCCCCTTGCAGTAAAGCACGTACAGAGTGACGATGTTTCCCAGCAGGCCGAATGCAAATATTACCACGTAGTTAAGGCCGAAGATGATTCCCACTGCTGCGCTTGGTCTGGCCGCGACGATCTCCTCAATCGTTTCGCACATCTTCCCAATGGGGCCCGTCTCGTTCGGCTGCTGCTGTTTCTGCACTTGCTGCTGCTGCTGAGACTGCAATTGCTGCTGCTGAGACTGTTGCTGTTGGTCTTGCTGCTGCTGCGGAGACTGCAATAGTTGCTGGGACTGTAGTTGTTGATCTTGCTGAGACTGTTGCTGCTGCTGCTCCTCCGGCTCCTCGCCCGCCGTCTCCAACTCCTCGAGCGCGCCCCCAGAGTCGAAGTTGTTGTCGGCCTCGCCCACCGGAAGCGCCGCCGCCTCCGTCGAGCTAGCGACCAGCTCGCCGCGGACAGTCTCCCGGCGCTGCTTGCCCGCACGGACCCAGCCCACTGCCACTCCTACTCTCTCGCCGCCACGCCCCTGCCGCGTGGACTTCCGGCGCCGCTTCCGCTCCACCTCTGTGGCGCTTGAGTCGAAAGTGAGCCGTCTGGGCGCGAGCTGAGCTTCCACTTTGGGTTCCAGTTCGAGTTTGACGTTCAGTTCAAGTTGCTGCTGCTGCTGCTGGACGGAGTGTGTTTGGCCTTGAGCTTGCGTCTGGCGCCGGCGACTCTTCTCACTGGCCGGCCCATTAATCTGGCCCCTCTGGCTCGTCTCTCTGCCATTGTTTTCGGCCCCATTGTGTTGCTGCTGCTGCCTGCGAGTGTGGCCCCGAGCTCGACGGTGGTGCCGCCAGTGGGCCAGCCTTTCCGGCGAGCTAGCCGAGCGAGGCAACTCTCTCAAGTTGCCCTCTCTAGATTCGCCTTCTCGAGGCCAGCCACCCTTCTCAGACTCGCCTCCTCCCGGCAGACTACCTTCCAGAGACCCCCCGCTGCTGCCCCCACTCAACTCGCGCCCCTTCTCGCCCGCCGGAAGTCGCGCCGGAAGCGGAAGTGGCAGGAACCTGCGAATGGGCGTCGACTTCTGCAGAAGAGTGTCTGTAGACTGCAGAAGAGTGTCTGAAGACTGGGGCAGAGTGTCTGTGGTTTGCACGCGCACCAGCAGCCCCTCGGCAGTGTGGGACACTTGTGCGCTCGAGTTTGAGCTTGGGCCCAGTTGGAGCAGCGCCGGAATGGCCAGCAGCATGGCCCAAAGCGCCAAGCTTGGCGACATTGAGCCTCGCCCTCTGCCCACCTGGCCAACTGTCTTGACTCTCTGCCAACTCCTCTCCCCTCGCAGCCTCGCCTTATCACTGTCTGCGGCCCAATCGGCGCCAGACTCTCTCCGGCGCGCATCCCACTTCTCTCCAACTACACTTACACTTTCACTCACACTTACTCTCACACCTCCACTTCCTCCTCTTCCTCCTCTTCCTCTTCCACGCTCGCCCGCTGTCCACTTGCCGCCACTTCCGCCACCATCGACTCGCCCACTTCCGGCCCGCGCCTTCCGGCACGCCAAATCTCGGCCCAGTTTTTGCCTTCTGTCTTCGGGGCCAAATTCAATTTCCTGCCCGCTCGAAAAGTCGCCCAAACTGCTCGCCGCCTCCTTGGCCACGCCGCCCCCGCTCTGCTCGCCTGTCAAGCCCGCCGACACGCCCACCTGCTCGCCGGAACCAAACAGGTGGCCGCTCCTAAGGGCTGGCTCTGAGCTGGGCCGGAAGGGCCTTGAGGGCGCCTTGTGACTAGTCTGTTTGGAGCCAGTGGGCGCTTGTGGACGGAGAGCAGCCGGCGACTGTTGTGGGCCGGCCGGCGCCAACATTTGACCCTTCAATTTGGCCCTCCGGAGACAGCCCAAAAAGTGGCCAGCCTAAAAATGAGCACAATTTCCCCAATTGTCAAACGCCAATCTCCGCATATGGCACCCAACTCTCTGCATATAACCAGCACTGTTTCGTATACAGACTCTCCTCTGCATGTAGCAGCCACTTCTCTGCTTCCAAGTGTCAGCGTGTCTCGCGCGATCAGGGCGACATCTGTCTCACTTTGAGGCCCACTCTTTTGGCTCCCTGCTTGTCGATTGTGAACTCTTCTCGCCAGTCTGACAACTGAGTGTGGAACGAGAAATGGGCACTGAGGGCGAAAAAGGAATCAATCAACTGGCCTAAACAGTCCCAAATGGGCTCCCACTTGACAATCTTGACACAATTTGCACTCCAATTTGCCACTCACTCACTCCATTTGGCGCTCACAAACTGGCCAAACAATCGACTAAGCTTGTATCTTGTCCAGCGGCGAGCTTGACAAATTGGCCCCACTTGTCGGCCTGCGTTTGTCTTGTCGCTCTTGCGCGCCGGCTCACTATGGTCGATCTGTTATCTCGAGATGCTTGGGGCTGCTTTGGGCTAGCAAACTTGCGAGTTGCTGTGGCGCTCCAGCTTAGTGTCAGAGAGCCCACTTGCTTGCAGGCCTATTTTTCGGGTGTCTGAGAGTGTCTGTGTCTGATTTTGGGCGACAAAATTTGCAAATCTTGCCCAAAAGGCGAGCAAAAAATTTTCAAAATTTTCCAAAATTTTCCAAAAATTTGCAAAAACTTGTGGAAATTTGCAAAAACTATCCTAAATTTCCACCTTCTCGCCCCACTTTAAACCCACAAGAGCCAGTCTCTAGCTCCAGAAGCTCCCCACTTGCTCGACTCGCCTTCAAAATGGACAACTGTCTGCCGGAACTTCAACCGGCGGCCCAGCTTGACCGCCGCTCGAACTTGGCTTCCAGCTGGCTAGTCTTCATCTTGTTTTCTGTCTGGCCGCAACTGGTCCTTCTCTTCTTTTCCTCGTAGCTTGTCTTCCGCTGGCAAGTTGAATTCAAATCGCCGGCCTCAGTCTGAGACACCTGCAACTGGCTTGTGACTAGCTTGTGACTGGCTTGTGACTGGGCCCCAGGAAATGGGAAAAAAAATGCTCCTTTCGTCTGGGCGCGCGGCGCTCTCTGTCTGCGTGGCGCCCACTCTCGGCTGCTGCTTCTGCCGGCGCCCAAGGCTGGCCCCTATCTTGTGGACTAGCTTCGGTTGAGGC
>Ga0058701_10000267_pt1 | contig 42402 bp, 40 predicted proteins | sample AgamicOrMae_FD_97039 | JGI IMG/M metagenome (GOLD analysis project Ga0058701, IMG submission 97039) | Agave microbial communities from Guanajuato, Mexico - Or.Ma.e | ecosystem: Host-associated > Plants > Phyllosphere > Phylloplane/Leaf | place: Guanajuato, Mexico | collected 2012-06-04
CAAGGGATCGAATTATATAGCTTTCTGAGGCATAGAATCATCGAATGTTGGAGCATGCGGGCTATTGTTCACTGGCTCTGATGACCAGATATCTAACAATAGAGAGTCTTTCCTGGAGACAGATAAAGAGAAATGAAAATGATTGTATTCTCCTGATGAACGAGATTGCAAAAGATCAGCATGATGTGACATTAACAATGATCAACGTCCAACAAAAAGTTCTTATCACTTACCTGTAATCCGTGTTTTTTCGCCAATCCTTTACGTCTATCTCGGCGGTTCCAGCTATAACCAGCTCCAACTCTCTCGCATCGAAAACGCTCACAAATCTAGGATCAATAACCTAGATGGGGGATAAAAGTAGAGTTGCGTGATAGTTAGGATTTTGTTTCTCGAAAAGAATGTAAGTTTCCTGAATGCGGCACATAGCTAGAAGCTAGTTACATAGTAACTGTCACATCACACGAAAACAAGTTCATCTTTCTTGCCAATATATACAACTAGAACCCCGTCTCATAGAGACAGAGACAGGACAAAATGATCGATCATGTGTGAGTGCTCTTGTCTTGCCGCAGCTCTGAAGGCAAATGAATTGGGCCAAGTGTCAAAAAGTGCCGATTCATGACTTGGGACACTTACCTCATAAAAACCTTTCACCAAGCTCTCTGTCTGGTCACGAACGCCTCGCTCGAGACGCCACTTGACCATCTTCTCGATGTAATCACGTTTGTTCTTCTCTGTCACGGCTATATTCTTTCCATTTGGCTTGAGCTCCTTCTCGATCACCTTACCCGCGACCTCCTCAACAACTGAAAAAGTGAGATCTAAATCGAGCTCTGATATGTCAGAATCTTTAACCCATTGCAGACTCTGATGGAATCCTGCATCTAGATACTCTAGATCAGATAAGGAACAGGGTAGACGTAGCAACGCTTTGTAGAAAGGTCTCGTGAAGAAGACATCCATCAGATATTGATGGATCAGAGCCAAACCGAGCATCCGGCCACTGAACCGGAACCAATCGTGGTAGTTATCGACAAATCTGGACATGGGAGAAATCTGCACAGTATAGGTATCATTGGCCGAGTATTCAAATAAGCCTACGCATTTGAACATGATGAGAGTAGTTGATTATGATGAGATATGGTAATTGTAATGTTAGCTATCATCTCTTCAACATGATGGCAACAGTCCTCTTCTGAGCTCTAACTTACCATAGTATGGATTGAACAGTTCACGCGATAATAGGAAGAAGAATTCTCGCGAGGGTCCTCCATAGTCGAGACCCTCTTCTCCTGCAAAGCTCACATATAACCTGGACCGCTGTAGATCCTTCTTGGTACTAGACATGACCTTTGTAAATGCATCCTCCAAGATGTGATCTCTTCTTATACTCAATTTGAATTTGTTTGGACCATTCCCGTAGTTCTTTTGCTCTAGCTTTCGATAAAAGTATCTAAGCTTCTCCTCAAAATCCCTTCTTCCTGGGACATTGAGACAGCTAACGTACGATCTCGGCGTCGGATTATGTCTGGCTGGTCGTTCAGAGTGGGATTCATGGCCATTGCTCATGGCGTCTATCTCCGAGTCAAATAAACTTATAAGTATAGTCAAATTCATATCATGTCCATATTTTCTCAGGGCACTGACGCCACCTCGTCTAATCTGGTTCACCTTATCCCTGAGTGAAGCGTTAAGTAGATTTGCAGCTGATCTCTTGGATTTGATCTTGTCGAAGATGTTCGCTTGAGAAAAGAACGCGACAACCTTTTGCTCGTAACTTCGTGTTGTTGCCGGTGCACTCCTGGTCGAACCAGCCGGGGTGGTGGATATTGGAATCATCTCACCGGAAGGATCGTGGCTAACTATCCTGGACGAAGACGATAGAGGAAAGGCTTGTTCGTCACCACTGGCTCGACCTTGACTGGTCACCGAGTGAGGGTGCCCTTCGTTGTTCGTTGAAGTTGGCATATTTGAGCTAGATGCCAAAGTCCTGTGAGGGTGAATGGGCACTTGGTGGGGGGTCACCACAGGTACTTCCGTCGGTAGTCTAGGATCAACGTAAGTAGTTGCCTTACGAGAGTGATCGATGAAAAAACATTTACCATGTTCGTCAACTTTAATCTCCCAGCCACTAGGCAGGGGATCGTCACGGAGGGTGAATTTGTTCAAGAATGTCACGAGATCTCGGTTATGTTGGAATCGCTCATATGCTGAGTTTGAATTATCCTTTCGAACCTTGTTGATTATATATTTTAGGTTTGTAGAAGTGTTATATAGCATCAGCGCTTCATCGTTCAAGTGCAGTAAATTGAAGAAATCCGAACGATTTAAGAACTTCAAAGCGGAAGGACAACAGATTGAGGGACTCAGTTGATGCCTGGGCCTGCACAATTGTGCAGAGGAATCTGAAGTTGAGGTTGTTGGACAGTTCGGATCAGCCCGGTTCACTTGGGTCCTATCAGCGCTAGTGGCCTGGTTTGTTGATGAGCTTGTGCAAAGCTCGTAACTCCGAGCACGCTCGCTAGCCGGAGCTGATATGCAGTTGCCATCTATGGTGTCTTGCTTAAAGATCTCGCCATTTGAGTTGAATCTTCCGCTTTCGGCACGAACTGGTTCGACGAATTCGCAATCATTTCTCGTGTTCTGTGACTCGTTATTTGGCTCCTCAAGTTCTTTCAATGCTCTTCGTGAGGATACCGTTCGCCTCAATGTGTAGCGTCGGTTGAGAAGGGCCCTCTGTTGCTCAGTCGAGTCGTCTAGAATGTCTCTACCAGAAACCTGATCTTCACGAACCATGGAGAGACTGTTTTCACCAAGGAACATTCTGTTGTCCCTAGTTTGATCGGATGTTGGGAGTCGATTCTCAAGATTTGAGCATGAATCTTTGGCACTTTGAGATGTGAGCTGATGTGTTGGAGCTGAACAAATATGATGAGTTGGTGATGGACGATTCCAGGATGTTGTCCGTCTTTCATGGTCGATGTAGAATACACGTCCGTGAGCATCGAGTCGAGCCTCCCAGTTGGTTGGAAGATCCTTGTTCAGCTCGATGAGTTGCTGCTCTGGACATCCAGAAGCAGTCGGCAAGGATGGCAATTTTGAGACTGTTGCGAATCTGGAGTCTTGAACTTGTGCTCTTTGCCTTGCCCGACGACCGCTTCTCTTAGAAGTCGCCTTCAGAGAGTCTGGAGGAGCTTGCTTTTGCTCCGACTTATTGAGATCGCGGGCTCCATCTCTCGTGGTGGGGATCGATGGGCCAGGAATGTTGGGTGCGTAAGTAGATGGGCCCGGAAGGGGCTCAGATAGCATAAGATCATTTTTGGTAGCCTCAAGGCTTCCCTTCATCACATCATCTGAAGTTGAGGCATTCAAAGGAGGAATCATGCGATCAGATTTTGCCCCTTCCACTGGATTTTGATTCAAATCCAATGTGAATTTGTCTAGTAATTCGTTCAACGCTTGACTCGCACGAGAATCATAGGATTCTCTAATATTATTCGTTTCTTCAGGGCTTGGTATTGAGTTAGGAATAAAATCCTGACCACTAATATCAGCTTTGTCGAAGACGATTGATTTCAGATTGCTCAGTAAATCTGAAGTGCCGGCTCGATCGCTAACTTGTGATGGGATACTGTAAGTTGTGTCATTCTCTGCTTGATTGAGTGTGATAGGAGCGTTGGTATCGAGGTGGCTGGTTACGTCACTTCTGCCTGCACTCTTCGTAAGCCCAGGGGAGCGCTCTTTATCTTTCTTCGATGGCATCACGTCTGTTGAGCTTGAAGCAAGAACTTCAGAGTTGATTTGGATTCCATCCCATTTGGAATCGCGTGACTGATGAGGGGTCTGATCAAGTGAGCATGGTCTCATATTTGCGCTGCCGGTGGAAATCACATCGTCATTGGTGATGTATATCAATGATATATCCTTGTCGGCCGAACGAGTGGGCAGTTTTTGTGAGCAACTAGGAATTGACTCTTTAAGTTCTAGGTTTTTGTGACTCGTATCTTCCTCATTCCTTAGAAAAAACTCTTGACTAAGCATGGAAGCACCACCAGAGATCATGGGTTTTACAGCTCTCGAGGACTCGTTTGCGCGTTGATTCAATCTGAAATTTATCACTGATTTACCCCCACTCGATGAAACTTGTCTTGGCGATGAGTAGGGCAATGTTGGAACAATTATAGGACTGGTATAGCTTGTATTAGTTGTAGCGGTGGAAGATGCTGTAGATGAAGCTATGATGATCTGACTGACAGCAGCATTAGATCGGGCAGGTCTGGACGGACAATGGGCATTGGTGGGGGAAATACCAGCTCCGTTGTCACCGTGACCAACGTGCTTGGAAGAAGAGGACCCACCGTGATCCTTTTTTGAAGGCTTCACCATCTTCAGCTATCGGCTAATTGATACGATGATCGGTGTGAACTAAACAATTGCCCAAAATGATTGACATTTGATCTCAGGTTGATTTGGGCCTAATGAAAATTCAGAATTAAAGAACTAATGCATCCGTTCTGCTATCCTTTCCCTCGAGTAGATTGAGTCTCTATATGACAAGATGTTTCGTTGACAAGATCATTGACTCAACAACTGATCAGGGACAGTTACTTTGTAATGACATGTGATGATCCTTCACTTTCTGTCTCATGCTGGCTCGAGTCGGTTTCTGGAAGAGCGATAACATGCAGAGATCGGTGGCCGGCTCCTTGACATACAGCTGAGCGCAACAGCTATCACAAGAGGAAGATTTGATAAAGGAAATGTCTAATGGAATATCATCTATCAAGCAAAAGGTGGACCATGGAATATTTGTTTTGATATGCTCGAGTTGTGCAATCCAATGGAAATTCTCTTTGTTCGTCTGTGCGTATGAGTTGAATGCGTGCGATAAAACTAGGAGCGGACCAATTAGAACACTGTCTAGTCAGTTTCGCGCAAGTTTAGCTGCTCCAGACGAAGATGAGAGATAAGAATTTGATTCTACTGCATCGATCACTTGATGTTTTGACTCTAAAGAACAAAACTAACAGCAGGTCCCGATCGTGTCATGCAATGACTCTCTCAACCTTCAAAATAATGATGGACAATACGCTGTTGTTTGGTTCGACTCAGTGATTGAGCGAGCATCTTGGTGAACTTTCATTAGTCTGCTGATTTGATTCCAGCCCTGGAGCTCGATAAACTAAAGCGATAGTATTACCGACTCGCGATACAAAAAAAAGAGCGACACAATATGAGGAGACTACGTCTCTCTGAGATAAATTATCTGCTATAGGTTACATAGATTTATTTGTTCGTCTGATAGCTTGTGATGCGTAAACCAGAGATTGATTATTGAGGAGAGTGCGGTGCATCCTGGTACGACTTAACGAATCCTGCCAATAGTCCAATGTGATTATCGTACAAACTAGGTCCTAAGATTTCTATCTCCTCGATTGGATCTGTGCGTGATGAGTGGTGATGTTTATTCAACATCCTCGTTACATAAATACAATCATGTGAATGATGGAAAGAGGCAACAAAGCCCGACATGATAGCGGATGATTTGATGGCATGTCTCGATCAAATCGGTCTATTGTATTCTTCTCTAAGCTGTCTTATATAATCAATCACATAGTTGATTATTTCCAGTTTGGATAACTCTCGTTCCCGAGGCATAATCGGTACCATCTCCTGCAACTTATCCAGGAGTGCAGATTCTTGACTGGGTAACGTCTCCAGACTGGCTTCCATTAGGGCTAGTTGTTGGTGGCTATTGGTGTAGTTTGCAGCGGTTTCTACCATTTTGTATTTTTGAATCTGTGTTAGAGTCATTGAGAACTTCAAAGGAATGCTAAGATTTGAGTATTATTTGATATTCGATTTGATATACTTGAGAGATAGTTGATCTAATTTATTGTCTAACTCTCTGAAAGTATCTCTGATACGTCCGGTCTGGTAATGACTCTTAGACTTGGGGAATCAATTCGTATATATACTGCGGATTTGAGAAGACTAAAATTGACACTCCGTCTAGTTAACTCGGTGGAGAGTCGATAGATCACCAGATGAGATGCAACTTGGGCAGTGTTTCGTTGTTGTTGTCAGACAACAACAACGGAAAAAATAATGCCGTAAGCGCAGATTGCACGAAATGCGTCTATCGTCTCCAGTGAAGACGCATGTGCGTGTGAGTGCCCCAGAAAAGCAGGATAATGCCAATACCCAATCCCTGTCTCACGGGCTTTACAAGAGAAAAAAATTATAGCTCGCACTCCTCCTAATGGGCGCCGAGACGTTTTTTGGATCCTACATTGTTTGTCGGGCTTGGTATTTGAAATCAGCCCACACAAGCGCAAACACTAACTGACACACACAAACAATTTGTGGTTGACTCAAACCTTAGGAAGAAAAATGGTATTGAGTTATTTGTCGGTAGACTAGCAGCCGGCTCAATCACGCGCAGCATGTGTCTCTACACATGTTGTGATGATATGTCTATTAGATGTTGCTTAATCTTCGCCGATAACTTGGTTAGATTGATGACAATGAGCAACCGGCACGCGACAATTGTGCTGCTGCACCTGCTCACCCGCCTTTTTAATCTCATAACCAGCTGCTAGTACTGATGGTTGGATGATTAATCCAATTGTCATGCGTCCATTCTTTAATCCGCAGATTAATCTTGCATTTATTTATCTCTATCATACATACGATATTTGTTGATACGTGATCAAGATCTTGGTCTCTCTTTCTTCTCTTTGTATAGAGCTAGGAGTGATACATTTGCCACTTTGATGACCTTGAATCTAACTCCGGGAATATCACCAACGGCGTGTCCCTTACGACCGAAACCAGCAACCAATACTTCATCGTTTTCTTCGATAAAGTTTAAACAACCGTCCCTAGGTACGAATGCTGTGATCTTTTTACCGTTTTTGATGAGCTGGACACGGACACATTTACGGATAGCTGAGTTTGGCTGCTTAGCACCGATACCCACTTTTTCCAACACTATACCTTTAGCCATGGCAGCACCACCGAATGGATTTGACTTCCATCTTGTTCCTGAATGTGCCTTCTTGTAATCCTTGTCGGCCCACCTCTGCTCACGCCTGTGGTTCCTGAGCTTACGAGCTGTTCTCAATCCTTTTGGCTTACCCATGGTTTGAGTTTAAATTGATTCTACCAATAAGATGACACTGAATATTATCAAAACTTGGAGACTCGAGCTCGAAAGAGATCTTTGGACTCGAGTTAGAAAATGTCAATACTACGATAATGGGTGGATCCAGATAGTTTTTGCACATCAAGCGCACATGGACATGCGGAATCTGAAGCAAATGTGTTTCATGCGCGAAGTGCCGGAAAAGATCGCGGGACTAGCAGCAATAATCTGTGTATTGCGCGTCTATTCGCTCATGAAGCGCGCGAAGATTTAAACAGAATACAATAGGTCCGGAGAGAAGCAAACCGAGTTCGGGGGTATCAGGGTATAGGTAGAAAGTTATTATCTCAACGAAAAGGCATTCGGTTTATTTTATTGTAGCCCCTCACATCGTCAGATCCATGATCGCATTGACAATATCCTTGTCATTCTTCTTGAGAGCCCTGACGGCGACATTTCTCGGGACCTGCGCCTGCTGCATAACCAGATCTATGTCCTTCTGATCGAGTCCTGTCTCATCTACTGGTTCGTTGTCATCTTCAAAGCTTGGTTTAATCTTTGATTTTTGCTCCTCTGGCATCTGTACCACATCAGACTTGAATTTTTCAGCCGCATCAAGTTGTGCTTTGGTTGAGAGATCCTCTATCTTTGCCTCGCCGAACACGATGTAAGTATCTGATGCTGGGCTTTTGTAAACCTCGGGTTTGTTTATTACGAATAGGATGTTCTTTGATTTCCTGATGGCAACCCTATTGACTCCTTGGACTTGTTTCAATCCCAACTTGGATATAACTTTCCTTGACTTCTTCTCACCGCGACTCTGTCTTGGTTCTGAGTCATTTTCCATAATGGTGTGATTCGTGTACGAAGAGTACCTTCTTTCGCGAATATATAACAGAATTGAAGCTAAATTTATTGAGAGTTATTATCGAATAAGGACCATAGAGGATGATTGATTAAGTTCACGAGTTACTTCAGCAACTTGCCTCATCGCCCACACGAACAGATGCCCTCGCTGGCTGAACACGCCGCGAGCGAGCACGAGTCCCTGTACGATGGGTTGTATCCATTCATACATGAACTGCAAGACGAAACGACGCCAACAAAATTTTCGTAAGCCTCCATCGAGCTTGAGACCCGCCCAAAAATTCGGATTGCGCAAGGTGGTTGTGTCGTGTACCTTTCACTGAATCCCTTGTTGACTCACTGCAGTCTCTACAGCTGGGCCGATATCGTACGTGCCTCTTGCGATCTATTTTTCTTCGACTTGTTCTAAGGAACGAGGAAAAATGAATCCAAGCTCTGTCTTTGCAATGCCTTAATGCTCTAGTCTTTGACGCTAATTCTTACTCTGAAGTTATATCCGCGGAATACATGGCAAAATAGGCAATCTTAAGTAGCTACACTAGGAACAATTTCCAAAAGTTTCGACCACCAGCACATTCCGAAGATGGAGGCCATAAAGAAAAAGTTATCACAATACAAAGTCGACCTCGAGACTGCTGTGAACAAGGCCCAGCAGGCAGAGCGCCAGATGAAGGAACAAAAAGCTCGGGCTGATCAGGCTGAAAGCGAGCTATCTGCTTATAGTAGGCGAATCCAATTGCTGGAAGAAGATCTAGATCGTTCTGAGGAGCGTTTGAAGATAACAGACCAAAAGCTCAAAGAGGTTACTGATGCAGCCGACGAGAGTGAAAGAATTCGTAAGTTGTTGGAGAATAACTCAAGTATTAACTCAGAAAAGATGGAACTCCTCGAGACTCAATTGAAAGAAGCGCGAATTTTGGCTGAGGATTCGGATAAAAAGTATGAAGAGGTGGCTAGAAAATTAGCCATCATGGAAACAGATCTAGAGAAGGCCGAGGAAAGGGCCCGCAGCAGCGAAAAGGCACGGGTTGAATTGGAGGAGGAGCTCAAAATGTTGGGCAACAGTTTGCGTGCATTAGAGGTAAGAGAAGAGAAGACTCTCCAGAGGCAGGAGGCATACGAAGAGGCCATCAAAGTATCGAAACAACGTCTTGCGGAAACTGAATCGCGTTTTGAGGCGGCTGATAAAAATGTGACCAAGTTGCGTTTAGAGATCCAACGTTTGGAAGATTTGCTTGCTAGGGAACGAGGCAAATATCAGCACATGTCAGATGAACTGGATCAAACATATAACGAATTAACTGCAGCCCACTAAGTGTGCAATCTTTAGTTTAAGTTCTTTTTAGTATCCCTGTCGGAACGACTTCACCTCAAACGTATTTACAATATTCCAAAGGTGCAGGTTAACTTGGAAAAGAATCTCCTTCAGAAACTTGTGCAATTTCAATTACGATCAGTATTAACCTTGCAGGCAAGGAGGTTGCAATATCAATCTGAAATTCTTCAATTAATTGTGAATACATTCGTAATTAGCTTTGGACAGAATTCACTCATGGATCAACTCTAATACTAGCCGATATTCTGAGAAAGTTGACGCAAAGGCGATTGAAAATGGCCACTGAGCATAACCTAATCTTAGAGGCTTTTCACGCATCTGTGTTCATGCCTACTCGGGTGGGAATAAATCACCTTCATAACTATCATCTCTACTTAGATCGAGTCGGCTTCTTCGCAGGGGGAGCAATAAATGTCTAAATTCATGTTTCGTTTCTCATCCCATTGATTCATAGGCCAGTGACTCGATAGTTGGGGTCGAACACTAACTACTGAATACTAGTTGGTTCTAAATGAAGAGTCTGCGCAGTGGAGCTTGATGGGGCGATCTACGTCTGTCCTGCTATCTTAACGCGGGAACCCGATGCAAAGAGTCAAGACGTCAATCTCGCGCTTGCTATTAGCACTTCTGTCCCCTAGAGCGCCCAAGTGAGAGGTTGTAACACCTTTCAGAGAGCAGAGCCTCACCGGGCTTCGCAAGAACGAAATGAGCTTAGTTTCCGTTATGGGAAAACTTTTTGAGAGGGCCTGAAAGGAATCTCGCTCGGATGGTTCCCTCTCAGTCTTGTTTCTCCGACAAGAGGAAGAGGGAAAAATTCTACCTGTGATCACAAGAGAAAAGTTGGTGCAGCATGCGAGAGGGTAGTAGAATTTTGTAATTTCTCTCAGGAAGTTTTCTAGTAGATTGGTCGAATAAATCAATTGAAATTGGCGGAAGTTGGAGGATCAAACTGGGACAAAGGATGATGTTTGAAATTCTGCTCGTTGTGGCCACTGCGCTGCTGCTGAGCCTGATCGTGACTGTGGCCAATCAGACAATTAGATCTAGACTTGCCCTGTATAAATTCTTGAAAACTTACAAGGGTCTGCCAGTGCCATTGGATCAAGTAAGTTGGTTCAGCAATCACATGTTCAAATGGGCCATGGATGAAAATTGTCAGACTTTGAACGAGCTACACAAGAAACACGGCAAATACTTGGCCGGCCTCATCCATGAGTTGCCATGTTTGTCGACAACGGATTTAGATTTGCTCAAGACACTGGTTGTAGATTCAGCGAGCAAGCATATAAACCGAGCTCAGTTGAAGATTCCCATGAAAGAGTTGGAGAGCGATTGCATACTGTTTGCCAGAGACGATCAGTGGCGGCGCCTCAGGAAAGCGTTTGCTCCTGCTCTCAAGTAAGTAACACACACAGTGGCTAGGTGTCTTCCTGACGGAAGAGCCTTTCCTGTCTTTCCAAGTTTGGTAGATTAACTCTGTCGCCGTCTTGTCACAATTTGATTTTACATTTCTCTTCCACATCCTACTCACAAGGCCCCAAAAGTTCAAAAGCCCGAATGTGGTCCAGGAGCTCGAGACTTCAGTGAGCAAATTAATCGATGGGGTGGAGCGCCGGCTGGACGCAACGGAGAAAAAGGCGCAGAACAAGCCAGACTCCCTCGATATAGACGATGTGATGCATAGGTTCTCGTTGGACGTTGTGCTGCGTTGTCTCTACAAGCAAGAGGATGTAACCAACTTCAACTTGAACCAGAAGGACCATTGGGTCGAAATGGTCGAGGTTGGTCTGTGGGGAATGTGCCTGAATCCGCTGCTAAGATTTGCAATACACATACCCGCACTCAGGCACTTGATTGATTTCCTAGCTATGAATTTTCACCCAAGTGGAAAATGGCGTCAAGAATTGATGCAATTTGTGCGGGCCCAGGCGAGACTGGGCCTGGAGGCGCGCAAGCATCTGGAGGAGATGCGCCAGAATGGCCAACAGGTGGCGGATGAGAACAACTTCACCCTCAAGGATGGGCGCAAGTTCAGAAGGAATATGGTCGACTCCATTGTGGACCAGCTCCAGATGGGCAAGATAACCCAAACCGAGTACATGAACACGTCGTGGTTCCTTTTCAGTGCGGCCGACAAGACGACCGCCGATGCTCTCTCGTTCACGGTGTTTCAGTTGGCAAAGAATGCAGAGATTCAGGAAAAACTACGCCAATCAATCGGCTCGCATGGAGTTGAGTCCCAATATCTGTCCTGGGTGATCAATGAATCCCTTCGTCTGCACCCACCGGTGCCTGCAGCTTCGCGGGCAACATCACAGGAGCTCAAGTTGGGAACTGGCCATGTGTTTCCCCCAAATACGATCGTTCTATTGCCCCTGTACACGATTCACAGGCTCGAACAGTATTGGGGCGACGATGCCGACGAGTTCAGGCCAGAAAGGTGGGCCGACGAGGACAAATTTCATCCATGTCAATTCATGCCCTTTGGTGCTGGGCTGCGCAGATGTTTGGGCAGAGACTTGGCACTGTTCGAGATGAGATTGCTCCTCTGCGCCCTACTGGACCGCTACCGATTTGGAAAGCCAAGCGGGGCAGGCCTCAACGGTTGGTCTGGTCAGGTTGAGTTTTACGCTCCACTTTCAACCTTCTTGCTTCACAAAACTCCACTCTTTGTCTCGATCTCGCGTGTCGAGAACACAAGGAAGCTGGGCGAGCCCAAGCAGGAGAAGACTCTGGAAAAGTTTGAATGAAAGTTGGCAAAATGATAGTCCATGGCAAGCAATCGCTGTTAACATTAATTTATTGCCAAAATCTCAACCTTTTCCGATGCGATCCCCAGTGTGTCTCCCCGAAAAAGGGCTCGACGAGGAGGATGCAGCCCTGCAAGGCTTAGGAAGTTTCGTCGATAATTTGTTATTGATTAACAAACTACTCTACTCCATGTGCCTTTTCACGCGCACCTCCAAACACTCTGGCCCCAAACAACCACAACCGGCTGCCACATCTCACCGCCGTAGTATTAGTTAAGAGTAATTTAGTGTTACTTGATCGAAAGTATATAATCCATGCTGGATGTTAAAAGCTTCCTTTAGCCCGAGCACCGAGTACATGAGTTAACTGCGAGCGATATCGAGTAAGTGGAAAATGTGCATCTAATCCCCTTGATCATTGTCCCCTACTTTTCCATATCTTTCTAAGCGTCTCAATGACGAAACTCTCTATCCTTCTTCCGCAGACTGACGAGAAGGATGTTGTTCCTTACTATGATTTCGTCATTGCCCATGGAGATGGTGCTGTTGTTCTCTGAGAGTCAATAGGCGAGCCTTTGTCGTGAGTCTGGCTTCCGGACCGCCTCCGTTATCTATCTATCTATCTATCCAATTGAAACCGAAAAGTTCGCCTAAATTATGATTCCTTACCCCCTTCTTCCTAAAATTCCGCCATTATTGCATTTTGGATATCCCCTCAAGCAGCTTGTGTCAAAGTAGCTTAGAAACCGTACGAGGTCCCTTCCCCCACCCAACTTCAATCTTCTCTCAAATCTCGCTTCGCTCCGGCCCCTCTCTGGAGCAACGCATGAACACGCGACTGAGGCTCACTGTTACCCTTTGAAGGGGTCTTGAGACTGGCTGGTCGCTTGCTAGTGCTAGTCTCCCGTCCGAAGTGCAGGCTATCCGAGGGGCTCATGCCAACTGTGTACCACAATTTATGTTTCACAGAGAGCTGCGAACTCGGGGTGGTGGAAAGTGGGACTATCCTCGGCGCTTAGACCTAGTGGCAGCCAGTTCGGGCAAAGAAATGCAGAACCACATCGATACCAATGAAATCCAAATACAGCGAGCACGAGCCATCAGGAAGGAGCTTGCAGAGTTGTAGGAATTCACATCATTACCAGAAAAATAAGAGGTCTATTCTCAGCCAATTCGCGCTTCCGCGCCCTACAGGTGAGCTTGTCCGATCGGGCCTTTTCGTCCCTTTGGTCTTAACCAAGACCCCAACTCGATGATTCCTCTTTGGGTTGGCCCCTTTGGGTTTAACTCGTCTATGCCACATCGAAATCATCCTCACGCGTGTTTGATAGGAATCAGGCTAGCTCAGGGCAAAACAATTGCTTCACAAAATTCGAGCCAATTAGGTCTACACTCTGCACGCACCCGTACATTTCAGGAAGCAGTCGCTCATAACGCCTGTGAGGAGGCTAGTGGGCGAGAGAGTTCACAATCGTTCGAGATATCTCCTTGACTTTGCGATGAGTTACGAAACTGCAACACTGCAAGAGGCTGTGTGTGTGTCACCAACTGAAAGACGATGAAGTCTTGAACATTGGGCCAAGCTCCTGGAGAGGATCAGCTCGAGGTTGATTGGCCCATTCACGTCAACTGTAGCCGAGGAAAAGTCCATATCAACGAGCATTCTGTGCTTCGCAATCGCGACTCTGCTGACAAGGAAATATCAACCTCCCCTCCTGCTTCCTCCTCTTTCTCTAGCCTCTCGCCTCCAGAGGAGCACCAGATCACGCGTCCATTCGTTAGACGAACTCGCGCTCTTTTGCGAGTCGCCTCTAAAGTTTGCTTCAGAACGATTAAAACTAGTGTCAATCTTTCGGCTACAATTCAGAGTTTTTCTGCTTGTTTCAAGCTCAACTTCCATTGAGAGGAATATTTATCTGCACCAGCAAACGACGCTCAAATAGGAGAAATAATTGCACGTAGAAGATGATTCTCGGTGTCGTTCTGCTGCTCTTTCTGGGCTCGCTTCTAGCATCAATTGTTGGAACTCTAATAGCTGCAGCAATTAGGTCAAAGATTAACTACGACAAGTGGAGAAAACAGCTAAAGAATGTGCCCTATCTTGACGACCAGAGAAACTGGCTCGGCAACCATCTTGGCAGGTATGCAGCAAAGCGTGCGGTGCAAAAGCTTGATGCGAGTCATAAAAAGTACGGTGAAACAGTTGCCTACATGTTACAAGATAGGCCGACAGTTAGCACATTAAACTTGGACATAATCAAGAGGGTAGTGCTGGATAAGGCCAATGTAAACATCAATAGAGTTCAAATGGGGCTTCCAATGAAGGAGATATCGCAAAATTGCATCTTCACCTGCGAAAATGATCAATGGCGTCGGATTAGACGCGCCTTTGCGCCCGCAGTAAAGCCTGTCCGATTCAGAGCTCCAAATGTAGTCATGGAGGTGGAGCAATCGATCAACAAACTGGTTGAGGCAATGGACAGAAAGTTCCAACCCCAAGATGGCACCGACAAGCAACAATTGACCGTTGAATTTAATGCAGAGGATCTGATCAGAAGATACTCCCTACAATTGGTGCTAGGCTGCTTTTATAAGCAATATGATTTAGTTAATTTCAATCTGGACGAGCCTTGTGCTTGGGTGAAGCTGGTTGACGGAGGTCTTGGCGAGCTGCGCGGCAGTTTCTTTTTCCATCTGGCCCTCATAGTTCCATCGTGGGCGGGAATCATCGATTGGTTAAGTTTCAATTTTCATCCCATTGGTTATTGGCGTCGTAAAGTGTTGGATTTCATAAAGCAACAGTCGATCTTGGGCCTGGAGGCGCGAAAACAATTTCGCGAGCTCAAGAGTAAGAACCAATTGGATTCGGATTCGAAACCATTAGACGAGAATTGTTTCCGATTGAAGGATGGAACATTGTTCAAACGAAACATGATCGACTTTATCGTCGATCAATTTCATGCGGGCAAAATTTCCAGTGAAGAATACTTCCACTCATCCTTTCTGCTCTTTGGTGCTGCCGACAAGACCGCGTCAGACTGTCTCGTTTTCACACTCTACGAGCTTGGCGTGAACAAGGAAAAGCAGGACAGACTCAGGGAATCCATTCGAAAGCATGGGATCGAGTCTGAATACTTGGCCTGGTTCATCAACGAATCATTACGCTTGAATCCTCCGGGTCCAATTGGAGCTTCAAGGACAATTGTTGAACCGTTAGATCTAGAAGAGTTTGGATACAAAGATAGCATTCTACCAGTTGGCACTCTCGTCTTCACGACAACCTTCACAATTCATAGGTTGAAAAAGTACTGGGGCGAAGACGCGGACGAGTTCAGACCAGAAAGATGGGCTAATGCTGACAAATTTCATCCGTGTCAATTCATGCCCTTTGGTGGAGGACTGCGAGGTTGTCCCGGCAAAGAGTTTGCTTTGTTTGAGATGAAGAAGCTCATTTGTGCCTTGCTGGAGCGCTATCGACTTGAATGTGATGTCAAGGAAGACATTATGGAATTCGACTCGCCTCTGTTCATATTCAACATCCCGAACACACCACTGTTCATGAAATTCACCAAGATTACAAATCCTTAGTAATGAAAGGGCTGAGCTTCTGATCAAAACTTGGTTCCAGTTCCACCTAGCTTTATCTGAATTCGACTCAATCACGTTATCGAATCACAAGTTTAGGCTTCAAGCCCCATTCAAAATGGGCGCAGATATATAAGAGACAAGGGAGGAATCTATCTAGGTGCAAACAAAAACTATAACAAGAGGTTGACAGCCTCTTTTCTTTACTTGTCTCAGATCATACTCCAAACATAGCATGACAGAATATCAATTACTTCATACAAACATAAGTATGTGAACACATACACCGATATAGTGATAAAAAATAGTGTTAAATTTTCTACAACAAGACAACTTTCTTTCGTAGGCGCCGCTCTGTGTCGCCTTCTTCTTGTGAACCTTTTTTCAAGTCTCGAACAACTTTCATCTTGCACCTTGTCCTGCTCCGATGAGTCGTCCATGTTTCTTGTCCAAGTCCAGAGTAAACGCGAAAGATTCCTCCCCTCAAGTGTTTGAACCCCTTGAACAGGGACTCTCCGTTGAACTCAGACCAAGAGCAATAGTAACCTTGATATTTTAATTCTCCTGATTGACTCTCTAGTTTGCACTCTCTAAGTTCGCAAAAATGTATATTATATCTTAGTTTGAATGGTTGGCACTTCTTTGATTCATCAATAAACATTTCACAACAGTTAACTTAATTGTTGAACAAATTACAAAACCCCACAAATCCCTCCTCAGTGAAGCTGCTCGCCTCTACCCAATTAGAACCATTTTATCCTCACACTCATGCAAAACTGTCCACCCAACTATCGTCTCCTGAAGTGAGTCCTCAAACACGCTCAGGCAAGCTCAATCCCGTTCGGTTGCATCATCATGATCTGCTCAAATGTCAGCGATGGCGAACTCGACATAGGATGCTTTGGCCGAGACTGTGATTGTTGTCCTTGATAGATGTGCATGGGATGCATTGGCATGTTGTACGGTGCTGGAGGAGTCATGATGGCTGGCATCCCAAATGGTGGTCTCATATTTCCACCTCTATAGGCTTGCGCCTGCATGCTTCCATGTCCCCTTTGTTTCATCTTCTTATTCATACCCATACCCCTACCTCTACCCCGCGCCATACCTCTGGACGCTCCACCGTTTTTGTGCATCTTCATCTCTTTGCCAGGAACTGGTCTCATGCCCGGGTGATGCTCATCTTTGATCATTGGCGGATGCGTATGGATGATCGAGTAGTCACTTCCCAAGGAGCTATCAGGCTTCTTCTTATTATCTAACATGGGCTTTGCATTAGACCTGAATGGGTAGGCTAGGGGCTCCTGTTTGGGCTTGTCCCGTTTAGCTCGCTGAAATCCCTCACCAGGTTGCTCGTTTTTCTTGTACTCGCCCGAATGGGACATTTCGTTGGTCGCTCTGGAGAAAACAGACTCCACACCTAGTGACGAGGATGGGATGTTGGTTGTTCGTGAATCAAGGGATCGTATTTGACATAGTTAGCGGTGACACTTGAGCGGTAGGAGATGGGCCTCATCAACGAGCTATGCGATCAGAAGCTTCAACTGGGCGAGCGCAAGCGGTAAGCAGGAACGGGAGAGAATCTGCAGGCTAGAATCTGTCTGCAACGGTTGGCGCCGTTGCAGTTGGATCAACTAGTAGTTTTCTCTGCTTCATGATCTCTGGTGGGCGCGACTCTTGTTTACGTTGAATCTAATTGACCCTCCAACGTTGAAGAAATATTCTCATCCTTTCAACATTGAAACATTTTGCCACATTCTGACGTCAGATATTGACTCTACAGTATAACTTCTACGAATCTCAAGATCAACTATTCCCAAACAATGGCAAACTTCACCGAGGATCAGATAGTTGAATTTCAAGAGGCATTTGCGCTATTTGACAGTCGTAATGATGGCAAAATAAGTGTCTCATTGCTGGGCAACGTTCTCAGAGCTTTAGGTCAAAATCCCACTGAGGCGGAGGTTCGAAAGTGTTGTAACCAATTCAAATCGGATGAGAGGATTACATTTGAGGTTTTCTTACCTATTCTGCAAGCGATAAGCAAAAACAGATGCACTGATCAGGCGGAGGATTTCATAGAGGGTTTGCGTCATTTTGACAAGGATGGAAGCGGGTACATCTCATCAGCCGAGCTGCGTCATTTGCTGACAACTTTGGGAGAAAAGTTGACTGATGACGAGGTTGAACAGCTGCTCAACGGCCAAGAGGATAGTCAGGGCAACATTCATTATGAGGATTTTGTAAGGATGGTCATGAGCGGTTGATCTCGTGGACAGATATCCCATCCAAACGAGTTAGAGCCTCAATAGCTGATGATGAATGATGGTATTGGTCGTAAGCTTAGCGGGGTGATTGTCTATATCTTTGTAGGTATGTGTGTATGTGTTTTCAAGTTGCTAACTGTTATGGTTAACTGTCATTGCTTCAGCCTACGATAAGTATCAAGACGGGATCCCCCATATTCACTGCAAGCGGGATGAAACTTAGTTGAGCAAAAAGCTTGTGTTCTATGAGTAACAGATGAAGGCAATCATTTCTTGTTGATGCCAATATTTCTAATATTATTCATCATCATACCTGGGTCCTCTTTCCAAGCTCTCAGATCGGTATCTGGTAGGCTGTTGCAAGGAACACTTGGATTTCTGCATCATCAAAGTCCCGTGCATGAATACAATACCATGACCATGTAGTATTTAATTTTTGGAGTATGATTGTTAGTCGTCGAGAGTTTTATTTATCTCTAAGGATTAAAGTATGGCTCTATCAGAGTTGATGAGACGAGATGAAATGAGTAGAAATTTCATGCTCCACTTACGCTGGCGATTCTCCCCTGAAGACGTTCTTCTGTATAACATTAATATTATCACTGTTTGCGCAAACCAACCGGGCCAAATTAGCCTTGCGTATCTCTTGCAGTTGGTCGGGCGTGAATGAGCCCACTTGGCCTCCATGCTCGAACCAGAAACGATCTCCATATTTGAGATTGAACATCTGAATGCCAACAATGCATGTGAATGTTGGACCCAAGGCAGCGCCTGGCAGTGGATACTCCGCCAGACCAGCGGAGAATAGGTCCAAATCGTGCACGGACCTATAGAGTTTTGAGAACCTAATCCTCTGTGAGACGGGCATGTACTGGTCCAACTGTTTCCAATTTGTTATAACATCGTCGAAGCAAAACTCGACCAACTTTGTGTAGCCCGGGATTCCATGATCTCGACCGCGCTGAATGTTGAACGCCGGCAGGTCCAATCCGTAGGGATTGTCTCTGGGCCTGTAAAGATGATTCTTGATATCACTTGACACAAATGGGTCGCGGTTTTGAGAGGCCTGCGAAATGAGACCACGCATAACCATATCGGTTTGTCCGGATTTCAATCCAAATGGGTGGAAGAAAAACTCGTTCAGACGATAACCGGAAGGTCTTCCGTCGGGCAGGATCTCGGCAAAGATGTTATTAATCATCGAGTGGCCAAATCTGAATGCGGCGCCCGAAAATTCGTTGAGCAAAGAGGGATCGACTGTGGGATCGTATTTGGTATATCCAGTTGGCAGGACGTTCAATTTGAGAAACTTCATCGCCTCCTGGCCAATGATTAGCGATAGCCACTCATTGTAGGTGACCATTTGCATTTGGGCGGTGGATATGCGTCTGAGTAAGAAAAGAAGAGCAGTTTGGCGTTAAGTGATTTGTGTTAGTTAACTTATCAAGCTAATGGTTTGCTGGCTACACTCTGCAGAGAGTTGGAGCCAGCTTAGTCGAGCCTCACACATAGTTAGCTAGCCAAAGATTGTGTGAAGACAAAGTTGGCAGGAGTAATTTGTCAACTCACTTGGCATGAGTTATAGCTAGCTTAATACTAGTGGACGTAACAAGTGTGGCTAGTCAGTGGCCATCCTCACTTTCCTCTCTACCAGCGTAAGACACTCTCACTCTCTCCATTCCATCGCCTCGTTCGAGCGTGAGAGATAAGCATCTCTTCGACGGTCGCCATCCTCTCCTCCTTTTAGCCTTAGAGTCCGCCTTTGGCTTTCCACATGACATGCTAGTTTGCCGACTCGCCAATTCGATGCATAATTAATCGAGAAGACGTCGGGCGACAGCAAACTATCTTGCCTTTGCATAGGTCAGTTGGCGGCGATTATATTTGCAAGCTCTGAACTATTGAAATCCGCTCTTAGTCTGTATGTTGTCGTCGCTCGTTTACACTTTCGCCTCTCATAGCAGGCACACAGCAACATACTTCCAATATATCCCATCCGCTCATCTTCTCAGCCCTTTCCTCTTCCAGCTTTTGCAGGCCCACCGAGCTGCTGGCTCGAACAAGCTTGGCACTCGGCCGGGCTGGATCCTGGAGAGGCTCTTTCGTTGTGATCCCGCCCGGAAGTGGCTGCCTAATCAATATGCGCAAAGTTAATGCAAGAGAGCCCTTTTCGAGCGCTATTGAGAGTGCAGATTCGCGGACACTAAGCCAGAAGGGTGAAAGAGAGAAGAGAGAGAGAGAGAGAGAGAGGCGCATTAAAATGTAGCCGTTCGTGAGGATATCTTTTCCTCTCTTTCTTTCTCCCAAAATCCTCCTTTATCTTTCCCTTCCTAAAGCCATTCTCTTTTCCAGCCACTCTACCTCAGCTCTCCAATCTCAAGCTCTGTATTGGGAAATTGTGCGGCAAAATTTCCCTTAGAGACGCTCTTTATCTCCTCCCATTGACTGCCATCTTCTCATGTTGTTGTTCGTCGGACACGGCCAAGAGTGAAAGGGCGAGAGATTAGGAGCTCGTGAAGAATGTTGAATGAAAATGAGAATGAGGATGATCGCCAATGGAATAAGAATGAGATGAGGCAGAACTGGCGGCAGCTCTTGCAGGCTGGAGGGCCCATTGGATATTGTTGGCTGGTGAAACTTTGTAGCAAAACACTTGTAACTACTTTCTCGATCAACATCAACTGTCTTCCGCCCTTTGATTGGCGCCCTTTGAGATATTCACACAAAACACAACAAAGACCAGCTGAGGCGAGCAACTTTGGCCAGCCAATCATTGGCCAGATCATTGGCTGAAGCAGACGAGCTAAGGATGCGAGCTGGTGGATGCGGTCAATCATTGTGGTTGCAGCATGCGTCAGCTTGGGCGCCCTTTGCGCTGTGTGGGCGCACCGGCCAAATCCAATTGAGGCGAGTCCATCTCCAACTTGGGCGCCCTTTCAAGCGAGGCTGGCGGAAAGAAAATGGCGGAACCAAAAAATAAAGATCGAGATAAAAATAGAGAGTAATCTGAGACCACAAAAGGGGAAAGAAACAAAGGGGAGAGATAGAACCATGTGGCCAGATGAGATAAATGGAGCCAGTGTCTCTCTTTCTTCTCCTTGTCTCTCTCTCTCTCTCGTTTGGCTAGTTCTCACTGGAAACTGGCCAGAGTGTTGCTGAAAAGGAGGAGCAAAGATTTCAATCACAAACAAAGCCACACTTGGCCGCAAAAGAAATGCGCTGAAAGAGGGAAGATTTGGGCCAATTTCTGGCCAAATTTGCGAAACTGCGCCAAGTGTGGAAGGCGAGCAGAAGACTTTTGGTCTAATTAACTGGCCGACTGTTCGCCCTCTGAAGGCAGCCTGTTGTATGCGAAATGCAAGGGAAATCTCTGTGGCTAATCATTAGAAAGTAAGCAAAGTGAGCTGACTGCCAATTAGCTAAGCAACAGACAGTTGCAGGGCCGTCGGCGAGCACTTTGGGGCGTTGTTGTTGTTGTTGTGAATGTCGTGATTCTTTCCGTGAAGAATAGGAATAAGAATAAGTTGGCGGCTTTAAACGAGCAAGAGAGTGCAAGAGACAGAGACAGAGAGAGTTGAGATTGTTTGAGCTTTGGAGGAGTTAAAAGCGTCAGAAAGTCGAGAGTGCTATTGCAGCAGACTGTCTCTGTGGCCAGTTTTGGGCTGCTTGTTTTAAGCCTATTTCAGCGCTCGCTTAGCTTGCCAACTGGAAAAATAAAGAGCCACTGGCCGCTCTTTGTGTCTTCTTCCGCTGCTCGTCCGCTGGCCCAGCGACCTAAGGCCAGCTAGCCAGTGGAGTCGAGTGGACCAGTGCGGGGCAGTCGCGTGAAATGTTAATCATCATCATCATCATCGCCGTAATCATCAGCGGCGGCAGCACTGTTGTTGCTCGCGCCTCCAGACTAACTCTGACTGGCCAGACTAAGACTGCGGCCAATTCATTAGGCTCTCGCTTTTTGCCGTATTGATGTGATGTCTGCACAAAGGTGCCCGTCGCGAGTGCAACAAGAACACAGTCTCTCCAATTGGTCTCTATCTCTTTTTCGAGCCCAACAATCCGGAAAATCCAACCGGCTGAGCACTGGAGCTCGCTCGCTAAAGACCAATAGGCAGCAATCAGCATCGGCGGCCAACAGTCATGAGGACTGACAAACTGAAAGTAAACACTGTCAAGCCCAGCCCGAGGGAACACCATTTAGGCTCAGCTCAGTTCACGATTGGCATTATGGTGTTTTTTCCTCCGAAGAAAACGAGAGAGTCTCCCCGGCGAGCCAGAGAGACTCTCTCGAGGAAGGCTCAATGGGTGGAAAGAGCAAAGGAGCCAATGGAGAAGGGCGACCGTTATGTGTTGGCTCCATTTTCGGCCCAAAATGGATGCCAAAAGGTAATGAGTGGCAATGATGGACAGAGCGAAAGGGGCGCAGACAAAGAAGCGGCGGCCCACAACTACGGAGAAGTCTTTCTCTTTCTCTTTCCGTTTTTCCCTTTCACCTCGAGCCTCACGAACTGCACTCTTCGGTCGACCCAACTGAATGCCGCACGACCAGCCCGACGATTAGCCACTTGTTTTATGCCAAAGATGTTTCATCTTTCTTCTTTCGCTCACTTTCCATCGCCGCAAAGCTGCCCAACCGCAGCAGAGCCGCCGCGAACAAAGGAGAAGGATCGGCGCCCCAAGAAGAACGGGCCAGTAGCACCCCTCCCTTCTAATTGATGCCTGGCCAGTTGGAGCCACGTCCAGCCTGGAGTTTCCCTCGAGAATGGACGCTCACGACAGGGGCTGCCCGTGGGACTGGTGTTTGGACTCCGGGAGGGTTCTAAGGAAACGAAGACGAGCTGGCCGAATGAAGGCGGCCCTCTGGGAGACTGTCTAGCTTGCGGTCTAGCCGGCGCGTGTCGGTCGAGGTGATCTTCCAGAGACTGGAATCCAGACAGACACAGAGGCGCCCTTTCGTGCAGCATGCGGCCGGCCAGTGCCTCAGTGTGTTGTGCTATGCGGCGAGAGCGTGGGAAGAGTGTGTGTTGGAGTTGGCGAGCCGCAAAGTTGAGGAATTGGCGAGTGAAAAGCGTGCGAGTTTGTGTCTCGAATTGCGGTGGACAATTCGAGAACTGTTCGAAAACCACTCGAAAAGTCCACTACTTTGGCCACCTGACACTTGGGCGGCCTCCGCCAACTGCATTTGGGCCCTCCGAAGCGCTCGAGACAATCCTCAGGCCGCCGAGTGGACGCAACAATCCCGCAACCTCTGCATGCAAATCGATGCTCGCCTTAGCTCGTCCACCGTCGAGAACCGTCTTCTGGAGCTTGCGGCTGGAGAGAGAGAGAGACAGTCTTTCTGGCTAGTTTTTTACGTTTTCACTTTGGCCACTCGGGCAACACTCGGCCGGAGGTTAGCTTAGGGCGTTCGGCTGAGCAAACAACAATCACGCAGCGCCAGAGGAGAGCTCTCTTTGCGCAGCTCAATCAACGATTGGCTCCCATTCGGGCGGCACGAGATTGCAATTGAGATTTAACAAACTCCAAACTGGATAAGAGCGAGGCGAGAAACTCGATCCAGCTTTCGGATGGGCCTAATCTCGCGGCCCATCGAAAGCCCACAAGCAGTGCCAATGATCGAGAGCAAACGGACGGCCCGGCGTGAATGGCGGCTCGAATTGGAGTTGGAATTGCAATTGGGATGGCAATTTGGACTCCCACTCGCATCTCGATCGATTCCAATTGATTGGACAGCAGACGAGCTTGTCTGCGGCCCATCTGAAACTCCCTCCGAGGCGAGCAAAGTGATTCCATCACAGTTCCGGTCGCCTTCTCGTCGTCGCACCTTAGTGCTGGGCCGGCGAGATGCATCGATTGCTTCCGACAGCCAAGCTCTGCAATCGGTCTCAATTGAATGGCCGATGAAAAGCTCATCAATGGATCGGGTTCACTCTCCTTTTTCTAGCCCAAAAGTCCGATCAGAGCAATCCGCCAATCGAGCGCACGACTATCGAACTCCCCAAGCTGGCCGCCCTCTGGCCACTTCCGTCCGAGACGAGCTCCAGTTGGTGGCGATTTTGGGCGCTGGATTGGCCACTGAACTGGCCACACACCTGCACTCGACTGCAGACTAGGAGCCCCGCGCGAGACTGTCTACAAAGCGGCCGCCCGCACGAAGTACCGGCTGCGTTGGGGCCTCCAGTGTCAACCATCGGCGCCTTCTCGTCGGGCGCCTTTGGGCTGCACTTGGGGGTCAAAGTTAGCGCCAGAGGTGGTCCAGTTCGAGTTGACACTTGGCCAGAGCAAAGGCTGCGCTCATGAGAGTCTTTCAGGAGAGAAGAGTCCTTGAAATTGGGCCGCCAGACTGCAAACGAGTGGATCGCGTTTGTCGCATTTCTCCTTCGCTGTGATTTTTTGCCGCCACTAAATGGCGAGCAAAGCGAACTGGCGCCGCTCTTGAACCCTTTTTGCGGCCACTCGTTGGCCACAAAAAAGATTCAATCTCTTGGGGGAGGCCACCAAAGCGGCTGGGTGGCAGACGCAGTCGAGATCGTCCTGAGCGGGCGACGGCAAACACTGCACTCTGCTCCGCCCGCTGGCCTTCTCTGTCCCTCGACTTGGCGCCGGCCTGTCGGAATGCCCGTCAAGGTGTGCAATCTCTCACGTGACGACGATAAAGGGCGACCATCAGCTGGACAAACCTTTCAGGGCCCGCCGAGACGGCTGACCTTAGTGCGTGTCTGGCGGCATTTGGCCAGGCGGGCCGCTCGGAGCGCACGCCGAGGGGCAGCCAGTCCGCGCGGGCTGCGTGCTGAGAAAAGTTCGCGCGGGCCGAGCACCGCCGGTCCGCGCACGCTGGTGCAGACTCCATTAGGCTCTTTGCCCGAACCGCGCGGATGGGCGCGGCACCGGCGGGTGACCGCGGGGCGAAATGGGCAAAAATATGCTCGGCCAATTCTAGCAAAGCACATATTTTCACGACAAAAAGGACCCTAAGGTCGAGCGAAACTTGATTGGAGCGAGCTGAAGGAGGTAAATGAGCTCGTCTGCGTCCTTGGGGGGCTACTTACTTGGACTCCTGGTAGAGGCGGTCTCCATTCCAGTGCGGGTTGATCATCTTGAGCGCGTTGACAATCCTGTTGTGCTGTCTCAGCCACATGACGTGCACCGCCGTCAAGGCCGGATGCTGGTTCACCCGCCGGTCGCCGGCCCTGTAGCAGAACTGGCCCTTTTCCACGTCCGAGCACTGGTCGTTTCCGGGATCGGCCGAGTGGGGCAGAAGCTCGCGGCCCGAGTCGTCGAGACTGACGTGCATCCTTCCGGCGGGCCCGCTCTTCGTCCAGAGGGCGGCCGTTTCGTTGGCTGCCGAGCCGTAAACTTGCGAACCGTCGATGAAGGAGGTGATCTGGTTCATCTGCTCTCTGGGGCCCAGGCGGCACTTGGGACAGACTGCCGTGCGGACAAAGTTCAGACAAGACTCCTCCCAGTTAGAGTAGAATGGATCATCGGGCGGCACGAGAATGGGAAAGCACTGAGGGTGCGAGTCGCGCTCGATTGGACAGCACTGAATCATTTGGCCGTTTTCTGTAGTTTTTTTTTAGTTTTTTTTTGTTTTTGTTTTTGTTTTCGTTTTCGTTTTCGTTTCCAAAAAGGCAAGTTTGATTTAGTGTTCGAGTTAGTGAGTTAGTGTTTGTGTCTAGCTTCCAGCGTGCAGCCCAAATCCACTTTGCGACCATTCGGGCGGCCAAATCAATGGAGTTTGTTATTATTTGACTTATTGTTATCGCAATGTTTTCCTCGCTCGTGCCAATTTTCCGATCGGCCAATTGGCGGCCAAACGGCGGCCAGCAGTTGGCCGACGTCGCCAATCAAAAGCAGCCAGAGACAGTCTCTGTGTTTGCATGCTGCTTCTGCTGCTGACGCGCTGCAAGGCAGACCTGCGGAAGCGACAGGGCCGCTCTAGCACGGGACGCGCACATCCCACTGGGCCGAAAATTAAGTCCGACCGTCTTGGCGCGTCCGGCCGAGCACACACACGACAACAAGTGACGTGTCTGTGTGCCTTAGACGAGACGGCCAGCAGGCTGCCCCGACCGGAAAGGTCCGGCCAAGGCGGAGCGGCGTCTTGGCAGCGCAAACAGGCGGCGCCTTGACAGCCAGAGAGGCTCGCAGCAGCGCCACTCGGCTGGCCAGCCAGCGAGAGTGTGTGCATAGGACTCATTGTTCTGGCAGCCGAGAGGGCCGAGAGAAGCCACCTTGTCCAGAGTGGCCGGTCGACAATTACCAGCAGGCGGCCCTCGAGAGTGAGCCAGTCGTTCAACTGGTGCCGCCGTGAAGCAAGCTCGAGACAGAGACAGAGAGAGAGAGAGAGAGAGAAAGCTCGCCTTCAATTAGCATTAAATACATCTGCCGCCCAAACTCGCTGGCCCACTCTTCTAAACCTTTCCTTCCCTTAGCTTCTCGGGAGCTTCTGTTTCTCTCTGTTGGGCGAGTGCAAATTTGCATTCCTCCACCGCGTCTCAACCAGCCGGACGGTCGCTTGGCAAGTCCCTAGGAGACAGTCTTCCAGAATGGCGTTCCAAACAAAGCGCGCCGCAAAGCAACAGGCTGGCTGGCTGCAGACTGCAGTGCATGCAAAATGTTTGTTTACCTTTTCCAGCGAGAGTGCTCCACTGCGCTCGCTGCCTCGCACTGTGCACAGTGCACTGTGCAGTGTGCACTGTGAGGCACCATGCAGGTCGCAACGCAAGACAGTCTGCAACAGTGTTGCCTTGCCAGCTGCACTCTGTTGCAAGCCGCTAAACATGGTCGCCCAGCTCGACCTTAGCGCCGGAGTTCAGAGGCAACTGGCCCAGGTGGCACGCTCCTAAGGCCCAAATGGTCCCGCAGAGACGCCAATGGCCGACCACTCGAGCATCGAGCCACTTCCTTAGACCACTCGAGCCCGAAGGATCGAGAAAGCTTTGGCCAAGCGATGTTTGATGATGTCTTCCTCTAATGGCGGAGGATTTGTTTGTGATTGCAGGTCGCCCTTCGGGCCAATTGTGTGGCGCCCCAGCAACTGCAAGGCTGCTGGCCGGACATCTGCAAAGAGGCACTCTCTATGGCCGAGACTCTCTAAGAATGTCCGACTGACTAGGAGTTTGCGTCCTCGCGCAATGAGCAATATGCAAATTCTTACTCTGGGTTTTGTTTAAACCGAGAGAAAGAAAGAAAGCGAAGAAAAAGGATAGTTTTGGCTCCCATTTCGGAAAAAATTCCACACGAACATGCAGAAGTTTGGCAAATTTGCCCTTTCTGCAGGCCGCCATTTGCCTGATCACGATCCGCACGGAACCAATTGGCCATCCGGCGGACAAACCTAAGGTGAACTGTTGCAGAGGCGCCACATAATGAGACTCTGCTGCTCGTCTCTGGCCCTTTTGTTGTCTCTCCATTTGTGTGCCACTTTTGCGGGCACGAAATTGTTTATTACCCTCGACAAGCATCTGTCTCTGTCTCATGTTCTCTAAATCATCGATGCTCCAAAGCTGAAAGTATTTCTAGGCTGAAAGTGCTCCGGAGCTGCTCGAAAAGAGTTCCAAGAGAAGCCCCTTCAAAGTGTAGCTCAGCGGAGAGCTCCGGCCGGACTTGTGCGAGCTTGCTAGCGGCCCTTAGGGTGGAAGGCGAGCGAGGGAAGCGAGCCGAAAGTGACAGGAAGGTGGAATTTGCTAGAGAGAGAGAGAGAGAGTCTCGTTTCCTTGGAGGAGTCTTGGCGAGGAAAAAGTTTGCAAAAGTTGGAAGTTTTTCGATGGAAATTTTTCGAAATAGAAAAAGCTTATTGCCAGAGGAAAGCTTATTTGTGAGGGGCTTGCAAATGAAGGAGAATTGGGAGGACTAGGACTAGTGGAAGGTACTTACTTGTTCGCGAGCTCGGCGTAAAGGCAATGTCGTGTGCAAAGAACTGGCCATATTGCATGACGAAATGCGTGTAGGTGGCCGGATAGTTGAAGTCCCGATGGACAATTGCCGAGAGAATGCGCGGATTTGGCAGTGGGTGGCCTGTGACCGAGATCCTGGGCGCTCCCTGGCCGTCCGAATAGTCTGGAGGGAGGAGGCGCGCGAAACAGGTGTTTGCCTTGCCCCAGGTTGGCTTTTCCAGATTGTTGCAACGACCGTCTGCGTGTCTGTATGGGAAGTTTGGGTCGCACACAATCATCTGGTCCTGCTCGCAACGGGCCACTGCGTGTCGGGCCTCGCTGGCGTGCAGATCGATGCGGGCCAGCAGCTGGTTGGTGTCCGAACGCTCGAGGGGACCGGCCGAGTCCAGTTGGGTGCTGGCGGCAGTCTCAAGCTCCTCCAGGTTGGCCAGCGGCTCGCTGGCTAGTCCCCCGGTCTCGGCCCTGTTTTGGGCTGCCAGACGGGCGTTAATGGAACCAGTGAGACTGTTGCGGGTTGCGGCATGGGGGCGAAGACTGTTAGTGGATGCACTTTGAAGGGGAGCATATTTTCCATTTATTTACCCTATTTAGTGAATATTTCTGCATTCTTTCTCGCATCGTGCTCTCGACTGCGCCATTGCCACACTGGCAGACCTTGTGGAGCGTCAATGTCAAGCGTGATCGGACAATTGGGGCCGCCTGTGCATTGCGTTGGAAAGCGCGCATTGGCGACCGTCCGCCGAGACAGTATCCAGCACAGTATCTAGTGCAGGTTTTCTCGCTTGGCTTGGAAGTGGAAACCCTTAGGCCTGCTAAGAGTTGGCCAACTTTTAAGAGTTTTCCCCTAAACTACCGCACCACTGGCTCTCTGGGAACCTGAGCCGAGCGAGGCAATTCAGATTGGCCATCCGAGCTTCTCATTGTCATTCACCACTCATTCATTTAACGGCCCAATTTCTTGCTCGGCTCCCATGCAGACACGCTGAGCTAAAGTCTGCTGGCCAGTAGACTCTAGCCAGCCAGTCGGCGGTCCACATTCAGCAGTCCACTCGGCAGAGACATCCCGTCGGAGCCTCGAGCACTTCCGCGCGAGCCCTTTGTGTCCACAAGCTGAATGGAGAGTATGGAGAGCGCGCGCGATGCAGTGCAGTTGGAAATAGCCAGGCAGGCTGCTGGAAAGGGCCGCCACAGACTGTGTGTGGCGCCTCCTCCGCCCGCAAGGCCCATTTGTCCGGCCGAGTGGCCGCGCATGCAAACGGCGCGCGCCACACACGTGCCCCCATTTGCGGGCCGCAAGTGGAACCTTTGCCCTGAAAGAGCAATGAAAAGTGGACCAGGAGGAGCTGCTGCAAAATTCGTGTCCGTGCAAATGAAACGCGAGACCCTCTCTCATCCGCCGCCCGAGCTGGCCAGACAGACCCGGCCACTTCCTTTCACAGAGCCAACAAGTGGCGCCACATTATCCTTCCCCCTCGGGCCTGTCCATTGTTGTGTCCACTGTTGGCGAGCCACACACGCAGCGCAGTCCGGCCGGGATGGCACAAGTGCGGGGGAAGTGCGCAGGACAGTCCTCCGCTCGCTTGACGGCCTTTTCCTCCTCCTCCCGTGTGGCCGCCAGACAGTCTCTGGCGCCGCGTGGCCCAAGCTCAGGTGATGACTGTCGCGGGCGCAAATTGCAACCCGTTTCTCCTCCGCGATGATCGAGCGTGCCGGCGGCTGGGCGCTCGCCGGCCGCCCACCAACGACAGACTGCGGCCGGCGGACAATGCGGCGCCCGCCGGCCGAGCGCCGATCGGACCACGCAGACTCAAGGGCGACTCTCTGGGGCGCGTCTAATTGGCCACAAAGGCGCGCAGAAGTGGCCGCCAGAGAGTGGCCCTTAGCTCGCGCGGCGGCACGCGACCAACTGGCTGGCGAGACAGTGGTGGTGACGAGCAATTTGGCATGAGACGCGCGCCCGACTGAGAGTCTGGCCACTGGCTCGATTGGGCGCGCTGAGTGCGAGCGTGGCGGCCGCGCGTCCCACAGACAGTCTGCGGCGGGCTCGCTCACGCAACGCAGCGCCAACAGAGCTGCGCCTCTCCTGTTGCAGCATCTCCTCTGGCTTCGTGGCGGCCAATTTCTCGCCAACCCTCGTCTCTGGCGCCCCTCCTGGTCCAGTGACAAACGCCTGGCCAGAGCAACTTGCACATGGAAGGGCCCATTGTGCGCCGGCACGAGCGCCAAGCGTCTCCTGCAGGGCGCCAGCACAAAGGCCGTCGTAATGGCCGCCAAATGGCCCGCCGCCAGCCCCTGTCTGTGGGCCTGCCAGGAGACTCACTTTCTCACTTTCGCTCTCGCTGCGGCGCCAAGCGAGGCGTCAAGCAAGCTCAAACTGGCCACTCACTCACCAAGCTCAACCATCGACACTCAAGGCTCAACGCTCGACACTTGACCACTGGCACACATGATTGGCCGCCCGCCGGCCGTGTCCAGCGACTGTCTCTGTGCACAGGCCAGGCGAACAGCACGCTCGCCAAACAAAGTGTGCAACGCCACAATGAGCAAAGGCAAGGACGTACTTGCAATTGTATCAACTGGCTGGGCCAAAGGTGGCCAATATGAGCCGCGTTTTGTCCATACGACTCTACTGTCTCTCTCTTTCCTTCCACTTCTCGCCTCCTCTCCTCATCTGCCACATACAGACACTCGCGCTGGCACCTTGCAGCGCGCGGCCCAACAATGCGACCGCCCAATGCACGCCCGAAGCCTTGCCAGAGGTCAGTGTTGGCGATGCAAAAAGGCATCTTTCAGTATCAGTTTTCCTGCCAAACTGTCAGATTTCCGCCTTCAACTTGGCACTCAGAGCTCAAAAAGACTCAAAAGACTCAACTTTCATCGCTCAAAAATGGCATTCTTTCAGCGGTCTAGCTTGGGCGCAACTCTCGAGGCTAAGCTTGGGCATCAAATAGAGACCAGAAGATGACTTACTTTTTCGACAAAATTCTGCTCATCTCCTCGAACACTTCCTGCGACTTTTCCAGCTCGTTTCCGCGCGTTGTTGTCGTGGTGACGCGCTGGTGGCGCGCCACTGCAGTTGGCTTGCTCATGTCCGTCACGAAGCCTTTTGTTTACGTTTGAGTTGATTCATTTTCCGGTTGGAGGAGGTGCAATTTTTGCCAAAAATTTGCAAATTTCGGTTAGATACTGGCTCTAAATTGTCTTAATTGTCTCAAGGCGACAATTTGACGAGCAGAAATGTGGAAATTATTCAAAAATTATCCGAAGATCGCTTGAAAAATGGCCCCATCAACTTTAAAACACTGTCTCCGGTGTACGAAAGGTTGTAGACACCTTGGCACAACCAGTGAAGACAGTCTTTGGGTGGCATTCCAATCAATTGGATCAAATGAGGCCCCAAACTCACCTTGGCGCGCCAGTTCGGACTCCAACTTTCTGCGCTTCACGATGAGCTCCTTGGCTCGCGTGTAAGCCTCGTCCACGATGAAGGGCGACACGATCTCGTTGAGCAGCTGGTCGTCGATGAGGTCGCTGATGGCCAGAGGTTGGCTGGTGGCCGTTGAATCTGCGGCCGGCTGATTGGCTCCGTTCAGTTGGAGGTGCTGCTGGAAGCTTGCGTTCAGGTGTTTCAGGATTGAGCGTTGCTGGCGCTCGAGGTTCGGGTTGAGAAACTTGCTCTGGTGTTGAAATTGGGGCAAATTGTTGTACTGAGACTCGCGTGGACACATCAGCAACTGTTGCCTCTGGCGCTGCAGCAGAAGCTCGTCCGGCTGCAGTGGGCCAGTGCTGAGCCCTGCTGGGTCCTGGCGCGCCGCCACGTTCACATTGTCCAGCGCGGCGCTATGGAACTGGCACATGGAGGTTGGACCTGCGAATGCGTGCGCGCCCCTCAAGCCGCCCGCCAACTCCGCCAAGACCAGCAGCCAGCCCACGGCCGCCACTCGCGCCCACCCGCCCGCACCCAGTCTTCCGGCCTCGCGCCCGCTCGGCGAGCTTTCCACTCGGGGCCCGCTAGTCCTTAGGGTGGCCCCATTGCCCTGCCAGTGCATGGAGAAACTCTCGCTCCTCTCGAGCCTCTCTGGCTCTCGCCGCTCGCTCGCCGGCGCCCACCTGGCCGCCCTCGACGGCCCCAGGCGCCCACTCATCGTGCTCGGACGGCGCTCGCTCGATGCGCCCCACTCTCCGCCCCTATGCCGCGATGCTTCGATGATCTGATCGCTTGGCTTCTTTGTCTCCACTTCCGGCCGCTCTTCAATGTGGCTTGATATCTTTTGAACGCGGCCTCTTGTCTCTCCTAGTCTCTCGCTCCTTCTTGCTCCTTCTTCTTCTTCTTCTTCTCTCTCCGGGCGCCCAATTAGTGTGCGACAAACTGCCAAACTGGAGTGGCGAGCCACCTTGAGTAACTGTTGCAGAACCGGAACAAGTCGCCTGGCAAACTCTCAGGCCTAAACTGCAAAGTGTGCTGTTCGCTCGCAAAGGCAAAACTATCAACACTAGTCTCTTTCTCTTTCTCTGGCTCTCTACTGCCTCAAGTCTGTGCTCAAGTCCGTGGGCGCTAATCCATATGCTTCCCGCAGCTAGTCTCTCAAGTCTCTGGCGCCAACAAGTGCTCTTGTTGCCCACTAACTGCTCTCCTCGACTGCTAACTCTCCAGACATCCTCGAACGGGCGCTCTCTCTCTCTCTCTGCTTCTCTATTGGCGCTCCTCTGTTGGTTTTGCCCAACTTTTGGCCACTTTCTTTCACAAAACTCAACCCGTGTGTTTGCTCTCCAAGCCAGCACACTAAGACACACACTTCAGACCATTGCCAACCACGACTTGGCGCTACTCTCTCGCCCGCCCTCTGCAGTCCCGCAACTCCCAGGCCAACTCTCTGGCCAGCTTCCCTCCAGAGCGCCTTGCAGACGGTAGCTGCCAGTCGCCAGGCTGGCAAGACGCACAGACAGACAGACAGACGGACAGACAGACGAGCACAGAGAGGCGGGCTAGTCGCAGAGACAGTGTGTGGCGCGCACAGTGCACGGTGCAGCCCCCGTTGTGCGAGCTCTGTGCGCTGGCGGCCCGTTGCTCGCGTCCTGCAGCCAGCCCATTGGCCAACACGCGACCCTCAACAGCGCAACACTAGCTCGCCAGCCGCCTGCCTCTCCTTTTCCCTTCTCCTCTCCGCTTTCCCCTTTTCCCCTTTTCCCCTTTCCCCTTCCCTTTCCGCCAACAGTCTCGCCCTGGCCAGCCTGTTGCTCCTCGCCCCTGCCGCCCCCTCGCCGTCCGGCAACCCTGGTCTGCGTCCACCAAACGAGCGTCCGGCGCCACACTCTAGCTCGCCGCCCGCCCGCCACTGCTGGACCATGGCCACTCACGCATGCGCCCCGCCCGTTGGCGTAATTGCCAAAGCGCGCCAATTGCCGACACACACACGGCCAGCTAGCTCGCCGGCCGGCTCCCTGTCAGCCCGCCTGTCTTGGCGCCCTCCAGACGCCGAGCGGGCGCCTTTCGTCCCTCCGTCCTCGCCTCTTGGCGTCTTGGCGTCCGCACGTCTTGGCGTCTTGGCGTCCTCACGTCCGGCCGTCTCGGCGCGCGGCCGACAAATTGGCCGAATGACAAGACGCCCCGCGCGCACTCGCCGCCCGCCAGAGGATGCCCCTTCCGGCCGGCCGGCCGAGGCCAACTGGACGACAAGGGCGCCTCGCTGTCTCGCCGTCTCGCCGCGGCCGGCTCGCTTCCGCCGGCCGGCCAGCCCCCAGCCTGGCCTCTGCTGGGCTTTCGTTCGATTGGGCTTTGGGAGCCCAAGGAGCCGGAAATGATGACGAGAAGGAAGGTAAACAAAATTTTCAATCACTCTGCATTGGCAGCCCCTTGGACGAGCGGCGTTGGCCCATTGCGCTTTGTGTGCGAGCTGGCCGCTCTGTGTGGAGTGGCGCGCGTCGTGACGACCACCTGCTGCCCTTAGGTCCACTCCAATGCAACAACTTGCCGCCCCTCCTCGTCCGCTTTGCATCCTGGGCCATAGTTCACACGGCCAACTATTGGCCATCGCCAATGGACACACATAACGGCGCCAGTGCAACAACTGCGACTGTCAGCACACACGCGCCATGCAATCTGCAACAACAACAACAACAGCAACAACAACAACAACAACAACAACAACAACAACAACAACAACAACAGCAACAAGATCCACAAGCGCACCATTTTGGACAAGCTCAGGCTGGCCAGACGCAAAGGCCACTTGTGCCAGGACTCTCTCCGCTGGCGGAAGGCCCATTTTGGAGCCTTGCACACAGACAGAGACACAGACACATAGACATAACAACAGGTGGTTGCATGGCCGGCCGGCCGGCTGTTGTGCAAGCGCCAGTTCCGAGGTGTTGGTGGCGCCGTCTGACGAGTTTGGCTAATTTCTGGCGCCGTCCAATTGGCGCCGCTGGCGACCTGTCGTTTCCTCTGCAGCTCACTAACTGTCTGAGCTACTCTCTTTGCCACTCGGCGGCGGCACTCTGCCACTGGCGACTTCCCGTCCCTCAAAAGGGCGAGCCTCCACACGAGACCAGCTCCAACAAACAGCAGCCAACTCAACAGGCCTGCTGGGCCGACCATTAGCCAGCCGAGAAGGCAGACAGTCTGATGCAAAGTCCGCTAGACTAGAGACAAAAGGCGGGCGCCCAACAGACAATGATGCATAAAGGAGAACCCCACTCGGCTCCCCCACTTTGAGCTCTCGTTGTGCGAGGGCGAAATTGATCCGGGCAGCTTTCACCTTTTCCACCTTTGCCTCTCGGGCTTTCCAATTTCACAAACGGGCAATAATCTGGCCAGCCAGTGGCCGCAAACTGGCCAAAACAAACACTTGGACGATGGACACTGGACGTCATTAGTTTGGACTTACGCACCCTTCACCTACATCTTCTCTTTCTCTCTCTCCCTAAACTTGTCTTCTTCCTTGACACTAATCAATCAACAGCAAGCCAGACAAACGGCGCAATTTGGCGAACAAGCGAATCAACTCGCCTTGCCAGCTTCAATTTGTTTATTTATTTCTTTTTCTCCATTTTATCTGTCTCACTGAAAGGCGCGCTCGCCTGTGGGCCAGTCAAATCCAAATCCAAGTGCAAGTGCAAGTGCTCTTCTCGACGTGCAAAACACGACACGAGAGAGAGAGAGCCCGTTTTTTCCCAAACTCTCTCCCAGCCCTTAGATCTGGTGCTGGTCTCTCGTCTTGGTTGTCAGCCACAGTCCACACACAAGCACCTTAGGCAAAAGAGCTCGTCCTTCGCCATGGTTCGCATGGTTGCCAGTCTGGCCGGCCCAAGAGAGTCACGATTATCCAAAATGATTAGATAAGCAAATGGGATGAGCAAAGGCCCGTTCACCTTGCCTAATGCTTCGGTCGCAGTATAGGCGGTATGAGACTCTTCCACTTGCTTGAGGATGATTTTCCATGCATTGGTGTCCCCAAACCATTCTGCCTATTGAACTTCTTGATAAGCTTCTTCTTGTGAGGCGTCTCTGGCATGGCCTGCACTTGGGCATATAGTTCAGCAAGTGCTTGATCGGTGGTTGTCTCTTCTGACCTTCTACGCTGACAAAAAGTCAATACCGTATTGTTTTCGTCAGGGCTATCGTCACTAACAACTAGATTAGTGCTGAGATTATTATTGCGTAATGGACTAGAAGAATCGCAAGCATCCCTGCCACTTGTGTTAGCAGCGCCCCGTCGCGTTGCCAATTTCTCTTTGGCGTCCCATACCAGAGCCTCTGGTCCACAAAACAGCCTATCATAGTTTAGTAATAAGAATTCCATGGCATCGGTGATGATCTCGATATTCTTCTGAACTTGCTTTGGTGTCCAGGTACGAGGACACAAGATATGCTGGCCAAATATTGTGGCTAAACTACGCTCATCCATCTTCGTTACATCAATAGACTTGGCAACCTTATTCAATAGGGTCATTAATGATATGAAGAACTCTCTGTTCAACTCTGGCAATAAGTGTAACAGTAATTGGATGATTTTCAGCCTCTTGGAATTTTTCTCTTCCAACTCAGACTTCGGTATCTCTTTACGGATCGCCTTGGCTAACTCAAAGTGGAGCTCAAAATGATTGTTTGTCAAGAGAGGCTCCGGTAGATTTTGAATAAACTCCTTGAGCACACAGGAAGTGTCGACAGGAGTGAACCTGTTCGCCTTAAGATCTACCCGAACACCATTGTTGAGCATATAGCGCAAATCGTTCTGGCGCTCATGAGTGCCTGATTTTCTAAATATTCCTTCTAATTTATAATTTTCACCATCATTCAGGAAATTCACCAACAGCATAGCCTGTTTGAGACTCTCTCTTGTCAATGGTTTGCCGAATATATTTGAGGCAAGCTCCTTCTCTTTGGGTGGGACAAACTTGGAGTTGATTTTATACGTTTCTTGAGACGATGTAATAGAGTCCATTTCTTGCTGCTTGTCCACGTAAAGGACTATCTTCTCCCATTCTTCGGGCGACACCTCGATCAAGAATGAGAGGTGCATTTTTACCAACTCGATGAGGTCGCCCTTGTGTTGTGTCCTAAGCTTTTCCAGTACAGTAGCCATTTTGCTCTAGTTGATTCAGCAATAGTCGATGATAGAAGTAATTAGTGATTGAGCTTGTGTTGCTGGTTACTTGGATGGGGCCTTGCCTTGAGGAGCAGATGTTGTTTGGTTCTATGGGATAGCATGTGAGGATGTGAGTGACCGTCATAGAAATAGCGTGACGAAGAACAATGATGTTCGAATACCCAAAATGTTATTAGTCATTGGTGGGAGGAACCGGGGAGATGTTTGAAGAAGTTGTGTTTTGTTCAGCTGCCTCTGTGGGGTTGAACCTGGTGGGAGGAGGATGAGCAAGAGATAGAAAACTGTTGCTACGACTGGCTGGTCGGCGGTGCACACAATCTGAGGTCGTGGTCGGTGAGCCTATGAGGTTGAGGAGAGGCCTCTGTTGTGTTTGTGGCTAATCTACGTTCAGCACGCATGCAGTGCGAGCGAACTCCAGTCCACATGTACGAGAATTGCCGTTGCCTTTTTCCAACGGCTGAAACTGAGTGACCGTTGTGTGTGCGCGCGAGTGCGCCAGGCGCGTGCAGCACGAGCGAGCCACTTTTGGAGCCCGCAACTCGCCGCCGCGCCGTCTCACACGCCAGAGCTCAGCTTCGGCCCAACCAAAAGGGGGGGGGGGGATACGAAATCCAAACATCATTTGGCCCCCAGCTCAATGGTCGAAACTATTTAAACCTTTTACATAAGCCAATTGCTACGCGCCATTGACTTGTTATCTCGGAAAACCAACAAGCAAACTAGCCTTAACATGCTCGCTCTGGCAAACAGACAATTCATGTTTCCTCGTGGTTCCAATGTTGTCTGTTGATCTCTTTTATTGCATCCCAGCCAACTCGGACCCAACGATACTGGCTGTTTGGGGCAGCCTCTAGCGGTGTTGGGCCCATCAGTGGACTAATTGTTCCGCCGGGAGCATGTGGAAGCGATAGATTGTTGGTGTAAGAGGAGCATAATCTGCGCTCCAACTGCGTGCAAGCAACGCTCAAAGAGACAGACACACAGATAACAGAGACATGGATTGGCGCTCAAACTTGGTGAACAAGATTCGGCTCGTTTGCAGCGCAATCAAACGCCACACTTTCTTCCTCTTTCTCTTTCACTCCCTTGGACAATCCCCAAAGGAGTCGCCCTCTCCTAGTAGTTCCCTGCAGGCAACTAGCATACGGCTCGCCTCGAGTTCAAAGGGCCGCCCATCTTGCCCATATTTGGCCCTGGGTCTTAATTGTGCGTGTGAGTGGTTTGTTGAGAGCGGCTTCGGCTTCCAGCGCCACCAACGCAAGTTCATTCCGATCTCTCGGCGGCCGCCCACGCTCGGACAACCATCTGAGGCTAGACTCCAGGCCAAGCTGTCATTTGTGTGTGCGCCCCCGTGAGCTAGACAGAGTCGCGCGCGTTCGCTCGCTCGGCGCCAACTAGCTTGAGCAAGAGAGGGCCAAAAAGAGGAGGACAAGCTGGGCCAGTCGGCCAGAGGTGGCAGGCAACAGATGGGTGAAGTGAGTGTTGCATGGTGCGTAACAAGTGGTTTGGCTGGGCCTGCGCATTGTGGGCCATATCTAAGCTCTGGCTCGAACTGCTGCTGCTGCCGGCACTTGCCAGCTGAGGAATCTCAGCCCAGAGCTGAGCAGCCGCGCACAGGAGCACACAAACACACGGGCTCAGACATACACACCTTCTCAGCCACACCACCAGCACCACCAATGTTCGTCGACATGGTGGCCAATGAAACCTGGGCATTCTCTTCGCCTCTTTGCACCGCTTTTGGCCAGTGAATTTTTCAATAATTCAAATTTTTATCAGCAATTATCCATCGTTTCTACAGTAATAGTAGCAGCACAGTTTACATAGAAGACACAGAGAGAGAAGAAGGCTCTTCAAATCTTTTAATCGTACTAACCCTACGACAAGCATGATCAGGATCTCAGTGTCACATAGACAAACGAAATGGGCAAATTCAAATCCAAACAACCTGATCAACCAGAACCTATTGTGTATATCTTATTGTTAATTGCAAGTAGCACAATCTTTTTAATCTCCACAATCCATTGCTACAATTTAGATTATCAGAAAGCTTTAATTAAGAACGGCCCCAAGGGGTCCTATTTTGGCTATTCCATTGCGCAACACTCTACATTTGACGCACAGCAACAAAACAATGCCTCCTCCTACAGGTCCTATTTGCTTGTGGGCGCGCCCCGAGCTGACGCACCAAGATCGGCCTCCCTGTTGGCCGCCGCCTTTGCCCAAGCACAAGTTCCCCACAAACCGGGCGCAATTTACAAGTGTGATTTCAGCCTAAGCCAATCCTGCCAACTGATAGACATCGACTCAATGGCTCAATCAATGCAGTCTTCATCACTGCAATCATCTGCCTCGAGTCCATACTCACAATTGAACCCAGAGTTAGCCGCTCAGACGGGGCCAAGCTCCGGCGACAACGACCAGACCATCAGCGGGCAGCGCCAATCGCCCACTGCTTTCATAACGGCCTCCAGTCGCGATCCAATAGCACAAAAAGACGACCAGTGGCTCGGCGTGAGTGTCAAGAGCCAGGGGCCCAATGGTTATGCTATGGCCTGTGCGCATCGGTACGTGCTGCGAGGACCTCACTATCGTTGGCCGCAAGGAATCTGCTACTCGTTGACCAAAAATCTCACCCTCCACAAAGCCTGGCAGCCTTGTCTGAATAGGCCGGTTAACAAAGCGCACGAAGAGTACGGCTTTTGTCAGGCCGGAACGAGTGGGGACATCTCAGACTCGTCTGACATTGTCCTCGGCTCGCCAGGTCCATACACTTGGAGAGGAACGGTTTTCTCAAACTCCATACAATTCAGCACAAAAGATGATCGCACCTGGTATATGGCACCGGTGCAAGACGACGAGGCCAAAGTTTACAAGTATTCCTATTTAGGAATGTCTCTAGTAACTGGGAGATTTTTCAACAAACAGCAATACTACGTAAGCGGAGCTCCTCGTTCCAATGATATTGGCCAGGTGCTCGTGATGACCAAACAATTGGCCCCATCAACCACGGGCGGTCGTCAGCGGCTCGTTCCAAGTGCCGACTCGTCCAACTTCAAGACTGAGCAAATTCTCGATGGCGAACAAATGGCCTCATCATTTGGCTACACACTAGCCAAAATGGACTTCAACGGCGACGGTCATCTTGACCTGATCGTAGCGGCACCATTCTACTATAGCAAGAACGAGGGTGGCGCTGTTTATGCTTACGCCAACGATGGCAAGTCGGCCTTCGTCAAGACTCCCACCACTAAGCTGACGGGAAAACCCGAGTCGAGATTTGGACTCGCTTTGGCCAATTGTGGAGACTTGAATCGCGACAAATACGATGATCTGGCTGTTGGAGCCCCCTATGATCCCCAGGGAGGTTCGGTGTACATTTATTCGGGCTCTAAGGATGGACTGAAATCGACCCCGTCGCAAGTTATTCGAGCCTCAACGGTGGCCTCGAACTTGCAGACGTTCGGATACTCCTTGTCCGGAGGCCAAGATATGGATCTGAACGGCTATCCAGACTTAGCTGTTGGCTCCTATGCTGATGATATGGTCTTCATCCTTCGCGCTAGGCCAATCATAGAGATCCATACAAAGATCGAGGGAAATCTAACGAGAATCGATCCAAACAAGACCACGTGTGATGGAGAGAAGAATCAGCTGCCCTGTTTCAAGTTCAACACATGCTTCGAGTTGGATCCATCGAAAATTGGCGAGTACAGTGACTCAATGAGATTGAAATATCGCATCGAAGCCGAAACATTCACTGGACAAAAGTATTCGCGAGTCAAGTTCCAGGAGGCGGAACAATTGCAGACTGCTAACAATCTCAGTCCCTCGAGCTCCGGCAGCGGGTCCACTCTCAGCGGTCAAACGTTGGCAGCTAACAATATTGTTGAGAAAGAGATACTGATTGATGATTATTATCGCGGAATCAAGATAAAACGGTGCCAAACTCAGCGGGTTTATATTAAGGATCGCTCTGATGTTCAGACGCCAATTCAGTTCAAATTAACCTATTCGCTGGTCCCGCCAACGACAAGTGATATTAACAAGCAAGCTAACAGTAATAACAACGTTCTACAAAGCACAAGATATTCACTCTCATCTAGTGAAAGATTGATCTCATCATATTCCACAGGCTCCACGGGTTCAGCAAGCTACGCAGGAAATTCGCGAGATTTATCATCTTCGTCGTCGTCTTCCTCTAATGAGCAACAGCAGCAGTTACCTCCACCGCCGTTTCCAATACTCAACCAAGACGAAGCCCAGAGAATCTTTTCGGCCAAGTTCCTGAAAGATTGTGGCTCAAATGATGTCTGTGAGAGTCACCTAGACGTAGATGGATCCTTGCAAGTGCCCCGGGAGACTCTCGGAATCAATGAACCAGGTTACCCTACAGACAAGCAGATCAATGTCACAATTAGGGTATCAAACAACAACGAGCCAGCTTATGAATCGAAACTGTTCGTTACCCATCCAGCACAACTGTCTTACGGTGGATTTAGGGCCTTGAAGCAAGTCGCACACGTTGAATGCAATTCCATCGAGAAGAATCTAATCAAATGTGATTTGGGCAACCCTATGCCAAAGGGCACAACTAAACTGTTGATGATTTTCAATACACAAAACCAGGCCGGAACCTTCGAATTCAATCTAATGGTGAATACAACGAGTCAGAACGCCAAAGAGGCTAAAACAAGCTATGATCTAGTTGGAACAATCAAACGAAAAGTTGAAGTTCAAATACCTCAAAAGCAGCCGCCTGTTTATCCGGAAGTGCCGACGATCCAAGAACCGCCAGCTTGGTTGATTTTGGTTGCAATACTTTTGGGTATTCTACTCTTTAGTGCCTTGTTCTATTGTTTATATGTTAATGGTTTCTTTGAAAGGTCCAGGGCGCAATATATGGCGGCAGATACAGAGGATCGTTATAGCTAGTTGACCCAGTGGGAAAGTTCCCTTTGCTCTTGCCTGCCAGCAGGGAAAACTAATCAATTATCAAGAGCATATCATCAAACGAACCATTTTCGGGGGGCTCTCATGATCCAGAGCAGTAGTTTTTTTTCAGACAGTCATTATTGCCAAAAAGAGACAAATATCATAATAAACTAATCTTATAAATAAAAATCTTCTTGAGGTGTAACGCGATTCTTTGCTCCCCCCAGAACTTTAATTTTTTTCACATGCACTTCAATCTGAGCGCTCTCCGATGAAAGCCAAATATCCAGTTCCCTAGGCAACCACCCTGAGCACATGCACGAAGAGACTCAACTTCCGCTTTGGATAACCGGTGCTCTCAGCATTGTGATTAGAGTGGACGTGGGATTGGGAGAAATCCGAGTTTCTCCCATTTGGCTGTGGGAAAGTGGGAGATGGATATCTACGAGAACTATCGGCAGCTTCAACGTGGGGCCGGTTCAGGTTGGCTAAATGAGAGAAACGATGAGTTCCTGACCGCCTTCAACAAGAGACTTGACGATGATGAGAGGAAATGGAAGATCAAGATTACCAAATTCAGCCTCGATCTCCAGCTGGAGGGAATCTATGGAAATCAAGATGAAAGAATGGAGGCAATCTCATTTATCAGGAAACTCGCTGTTGATAAGACACAGTTAGGGGACGCCCTAAAGGAGTCGTCCAATGGGGTGCTAATGATGCGGGCTCTTTTGAGGACACTTCGTGATAACTCTCAATATTCGGCAAGAGAGTCGGCCAGCTTCACCGTGGAGTCCATTTTGTGCTGTCTAATCAAATTGAGCGAAAATTGTAGCCAACTAACTGATGCCTCAGATATCACGAAAATTTCCATAGAACTTCTTCACGATTTAGTCGGTCCGGAGCAGTTCGACTTTGACCCAAAACAGAGCAAGTTCTATTGTGCATTTGCTCTGATGATTATCCTGGAGAACTTCATATCAAACGAACAAACGAACCATGAAATTCAA
>Ga0058701_10000268_pt1 | contig 42391 bp, 41 predicted proteins | sample AgamicOrMae_FD_97039 | JGI IMG/M metagenome (GOLD analysis project Ga0058701, IMG submission 97039) | Agave microbial communities from Guanajuato, Mexico - Or.Ma.e | ecosystem: Host-associated > Plants > Phyllosphere > Phylloplane/Leaf | place: Guanajuato, Mexico | collected 2012-06-04
CAACTCGGCCACTGCTCACCTGGTCGCGTGGCCTCTGGGCGCGACCTCAGAGAGTGGCCGGAAGTTGAGGGCGCCCGTCGCGAGTTGAGGGCGCGTGCGGCGAAACACGCGAGCCAATTGGCACGTTCGGCCGCATTTTGCGCTCAGCATTGGGCCCAAACACACAGAGAGAGAGAGAAATGCAAATCTGATTAGCGCATTTGGGCGCCTCTTTCGGTGCTTATTTCCTCCTCATTTCGTCCACTTTTGGTCCACTTTTGGTCCACATTTGCCCCACAGCTCAGTGGGGGCCATTTTTTCGCGGCTCCTTCCAGTTGGCGGCCAGTTGCTTGCGAGTGGGGTGCCCAATAGATGTTCAATAGATGTTCAATATTGTGGCTCGAACGGCTCGAATTATTTGGCGATTGGGCGTCAGTGGCACGCACGGTGGCCACTTTGGGCCGTTATGTTTGACGAATGTTGTTGTGACGAGCCGGTTTGTCTTTGCTTTGGACGTGACGGACGAGCGCGGCCAAGGCAGAGCGGCCAGAGACAGTCCGCGGGGCCAGAGACTGTGAGCGGCGCATTGTGCGCGCTGAACGCACGCTGCACACTGCACAATGCAGAATGTAGATTGTGGAATAAACTCAGTGCACAGTGCACAGTGCGCAATTCAGACTGCTTCACGCGGAAAGGCAACGCAAATCCTGTGGGCAAACCGCAGACAGACAGTGATGCAAATTTGGGCCCAACTTCACACACTGGCAACTGCACGAAACGAGCTGAGGGCGCCAAGATGAGCCCTAAGGACAGGCACGAGCGAGCGACTGGTTGGCACTGCACTGGCAACTGGCCGCTCTATTGGCGCTCCAGTTGCGCAAAGCAGACACGCCGCTCACTTGGAGTCGCCCTTTTGCGCCCTTTTGCGCCACTTTGGGCCACCATTTGGCCGCTCCATTTGGCTCTGTTTGCCCAAGCGGCGCCATTCGACTCCACTTGGCCCCCAAAAGCAACGAGCTGCGAGCCACAAGCTGCGAGCTGACCACTCGCCATTGGGAACTGGTCGAGCGTCCAGCCGTTTGGAGAACAAATTGACGAGCCGCAGTGGCACTTTGATGGATGATTTGCTGCTCGTTCGCGTGGGCCAGTTGTTTGTTGTGAGCGCGTGTGGCTCAATCGAGAGGCTGCCACTCTTCTGGCCCAGTTCGTGCCAGAGGTTAGCCTGCGCGCGCGTTCCAGTTGGCCGGCCAAATTGGCATCGCGCGACTCGCCGCTTGGTGCAGCCAACAACAAAGTGGGGTCCAAATCAAACAAGTGGCCCGCAGACAGACGGTGGCAATAAATAATGAGCGCCCCTTGCGAGCGGTCTTGGCGCGGCGACAAGCGCGCGGCCGCACGCAGAGCAGCGGCGAAACACGAGCATTGGATGAGTTCCAAGTTCGAAGTCGCGCGCGCTTATAGGACAGCGAGCGACAGTTGCGCGTGGTCGCAGACTGTGTCGCGCCTTATAGGCCGCTTTCGGGCCAGAGACGAGGAGCAGTGAGGGCGCACGGAGAGCCCTCCCAAAGATTAATTGAAAGCGCCCAACTGAGACCTATAGTCTTCCGGCTTGAGGCGACTAAACTGCGCGCTGTCCCCCCAAACAGGCTGGCCACTGGCCGACACGCCGCAGCTAAGGGGCGGCCCAGAACGCACCGGAAGTGGCCACCAAGAGCGCTCGCTGATAGAGAAGAGTGGGGGAAAGCAAAATGGGGGAAAGCAGTGGGGCGCGACAAGTGGGGGCGCCCGCATGGTTTGGGTGCCGCTTGGGAATGCGTGCAGTTTGAGGGTGAAAACGTGGAGAATGTAATGTTTTTGGTAATGTTGGTTTGGTGCACCGAATTTGGAGCAAGATTCAGTTCTGCCCAATTGGAAGTTGAGCAAAAGTTCTGCGGGCTAAAATTGGGCTAATTAGTGGGCCAAATTTTGGCCGCCCCAAAGTTTCCCCAAAGGCCATAATTTGGCCCCAAAGTTGGTCTGCGAGCGGGCGACTGTCTCGAGCGGCAAGAAGCGTGCATTTGGTGCAAATTTGAGCTCGAAATTCGGACCGAATTTGCTGGAAATTTGCTGAAGATTTGGCCCAAATTTGGCCAAATTCTCCAGCTCAAGTTTCAGTTTCACTCTCAGTTTCTAATTCAAGCTCCACTTGGACAAGTTGCAGACGCCCCTGCAGCTTCCGCCGGCCAGCTGTGCAGTGTCCACACGAGGCCGCAGCTAAGCTTTGAGAAGTCTCCTCCAACTCGGCGGACTGTTGCGCGCGAGCAAATGCACTCCAAAGACGTGCTTCGGTGGGCGCGTCTCTGAGCAGTTGGGCGCGAGTGGTGCCCAACTGGATTGGAGGCAATTGATTGCAACAATCTGGAACAGGATGTAAATTGCCTGTTGTTGTCTGCGAGTTTCAGTTCGAGTTCGAGTTCGAGTGAGTCCATTTGGACTGCCTTGGACTGTGTTGAACTTTTTCCAACTGCATTAAACTGCATTGAAACTGCATTGAGCTGCATTGAAACTGAGCTCAAGTGAACTAGACCACTGGACTTGCGGCCCCCAGAGGCTTGCGTCCAAGTCCAATCTGGCCACTGCTTGGGGCGCTCTTTGCTTCTCTTCATTGCTCTTCGTTTCTCGTTGCTTCTCGCCACTTTTCGCCGCTTCTTCCACCACTTTTTCCACCACTTTTTCGCCCAATTGCAAGAGAAACCCGCAAGACAAACGGCGAACAAAAGTGAGCTCCAATTGGCGGCCAATTTGGGGCCGGCGAAATCATTTGCGCCGCTCCTAGTCCATGGGGGACAAGGAGCTGCTTAGTGTTGGTGTGTGATACCCGCAAGCGAGAGGTTATCATCTGCAACTGCTGGCCGACAATTAACTCTCGTAGCTCTCGAGTGCTTCCAAACGTCCACTTGGAACTGCGCGCGAGTAAGACACACACAGTCTAGTATCCTTTTTCGGGCCCGCATTTGGTGGCCCCCAGCCTGGAAAAGTGCAGCCTCGAGGAAGAGAGCCCACAGGAAAGCAGCAAGGAAACCAGCAAATCAATTAGGCCGCCACCTTTGCCTCCTTTTCGCGACTGTCTGTGCGTGCGTGTCTCCTGTCGGCGGCCAACGGTCACTCACGACTGGCCGCGAGCAGTTTTGGGCCCGCGCCAGAGCTGAGGGGCGGGCGCGGAGTGGGCCCTGAGCTTAGGGCAACCTGTTTTCTGCGGGTTTCTGCCGCTTAGTGCGCGCGTGTCCAAGTCGCGCTTGGGGCCAAGAGAAAGTCCGCCTGAGGAGAAGGTCGTGCGCGCACGTCCTCCACTGCAGACAGTCTGCGGTGAGCAGCACTTTCCACTGTGCGTTCTCAGTGCAGTGTTCACCATAGAAAGTGTGCACTAAGCACTCGTTGCGGCGGACTGTCTGCGGCCCACCAGCACCAGCACACGAACAAACGACAACTGGGCGCCCGCCGATTGAAAAGTGAGCCGATGGAAAAATGAACATTGGGGCCACAGTACTTTGCGATGGAGTTGGCGCCGTCGATTATTATTATGACGAGCCGGCGGAGGAGCAGAGCCGAGAGAAGGCGCTCTCGGCGGGCGGCGAGCAGCCAAGAGAGGAGAAGAGGAAGAGGTCGGCGCCGAGAGGAGGCCCGTCGGCGCCAGTGGGCCGCTGACGAGTGGGCCACAATGGGCCACAATGAGCCAAAATGAGCTACAGATTGTGGCTGCCTCTGAAGGCGCCCCATTGTGCTCGAGTGGAGCGTGAGCGAGTCCAATCAGTTTGCTGTCAGCGCTTGGCTGTGGCTTCTTCTCTCTGCCTCTGCCTCTGCCTCTGCTTCTGCTTCTGCTTTTGCGGCTCGTCTCTGCTCGGCCGGCGACACTTTTCCGCGGCTAACAGTCCATCCAATCCGGCGGACTGTTAGCCGCAGACTGTTAGCGGCAGACTGTTAGCTGAAGAGATGAGGAGTAGCCCCGGTGAGTAGCCCCAGTGAGTAGCCCCACTCACAGACTTGCAGGCCGCCCACTTGACAATGGCCAACAGTTGACAAAGAGGCACAGGTACACGACTTTTGCCTCTTCAGCTTTTCGCTTTCTGCTCTTTACTTTCCACTTTCCACTTTCCCCGCTTCTTCTGCTTGTTTTTCGCCACAATTTTCCCCTTTTTTGTCTCTTCCTGCGCTCGAAAGTGGAGAAAAAACGGCCAAAAGAGCAGTCACCGAAGGCAAAAGTCGACTCTTTTCCTTCTTTCTTTGCAAAAACTGTTCGCCAACTGATGCAGTTGCGCGGCGGCATCGCTCAAAGAGTGTCTGCGCCACCAGGAGACAATTGTTGTGGCCTGTTGTGGCTTGTGGCTTGTGGCTGGCGGGCGCGAAAACTCGCCTCTTTGCGTCCTTTTGCTCCTTTGCCTCGCTTGCCCATTGGACCATTGGGGACTGTGTGCGCTGGCCCACTGCTAGTCTGCGGCCGAACGTCGAACGCCAAACGCCATTAGCTCTTTTTGGGCCGCTTCTTGTGGCGAAAAGGACCCAAAAAGAGACCAAAAAGAGCAACTTCTTCCCTCCGGCGACCTTCCGCAGACTGTCTGCCGCGCGTCCGTCCACTTTCTCTGCAAAAAGCGGCCCCAAAAGCAGCGAAAAAGCGCCCAAATGCGACCCTCTCTCACTGCTGACTTTGTTCTCGCGGCGCTCAAATTTAATAAAACTCGGCCCCAAAGAGTTGGCGCCAAGTGAAGCCAAGTGGAAGTTCTCGCTTTTGGTGCTTCTTGTCTCGCTCATTCTCCTCCTCTTGGTCGCCTCTCTTCTTGAGCCTAAGCGCCAGAGACGAGCTGCGGCCCGCCCACACGCAACGAGCAGAGTTTGGAGAGGAACAAGTGCGATGAAAATTGCAAATTTGCCGCCATTCGAGGCCGGCGAATTATTCTAATGGATCCGATTTCTCGTCCGGCCGATGTGGCGCTCGCAGTTGGCGCTTGCAGTTTGCTCAAAAGCTCGAGCTTGCGAGCCAACTCTTAGGTGCTCTGCTTAGGTGCGAGCCAGAAAGTGAGAGAGAAAAGGGCGAACAAATTGCGGAATTTGGGCGGAAAAAGAGCGGCCCATTTGGAGCAGATCAGAGCTAGTCTTTGGGGGAAGCCAAAAGTCGATTGTTTGGCGAAAAAACGGCAAATTTGGCCCATTTTTAAGCCCAAATCGAGTTTTCCACTAGGCCAATTTGACGTTCACGCACTTGTGCGCTCGCTCATTTCAGCTCGCCCACACACAGTCTCACCTTCAGGCTTCTTCTCTCTCCTTCAGGCTCCTTCTTGTGTGGGCCAAAAGCGGCCTCAAAGCGGAGCCATTAGTTCAACTCGTGCACCTTGCCGGCCGGCCGAAAGCGAGCCTGCTGCTCCGGAAGCTAAGGGCTGCCGGCGAGCTGCAGCTCAGCGCACAAAGAGCGCAGGAAAAGCGCACGAGAAGCGCCCAAAGGGCGCCACTTCCGGCCGGCTGCAAAGCGCGCAAATTGTCCAAAAGGATTACTGTTTATTATTCTTTTTGCGCCAAACTGGGCCCGCAGACTAGCTGGCGCACCAACGAGGCAACATTGGCGCCACATTGACGCAGCAAAGAGGCAACAACTCGCCATGCAAATCGAATTACTGGCCCTAAACTGAGTGGGGAAAGTTATTTCGGGCCGCAATTGGGCTGCGACGAGGCCGCATCTCCGCAGACTGTCTGTGGTTGGAGGAAAAGAAAAGTAAAACTGTGTGTGTTTTTGGTCTGTTTTTTGCTCCCTCGGCTGCACTTTGGCCACTTGTGAACGAGAGAGGCGTGTCCAAGTGAAAGAGGCGAGCGAGACGTTGGCCAAATGTGTCCAAGAGCGGCAAATTAATGAGCAATATCATTCAATTTGGGCTCGGACGTTGCTCTTTCTTTCAGCCTCTTTCTGGGCCACTTTTTGGTCCACTTTTTGGTCCACTTTTTGGTCTGCTGGCCTCTTGGTGCGGCCGAGGAGTGTCTCTGGCGAGTTTCTGGAAGTGGTTGGCTGAATTGGAGGCGGAAACAGTTGCTTGCGTGCGTCTCTCTCGAGGGCAATCATCATTTTTCATTCGCGCCACTTGCGCAAATTTTGGCCAGAGCTGCATTGGGCGCATTGTGCTTTGTGCACTGTGCATTCTACAGACAGTCTGCATTGTAGATTGCACACAGTCTGCAGTGCAGGCAGTCTCTAGTGCAGACAGTCTGCAGTGCACAGTGCACAATGCGGGCGCCCCTTAGCTGCCGTCCCTCAGCTGCCGTCTGGGCGCCCACTTGTGCCCGCCGGCCCCCACTCCTTACAAATTGGATAATAATTAATGATGTCCGCGCGAGAAACAGACGGACAGTTGTTGTTGTTGTTGTTGCATTTTTCCTTCGAAGCAAAGAATGGAGCCCTTTTTTCCACCAAGCGGCCACTTTTTTCCACTCTTTCACCTCTCGATCTCCCAGTGAAGACTGTCCGCCGAGGCTCCCCTCTGGCCAAAACGTTTGATTTGTTGCGCAACTCGCAGGCCACACACTTGGCCTCTTTTGGACGGCGCGTGGCACGAGGGGGGAAAGCAGAGGGGGAAAAAGGGGCCTCAGAGAGCCAGGCGGCGGCAGACTAGCTGGGGGAACACTTTGCGCTCCAGTGGGCACCGTGGGGGCTTCTAAGGGCGAGCTGAGCAGTGTCTGAGCTAAGGGGCGGCCGCAGACTGCACAGTGTAGACTGCACACTGCACACTGCAGACTGTCTGCACTGCTCAGTGCGCACAAGTAGCCTATTAAAGTCCATTAATAATTCACACTGGCCAGTTGAGCGCGTTTTTTCGCCCAAAAGCAAAGAAGTTTCCTCTTCTTTTTTGTTAAAACACTGCAACACTCTTTCCTCTGCTCTTCTTCTTCTTCTTCTGTTCGCACTTCCAACTTTCTGCAAAGTTGCGGCGAATTTGCAGCAAATTGGGAGCAAAGTTTGGCCAAATTTGCCCCAATTTCCACCAAACTTCAAGCCCAAAATCGGCCCATCTCATCGGCAATTCTGCCCACTCTCAACTCTCAACTCTCCAAACATTTCCCCACACCTAAGCGCTCACTTGCACGGCCCGCAAACTGGCCAAAGTTTAGGTCTGAAAGGCGCCAAACACGCGCCGGAAGTGGCCGCGCGCAATCGATCGAGCAATTGGCCGGAAGTGGTCGTTTTCGTGCTGCCTCCTTGGGGGTTGCACAAGAATAACTGCATGAGTGTTTCAGGAGTGTTTCAGGAGTGTTTTGTGAGTGTTCCATGAGGATTCCACGAGGAAGCAAAAACAGTGCTTGTTTGTGCGCCCGAAGATGGTCTCTGGTGGGCGTTGGCAAGTTGTGGGCCGCTGAGGAGGAGCCGCAAGACGGTGACTAATTGAAATCATTAGCTTAATCTGCTTACTTCCGTTCCATGCCCAAGGAGAAGAACTCTGGCCCAGAAGTTTGGGCCGCTTTTTGCGGCGGCTCGTTTCTCTTATCGGCCAGTTCATCTGTTTGCCAAGAGAGGAGGCTCGTCCACTAGGAGAGAGCGAGTGGGAGTGGCGCCGGATGAGTCGCCAGCTCTTGGGGGAGGCGAGAAAAATGATGATGATGAGCGCGGACAAATAGGCGCCCATTAGGCGCCGGCAACTGGCGCACGCAACTGGCCGCTCGTGCTGGTCTCTACTAGTCTCTACTAGTCTCTAGTCTCTAGTCTTCAGTGCTCAGTGGCAGTGGAAAGGCGGCAAGAGTTTGGCCTGAGCTGCGAGCATGAGACAGCCAATTGTTTGGACTTGGTCGCGGCTCGCAATAAACTGTGTGCACTTCTCCATTGGACTGTGTGCGTTTTGTCTGCCTTTTTCTGCGTTTTGTCTGCGCGCAACTCTGTGCACTTTTCTGCACTGTGAACTCCAGACTGTGTGGAGTGCGCGCACCCTAAGCACTGGCGTGAACTTTGGGCCCCCAAGTTTGCAAGCGCCAAACACAAGGAAAGACAAGCGCCAAAGGCGAGCAACAAACACCAGCAACTAACCCAAAACAACAACAACAACCAATCCAGACGCGTGCTATTCAAATTAATCATTCGCGCGCCAACAACCAGCTCCTCTGGGCCAGATTTTAGAGCGCGCGCCCTCTTTTTATCTCGCTTTCAGGAGCCTCTCTCCATCTGAAAAACGATTGGATGAGCCCCGCGAGATGAGCTCCAGACGCGAGCAGAGCCCGAAAACTGAGCGCAGGACCAGGAGCAGCAAGAGCAACTTATGATTTACATGAGAAAGTGGGCCCCAAGCTGCAAAACAGACTGCACAAGGCGGCCTCTTTTCCTCTCAGGCCAAACTGTTTCTGCCAAATTGTTCGCCGCCCTCCAAGCGCAGTCTCCTCTCGCTGCTTCCTTTGCTCCCTCTGCTTCCTCTGCTCTAGTTGCTCGCCCTAAGCCCAGGCAACTGGCTCACGCAATCGAGAACAGAGCTCAGATCTGGCCGCACACTGTCTCTCGTGTGGCCGCGCTTCTTCCGGCGGCCAATCAGCGGCAACAAATTGAATTAGGCGCCACCTGCGCGCCGCTGCAGTGGCGCAAGTGCACCAATACTTATCCATCGCCATTTATTGGCCCATTTTTCTCCAAACGGCCAACTCGCTTCCTGCCCTAAGGCGTCGGTCTTCTGCTCAGCTCGGCGCTCCAATTGGGCCCAATTGTTCTTTCTGTGCAGTGCAATCGGCAACCAAACAGACGCGAGACAGTCTCTGGACCAGGCTGAGTGCTGGGCCACTTCCGCTTCCGTTTGTGCTCGCCAATCAAGAGTTGCTCGACTCACTGCGGACTGTCTGCGGACTCGCCGCAGACTGTCTGCCGCACTTCCACTGCGGGCCGACTTCATTAGGCTGCTGCGTGGAGGAGGCGGAAAGTGGGCCCCTCTGGTTCGCCCTTAGGTCTGGCGCATTTCTGCACATTTCTCCGCTTTTCTGCCCCATGTTTTCCGCTGATTTTCCTTCATTTTGCTCCATTTGTGGCCGCATTTCTTGGCCACAATGAGCCAGCAAAAATGGAGCCAAAATGGAGCCAAAATGAAATGGACACCAGAAGACGCCGCGAGCAGAAAAGAGCAATCCAATTAGGTGGTGCGGCGCGCGAGAGACAAGCAGCGCGTGATTTGAGGTTCTGAGCGAAATTCGGCGCAAAAGAACTGGTTCAGAGACTTGCCCTAGTCTCTCAGTGCCAGAGACTAGGGCCAGAGACTAGCGCTGATTGGCCGCCAGAGCATTGCAAGAGCCGCCTGCTCGCCGCCAGTGCTTAGCTGAGTTGCGCTCGCCAAGCGGAAGCAAGAAAAGGCAGCTTCTTGGCGGCGATGCTGAGGAAAAAGAGGCCAAAATTGAGCCGGAAGGAGAGGAAAAACTGTTGGAGAAAGAGGCAAGTGGTGCCTCTTTTTCCAAAGCAAAGAGGGCGAAAAAAGGCGAAATTCGGCCGACTTTTCCGCCCCATTGCTCCGTTGAGAGTGCGCGAGCTTGCCTCTGGGCTGCATGCAAATGAGCCACATCCAATCCAGCGGTGACACGCGCCGGCGGCCTATAAGCGAGCAGAGCTTAGCGTGGGCGTCTCACAGTCTATAGGGCGGCCCTTTTGAGCCTGGGAGCTTCTCTTCGGAGCTTCTCTTTGGAGCTTCTCTTTGGAGCTTCGGCCTCTCCAAAGCTTGTCTTCGGGGAGCTCCAGTTGCGCCGTTTGGAGAGTCAAACAGAATAAAGAAAGAGACTCGATTGGGCGCCCCAAGAGACACAAAGAAAGGCCGATCGGAGACTGTGAATGGAGGCGTTGTTTGAGCGGAAAACAGTGCGCTCAGGTGGCCACAATTGCGCCAAGCTGAACTCGCTCGGAAGCTTTGTGGCGGCAGAACAATAAACTGGCACGAGACTGTCTTGAATGAATGAAGCCGCGAACTGAAAGTGGCCCAAGTGCGTCCACTTTCATTCATGGCCCGAACGATTTGGGACGACTGGGCGCCGCACACAGTCTCTCCTGCATACAGTCTTCTCAGCTGCATACAGTCTCTCCTGCATACAGTCTTCTCAGCTGCACACAGTCTTCTCAGCTGCATACAGTCTCAGCTGCAGTCTTCTCAGTGCTGCAAGTGAGCCAAATGAAAGTGGGCGTGGCCAGAGAGGCACAAGAAGACAGAAAAGAGAAGAGCGCAAGGGCAGAAGAGAGCCAGAGACTAGGGCCGGCGGTGGGCGAGCAATAATTTGATAATGAAAATAATAATGCCGGCCGATAATAAAAGTGGCCATTGGACTTGTGGCTTGGCGGAAGTTTCGTCCAATCGTCGAGTGGAAATCGAATTGTGCTTAGAATTTGGGCTTAGAATTTGGGCTCACAATTTCCAATTTCGAATTTAGAATTTTGAGTTTGGTGATTCAGCTTCAGCTTGGAAATCGGGCAACTCTCGGCACTCGAACGCCGCTCAAAGACGCTCGAAGACGGAGGACAAGGTCTCTTTACGACTGGCACTCAGTTGCTCCATTGGACCGCCGCTTGTCCATCGGGCCAGAGCTTAGGGCCGCCGCTTAGGGCCGCAAATAAACTTTGCTCAGGTGCCACCGATTGGCCAGTTTGCGAGTGGAAGTTGCGCGGCGGAAGTGGCGGCCACTGGCTCCATTGTGTCCGCGCGGCTCAAACAGACAGTCTCTGGCCGCCGGAGACTGTCTGCTCTGGTCTGGAGAGAGCAAATGGGCAACGAGCGCGCCTCAATGAGCGACCGACGAGCCTCAATGGGCCGCCAGAAGTGGATGGCGATCGATCGGATGGAATCTCATTACCATGATTTGTGCGCCGGCCACTTGTTGTTGCAGCAGTTGCAGCTTCAGTTGCAGTTGTTGGGCCAGTCTCAGTCTCAGTTGCAGTTGCAGTTTGCCGCAGCTAGACTGGCGCGCCGCTGCAGCTTGTGTGCGAGTTTGCAACTGTCTGCAAGTGGCCAATTCTCCATTTCGACCACTTGGAGCTAGTCCTCAGCTGAAGCCAGTCTCCAATTGAGACGAACTCGCCAACTAAATTGGCCAACTGAACGAGGGCCAATCGGCGAGACTCGCTCAAAAAGGCCACTCGCCAGCCAACTTGGGTTTGCTGTTGTCTGAATGGCCGCCCAATGGACTTGGGCCGGCGGGCAAAAGTGGAGGATTAATTAGCGGCTCACTTCTGCCTTTCGAGCGTCGTAATCTGGCACTCATGAGTTCATTGAGGAGTGTTGCTGGAGGCCAGTCGAACGTGGGCAAGTGGCCGATTTGTGCGCACAAGCAACGAGGAGAAGAAGCCGCCGAGAAGACAGACTCGGCTTTTACAGACTGGCTGCAACTTGTGCAGAAGTACAGAAATGTACACTTCTTGCACTGCTTAGCTGCACTGCTTAGAATCCGCTGCTTAGAATCCACTGCTTAGAATGCACTGCTCAGAATGCACTCGACAATGATCCCGATCGATTCGCGGCCGAGGCTAGTCTGCGGCGTTTTTCCAAGTTGCAAAAGAAGCAGAAGAAGAAGTGGGCCCACGCTCGAACTGCGCACTGCTAATCAATCAAAATTACATCACACACAAGGTCAACTGGGCCCGGCCTTTGCCTCTCCTTTGCCTCCTTCTTGCTCGTCCTTCTTTCTCGAACTGCTGCTCGTCGGCGGCAGCTCATGAGCGGCCCAAAGGAGACTCATAAGCAGTCCTAAGGAGTGCTGCTCCTTAGGACTGCTCGCCAGTGACTACTTGCGGCGACTACAAGCACGAACAAGAAGGGCAAATTCCATTTCGGCGCCGATAAAACAAAGCTAAGGTCAGCTCTGTGGCGCTTCGTGATGCGGGTCTGTGCGTGTTGCGAGATGGCAACTTGCAGCCCACTGCAACTGGCTGCATTTTGCTCCAACAGACCAGCTTCGGCCGCAACTCGTTGGCCCCGCTCGCAGCTCCATGATCTAGTCTGGGCTTCTTCTCGGCCGGCGCATTGACATTCATAGCTGGACAGCAACAACTCAGCGAGCCCATCAATCAAACGGCGCTCAGTGGCCAGAAATGAGCAGGCACTTGCGCAAACTTGGCCCTTTTTGCGGCCCTCTCAGCTGGCCCAAAGTCAAGTGTTTGCTTGGCCGCGCTCAGATTTTTGCGACCAGCGGCAAGAGGCTGCAATGAGCAGAAACTGGAAGCATTTGGAAGTATTTGGGAGCGACGAGTCGGCCCAGAATGGAACTGTGTGCCTTTTTTCTGCGGCGTTTTCCATTGGAGCAGAAATGGTGGCGCAGACTGTGTGCGGCGGGCGAGCAGCGCACTCGAAAGGCAAAGAGTGCGCCGAATGGAAAAGTGTGCGCCAAATGCAAAGAGTGGCAAAAGTGCGCGCCAAATGCACTGAAACGGACGAGCCTTAGGCCGAGTGCCAGCCAGCCCTTAGGGTCGGCCCAGAAGGCCCAGAAGGTGTCACTGAGCGGAATTTGCATAAATTGAATTTGCATCCAGGCCAAACAGTGACACCTCGAGCGACTGGCACTGGTCCTTTGGCGCGCCGCCGCTGGACACTTGCTGGCAGTGCTTTGGGGCGGCCGCGCAAAGAGCTCAATTCGGGGAAAAAAACTCGCTCGGAGGCTTGTCACCGGCGCTCAGCTGAGGTACAAGCCGAAAGCCGAAAGCTGAGAGCCACCTAAGCGCCGGCCCAATTGGTCAGTTTGTTTTTTATCTTTTTGCAATACTTTTAAGTGCTCCCAGCGACTCTGTGGGCTTGTCTGTGGGCAGCTTGCCGTTCGGAGTTTATGAACAACAGTCTAGGGCAGAGGCACGAGCAGTTGGCCATTTTGGCTCCTTTTTGGCTCCTTTTTGGCTCCTTTTTGGCCGTCCAGAGAGGCCAAAAGGAGCAAAAAAGGCCAAAAAAGAGCAAAAAAGGCCCAAAAAGACTCTAAAACAATTCCTTTGTTCTTGTCCGCCGACTCTGAGCTGCTGAGCTGCCGGGCAATGAGCAATGAGCAATGAGCTGAGGGAGGCAATTCGCGTGCCACGCGCGACACATTCACACAGGTGTCAGCCGGCCGAAGAGAGTGAGCGGCGAGCGAGAAGCGCGAGCGGCACGTCCTTTGATTTGGGCCCATTTGATTGACTTGGCGGCGAGTGTTCTCGCGGCCCGAGATTGGCGCTGCAATTGGCTGCCTTAGGTTACAATTGGCCGCCATTCCTCGACTTTGGCCCGCGAGGAAGCGCACCAACTCGTGCTAATTAATTGCGAGCGCCAGAGAGTGGCCGGCGAATGGCTGCCCACTGCTGGTCTGTGGCGAGCCAGCTCGCCGCTCAGAGACGCTTTTATTTGGCCGCCCTAAGCGCCCATGAGGAGGCCAAGTGGAAAGCTCAGAGCTCCAGTTGCAGGAGAGTGCACTTGCGCCGTTTGATTGGCCGCAGACTGGGACAATCAACTGGGCGGACCACACGCACTGGGCCGGCCCACTTCCAGTCCACCACTTTGGCCACGCGCGCACAGTTGCAGAAATTACTGCGCTCAGCGCGCACTAAGGGCGCACTCTAAGCGCACAGAGAGCGCCCACTGTGCGCTTAGTGTGTGCTGCGTGCTCGCGGGCGGCAAATTGCGCGCCGCCGCTTAGCTCTAATGGCGCCCCTCAGCCATCAGCCAGTTGCTGAGCTCCAGAGGCGCCCAAGCGCCGCGAGGCCAGTCCTTGCGCAATAACAATCGCCGCAATGATTAACTCGGCCAACTTGCGGTCAGCCCTCACTGCCCACTGCTCGCTGCCCGGCGGCGCAATTAATGGCCAATGGCCGATGGCGAATAATAATTGGCCCCCGCCGATCGTTTGCTTCCGTCCTTGTGGCGTTTGCTTGCCGATCGACGTTCGTTGGACCTTCGCTGGCCACCAACGAGCAGCCGCAGAGTGTCTTTGGTGGCCAGACACTCGCCGGCTGAGCTCAGGAAGAGTTGCAGGCAGAGTTAGTTGCCCCAAACGGGCGCCATAAAACAAAGAGTGGCCGCCAGCCCACAGAGCTTAGGAGCGTCTTCCCTTTCGACTGCAGTTCGAGTCTGTGTTGCCACTGGCGCGAAGGCAGACTCGCCGGCCGAAGACTGTCTCTGGCTGCTTAACAGGCCGTTTAACGAGCTTCCGGCGTTACTTGGAGCACACAGGCCGACTGGCCGCTGGAGGCGACAAGCTCGGCCCAGCTGAGCTCAGGGCGGCCAGACGGCGACCGCAGACAGTCTGTTGTGTCATTGGGGCGCAAATGTGGCCGCAAGTCTGCGCAAAGTGATGCGGAGCTTCAGTGCAGACTAGCTTCATCGCAGACCAGCTCCACTGGACCACTGGCTCCCAAAGGCCAGCTCCGAATGGCCGCCGCCTCAGGCCACAGACGAGCATTGGTGGACGAGCTTAGCTTAGCTCAGCTTAGCTTAGCTTGGCTCAGCTTGGCCGCCTCAGCTGCGCGCCGCCAACAGACAGTGGCCCGCAATTGAATTATTATGTAAATTAGCACTTCCGGCGGAGCTAGTTGTTCGCTGTTGGTTGTTCGTTGGTGGCAAAAGAGAGCGAGACTTTAAAGCGGGCGCACATTAGCCACTTGGGCGCTTGGAGCAGCAAAGCGGCAAAGTGGCACAGTTGCGAACTGGCAAACTGGCGACACGACAAGGAAACGAGCTCAGCGAACAGAGACACAAACTGCGACATGATGTTTGGCGGCGCCTCCAGCTCGTCCCAACTTGTTCCAGCTTCTCGTGGGCCAGCTCGAGCTCGCCCACTCGGCGCGCTCCTTTAATTGAATGGCGCTCGTCTTCTGCGCGCCAGCCGAAAGCAAAAGAGCAGCTCGTTAATTTGATTTGTGGCCACCACCAATGGGCCGCATACTCCAGCTAGACCAGAAGGCCCGCACAAGTCGCCCCCGCTTTTGTCGCCCCCAACTGGCCGCCATTCGGGCGCCTTAGGTGCGCCCGCAGCCCATCGACTTCCGCCGCGCGCATGTAGCCTCGCGGTCGCCCTTCTGGTGGCATTGTTTCAACGCCAGCCGACCCTTAGGGCGGCCCGCATCCTCGCCCACCGGCCCGCAGACGCGCGCACCCCAATTGCGCACTTCGGGCCAGTTCGGGCAGACACGCCCACCTGGGTCGAGCCCGACGGGTGCGCAGTTTTGGGGTCGCCGAGGGCAGTGGAGGCGACCTGCGAGCGTGATATCAGCTTTCAAGCAGGGCAACTGAGCGAGCCGCCCGGCGAAAGTGGCCCAGAGGGGCGAGAGGGCGCCCGTGCTGGTGGCAGATGGGCCGCCGTCCAGCGGCAGCCCGACGAGAGGCGGGCCCAGTGCGAGCAAGCGCCGCACTGCTTTCCCTTTGGGTTGGCCAACCAGGAACAGGATGTGGGGAAATGCTTTTAATTTCTCGCTCGTGACGCGCACCTTTGGCTGCGCGTGGGCCGCGGATCCTTTTCCTTCATCGCCGACGACCAACAATTGGCCCCCCGGCCCAGCCCGTTTGGCTCACGCAAAGTGGCCAGATTGGAGATAAGCGGCGCCAGAGGAAAGGGCCGGCCCACCGTTGGCATCACTAATCAAGTGGCGCTCTTTGCAGGCACTGCTCCTGCTTGTGTCCACCTCTTGGGGCCAAAGAGGAGCAAAGAGGAGCAGCAATGATGAGCAGCAAAGAGTAGAGAGTCAAGAGCCACCCCGAAGAGAAGTGGGGCCCGGCGGTGATGACTCGGCGAGGGAGAGTCTCTCCTTCTTAGAGACAGTCTGTCTTCCGCAGAAAGCAAATGGGCGCCGCAGATCAACCGGCGGGGAACGCCCCCTTTTTGAGTGCACTCTTTGCGGTGAGCAGTGGTCTCGTCTGGCTGCAGTTTGGCCGCAGCTAAGGGCCGATTGTCGCCCGAAGAGTGAGAGAAGTTTTGGTGCTTTGCTTTGGCTGAGCTTTTAGCTGAGCTTTTTCGCTTCGACTGAGCTTGCGGTGTGCACTTTTTGCCACAGACAAGCACTGGCCGAGCAGCTCGAATGGCTCAGGTTCGCAAAGAGCAGGGCCGCCAGTTCGTCTTTGGCGCTGGACTAGCACGAGACCCCTTTTTAAGCAAATGATGATGATTATGAGCAATCAATTTTTCTTGCCCTCCGACTCTTTTTTGCTTTTCCCTTTTCCCTTATTGCTTCTTGCTCTTTGCTCTCTGCTCTGCCTCTTCGCTCTGAGCGCCGTTTTGCTTCTCTCTGGCAGCTCGTCGTCGATTGGCCGAGGGTGAAAAAGTCGAAAAGTTTGAGCTTTTGCAGAGAGTGCAAAGTGGAAAGCGACGTTCAGCGCGACGCTTAGAGGCACACTTGGCCTGCTCTCACTTGGCGCCAAAGCTGAGGTCTGTTTCGAGTGGAGCAAATTGCCTTTGTTGTCATTTGAGTTTGGACCAAAACAGTTGCAGTCTTTTGGGCTGTTTCAGCTCAGAAGCGACAAGAAGCCGCCCAGTTTTCAATTGGCCGCCCGATTCGTCGCCAAACGGCTGCCCATTTGGCCTTGTGGTAAGTGTGCGAAAAGGCCAAAAAGTGGCCAAAAAGGCCCAAAAAGGAGGACTGTGAGTGGGCGAAGTGCATGATTCGCGGCGGCTCGTCCTTCGCACGACAAAAGCAGTCACCCTTTTCTCTAATCGCATCAAACAATTAGACCCAAGGCGCCGCCTTTTGGATTCTGAGCGGCCAAAAGTGACCCGGAAAGAAGTGCCATTTTTGCAATCTTTCAAATTTAAAATCTTCCCAAACACAGAGAACGTTCTCTGTCTTTTTCGCTTAGTGTTTTGCTGTTTTTTTTCTCAAAATGTGCCCACAGACAAGCTCCCGGAACTGGACCTTTGGATTGGGAACATCCGTTCGCCTAAATGTTCGCATAAAGTGGAGAAAAAGTGGCAAAAAAGTCGGAAAAAAATCGGAAAAACGCGAAAGTTGAGACTGAGATTGGGAGCAAAACGAGACGAGCAAGGAGGGCACTTTGAGGGCGCGTCTGAGGAATTTTGGAACGAGCTCTGGCAAGTGTCTCGCAAAAGAAAGCGGAAAGTGGGCGGAAAAGGCGCCCAAAAGTGACCACTGGAAGCGCTTGGAAACAGACAAGGCACTCTGAACGCCCCTTTGCATTGTTGGACGCGATTGGGGCGCGCGCGACAGCAAGCAAAGCATGATACCACTTCACCTGTTCCAAAGCGGCCCACTTTCTGCCCACTTTTGCTCACTGTCTGCCGCTCACGAGGGCGCGCCGCTGCAAAATGGGCCCCAGAGGAGCGGCCGTTTTGTTGCCCTTTTGATGCAGAGCTTTGATGCGGAGTTTTCATGCACTTTTCTCCAGTTTTGTTCCTCTTTTGCTGCTCTTTTGGGCCTTCTGGGCGGGCGGAATTCTTGCGCGTTCGGCTGGAATTTGCGCGCCAGAGCTCAGCTTGGGCCCACTTTATGCCAGTTTTCCACTACTACTAGTCCACCAACTCAGACCTCTGGTTTGCGTCCACTTGCGGCCGCTCGGCCGCCGCACTGTGGCCAGTTTGGCCGCGCCTAAGGCTCGGCTCGTCTCGTCTCGGCCGGCCCACACGACACACACAAAGACAAGTGGGCCGAACAGGAAGAGTGCTCGAGTGGCAGATGATTGATTAAAGTGCTCGCCCTTTGTTGTGCCTCTCCTGGCAGCTCAGGTTGGCCCGCTTTCTCCAGCGGCCTTCTGGGCCCCTCCGGGCGCTCCTCCAGCCTCCAGCGTCCACCTTTCGCCCCCTCGGCCGCCCGCTCAGTCGAGGAACACGGGCGGCAGGTGGCGTGTCGTCTGGTGTCCATCCCGCGCCTTGTCTGCGCCCTCATCGCGCTCCTTTCGCCTCCATTTTGGGCCTCCGCGCCAGTCGCGCCGCGCGGCCGCCAGGGGGCGCTGCGCGCGTGCTCGACTCGCGCGCCCACCGCTTCACATTGGAGTGTGTTGCCTTGCAATGCAGTGTGCATTGCACACTGTGTGCACTGAAGACAGTCTGCAGTCCAAAGGCGGCCGCTTATCTGAAGGGGCGATCTTGTTTCGCCGCCATAAAACAACAAGCCCGCAAACAGGCTTCTCATCCGGCTCGAAGAGAAGCCGCCCCACTCGGCCAGTTCTCTGCGCCACCATCAGACACTGTCCGCAGCTGCTCGCCGACAACTAGCCTTCTGAAAGGAGCAGAGACGAGTAAAGCATCGCCCAGCTTGCGAGTGCCAGCCTGACGCTGCTGCTCCTAGTCCACAACTAGCCACGCAAACGAGCCGCCAGTTGACACTTGGTGACTATAAACAGCCGCACAGCTCGCCTATAACGCACCGTCGGCAGCTCGACACTCGCAGACAGTCTCTGGCCAGCTGGAGAGGTCCGGTGGAAAGTGGGGCCGCATGGACACTCGCCGGAGAAGAGCCCAGTGGAGAGGGCGCCCTGAGAGAGGCCAGGAGGCCATTTGGTGCCAGCTGGCGGCCTCGGGACTTTGGGCCGGCTGGCTGGACAGTGGGCCGCCCACTCTAAGGGCTGGCTGCGAGTGCGCAATTGGAGCCGATTTGGTGGAAACTGCGAGCGTGTGAATCAATTAGAAATCGAGCGGGCCTCTTGGGTCGTGGCGCAACGATCAAAGAGGCCGATTGTGCTCCAAGCGCGAGAGTATCAGAGAGATTTCATACTAGAAGGGAGAGTATCACTTGGCCGCTGTGCCACTTGGGGCAGTTCTCAAGCTGGGCCAGTCTCAGTCTGTGCGCAATGCTCAGTGTGCGCGCCAGACTGTGTGCGGCAGACTGTGTGCGGCAGACTGTTTGTTGCGCTGCGTGCGAACTTTGAGCAGTTTTCAGGCTCGCAGCTCGCAGTTTGCCCTAAGCGCGCGCAGGACTGTCTGCGGGCAGCTCAGAACTCGCAGCTCGCAATTGCCAGCTCGCCGCTCACTGTTTGCCGCCCGCAGACAGTCCCCAAGTGGCGCGTTAACTGCAGACGCAACTCAAGGTTAGCAACAACCCGCAGCCGCCCGATATGATAATTAGCCGCCTCTTGTGCAGCTGCAATTAGTGCCCGGCAATCACTCGCCGCACTAGCTCACTGGCCAGTGTGCTCAGTGTGCTCCAGTCTGGCCGGCGCGAGCTTGCCGCTCTGTGTGGCTCTCCAATGGCGCACAGACAGTCTCCCGGCGGCAACCTTGATTTTCTCTCAACCATTTTCCATTTTCCACTTGCCGAATCGCAAACTCTGCCAAATTCTGCCAAGTTCTGCCCTCCAAGACAGTCTTGGGCAGTCTGGGGCAGCCAAAGACAGTCTCAGACAGTCTCAGACAGTCCAAAAGTCAGTGTCTGGCCGGCGAGCAGAGAAAAGGAAAGAGAAAAGGAAAAAGAAGAGTGCACGTGAGCCGGGCGACTGTCTGTGGCAGCAGTTTGCGAGTGTGAGCCAATATTCTCTGGCCTTTGGAATAAATGAAAAATTGTTTCCCATTGGCGACTTTTGCGAGCTGGCCAACCAGCTCAGAGAGACGCGCCCAAGAGCAGCTGCAGAGCCGCGGGCGACACACACTCCTCGGCGGCCACTCTGCAGCTTTGGGCCCGCCCTCAAAGCTTGACGAGCGCAGAACTGAGCGCCGAATTGCCTCCAGGCTTGCGTCTGGCCGGCAGACTGTTGTCGGCGGAGAGGCAAGCTCGTTGCGCGCAAGAGGCAACAAGCAACAAGCAACAAGCAACCAGCCTCCGCAATCAGAGCCACTCTCTGGCAGCTTGATTATTGAAACGGGCCAATTTGGATTCAATTTTCTCCGAGTTGGCCATCTTCTGCGCCAGAGTGTCTCTCCGCTTGAGTGTCTCTTGCGGCACAATGAGCGGCAGTCTCAAACTGGCCAACTGGCCAGCCCAAAATGGAGCTCCAGAGGCGCCCTTTGGCTCACCTTTGAGCTCCACTTGAGCTTGTGGCAGTTGGCCAGATTTTTTTTTTTGAAATTTGGATAAATTTTGGAAAAATTTGCAAAAGTCTCGCGAATCTGCACAAATTCTCGGCCAAATAGGTGCCCTAAGGAGCGGCCCTAAGGAGCAAAGGCAACACGCAGTCTGCCAGAGACACTCTGCGGCGGAAAATTTGCCGCACACAGTCTGCCGCAGACTGTCTGTGCTGCAAACTGGCGAGCACAGAACAAAGCTGGAGCGCAATCACACAATTCTTTGTGCCCAGTTAATTTACATTCCTGCCGCGTCTTGATGTTTGGCGCCGCCCGAAGCTCGATCCTGCCTTGTAGTCTGCCGATAATTGCTCGCCCAAAGTTTCGGGGGGGGGGGGGCGGCACGCACCCGGCCGGGGAAATTATTATTAAATTTATATTTTTAACCGCCAGAAATGCTCTGAGGGGGACTGTCTGCGGGCCAAAACAAGGGAGACTGAAAAGAAGCTGAGCAAGAAGAGCTGAGCAGCAAGTTGACTTTTCTTGCGGCCAACAACTTCAACTTCAACTTCAACTTCTGGCCAACTTCTTTTCCCCCAAAAAAGGCCGGCCCCTCGTCTGCGGGCAACTCTCGTCCAATCGACACGCCCAATTGGACTCTTCGCCCAACTTGGCTGCTTGATAATTGTGCCAACTTCACTTCGCCGTCTTTCAGTTCGAGTTTGAGTTTTAGTCGCCTGAGAAGAATGCCGATTTGCTGCAGCTAGTCTAGCGCACTCCTGTCCAGCCTCGCCTGTTCTTACTCTGCTCGTTCGACTAGGAATAAGAATAACAAGTGAGGGCCGCCAATTTTCTCGCCGGGACACTTTGGGCTCTTCTGGCCTTCTTCTGGCTGGGCCGAGGACAGCCAGTGGCGCAAGTGGAAACTTGTTGGCCCTTGGGCCCACACTGTGCGTGTGTCTAATTAGAGAAGAAGATTGGGGCCGTGTGAGAGTTTTCGGTGGTGCCAGACGGGCAGGAGAGAGAGAGTGTGTTTTGGTTGTTTTGGTGCATTTGCATTTGCAGTGCAGGACCAATGTTCCTGCAGGACAAATGTTCCTGCAGGAACGAGCGCGCGCAGAGAGCCTGGCTGCGAACTTTGCACTGCGAACTTTGCACTGTTTGGGCTAGTGTGCAGCGCGCAGGAACGCGCACAGCAGTCTGCAGGGAGAGAAAAGTGCGCGTGAAGAAACCTGCAGCTTAGGCGAGGAAAAGAGTAAACAGAGAAGCAGAGAGTTTCTCTGCATTGCCAGGCGCCACTTTGGCCTACAACTAGTACAAATTGACTTCCAGCGACCAGTGCACGCGAGCGACTTGCCTCGCTTGAAGACCAAGCAAGCAGAGCCCAGCCGAGCGAGCACTTTGCTCGCCGGCAACACTCTGGGGCGAGAACAAGAACAAGAGCTGACTAGGGCAAGCAAGCAAGCAACTGGCCAGCGGCAGCAAGAGCACATTCCTCACCTGGACAACTGCGAGGCCCGGGCCAAGTGGCGCGCAAACATGGCCCGCTGATTATGATTACGGTGATGATGATTATTGGCGCCTTAGTTGTTGCAGTTGCAGTTGCTGTTAATGTCAGCCGATGGGGACCAGAGACAGCCCTCAGCTGCGGGGGGACAGTGGCCGCTGGAGTGGGGGACTTGTTGCGGCTCTTGCTGGCCTCTGTCTGCGGGCCCCAAGTGGCAGAAAGTGGACAAAAGTGGACAAAAAATGGACGAAAAGTGGCCGCGAGGAAGCCAAAAGGAGTGCAAAGTGGCGCCCAAACTGTGAAGGCAGAAGAGCAGCGGCCCCAAAGCGATGGGAAAACGGGCGCAGACTGTGCGCGGGCGCAAACAATGCTCTGCCCTAGTCTGTGGGGCGCATTTCTCTCCACTTTTCGCCCACTTTTCGCCCCATTTTTGTCCACTTTTCGTCGAATTTGCGCCCCAGTTTGTCACCTGCCCAACAGACTGGCCTCATGCGGGCGGCCCCACTCTCAGGCGGCTAAGGCGCTCAGCTGGGCTGCGGACGAGCTCGAGGGGCAAACTCGAGCTCGAACAGGTGTGTGCGTGTGTGTGTCTGTGTGGCTTGGGTCTGAGATCACGCGCGTCTGTCCAGTGGGCCGATGTGTCACGACCAAGCGCCGAGTGGCCAGCAGAGAGCAGAGAGAGGCGGCGGTCGTGCAGCGGCGTTTAATCGTTCTTCGTTTGGTCTCCTTGCCCTTGGCTTTCGTCTCTTCGCTGTTCAGTTTTCGCTTGCTCTTGGCTGGCGAACACAGACTGTGTTCCGCGAGTCAGTTGGCCAGTTTGCCACTCTGGCTGGCTGTCGTCGGGCGAGAAGGCGCATCGACTGGCTGGAGGAGTCGCTTTTTCGCGGGACAGTCTGCGAGCAGAGGGCAGCCGCGTTATGATTTCTCTCCGCAGGGCTGGCCAGTCGGCGGAGCTCGTGGCTCGTGGGGGCCGCCGCGGGTTTGCTGCTATCCAAACTGAGTGAGCAAGTGAGCTAGTCTCTAGGAGAGCAAAAGAGCAAGTGAGCGCCACAGGTTGTCTGCCGTTGTTTCAGGCGGGCGGTCGAAGTGTGCGAGACTGAACGCGACTGGGCCTGCTAGTCGCCGGCCGCGAGTTCTGCGCGCGGACTGTGTGCGGCGCGCGAGCAGTTCGCTGCGGGAGAACGCGCACTGCTCGCGACTGACTCGCGCTGTTCAGTGCGACTGAGCTGCGGACGAAGAGCTGAGCAGCGCGCACAGTTGTGAGCGCGCACTGACAACTGTGTGCAGTGTGCACTGTGGACTGTACACTGTCCAATGTGCAGTGTCCAATGTGCGCCCCAGAGACTGGCTCACGCACTCGCCGGCCGGCCGGACACAGTTTGTCCATTGGCCGCGAGCCGGATTTGCCCATTTCGCTGGTTGGCGCGCGCCTCTCGCCTCGCTAATGCGCCTCCTCAGCCGAAATGAAAGCCCAAAAGGACGCTCGCCAATCGTTTTCGGGCCCACTCGGAGCCCGAAAACGGCCGCGAGTCGATCACGCACGCCGGCGACACTTCTCCCCTCGGTCAGGACTCCTCCTCCTTGGGGCCTGCGCCCTCCACGCTCGTCCATCATCCTCGAGTCGAGTTGAGTTTGGGCGCGCCAGCAGGTGGTTGCTGGAGTGTGCGGCCCACCTCAAGGCCCAGTGTGTCGCAGTTTGCGGGCGGCCCAATTGGATTTGCGCCGCTCGGCGAGCCGCAGTCTCAGTCTCAGTCTGCGGCCGATTTGCCGCCGAGGAAACAAGAAGTAGTAATGCGCCCGGTCGCGCATTATTATTACAGACAAGGCCAGAGGATGACACTTTTGGCAGAGAGCAGCACAGGGCCAATTGTGCGCGGCGCCAACAATGGAGCCGCAGCTAAGGGTCGGCCGCAGTTCGCAGGCCCGCGCGGCTCCATGTCACCCGAGCTCCAGTTGCCAATTTGGACTCTCTTTCTTCTTTCGGGCACTTGTTGCTTCAGCTGGCCGTTCGGGGGGACTAGCTTGGGGGCGCGGCGGGCGAGAAACAAACAAACAGGTGTCCTGGTCTGTGTGGGCGCGCCAAATTGCGCCTCAGTGACACAGAGTTTCCGAGCGAGAAGGCGAGCTGGAAGGCGAGCGAGAAGCGAGAAGCGAGAAGACGAAAAGGTCGCCAGTCACGACGGGCGATTGTTGTCATCCTAAGCTCGGGGCAGAGCTTGGGGGCAGAGCTTAGGATGGGCGGCAAATCGATCGAGCCAAAGGGGCAAGAGAGAGGCGCACGCAACTGCCTTTGGGCACAGCGCGCACTTGGATCCAACTCAGTTCGGTGCGCGCCGATGACAGTGTGCGGCGCAGTTTGCGTGTCGCCAAGCAAAAAGTGTGCACTTTACAATGCACTCTTCTCTGCACTTTGCACTGCACTTTGCAGGGCACTCTTCATTGCGCACTCCTCTGCATGCAGTTGCGCGCGGCCCGAAGCTCGTCCCTTGTGGCTGGCAGCTCGCCGCACGCTGGCCCACAAATGCAACAAGCGCCGAGCTCTCGCATTTCCCAATGGCTAGAGACTGAAATCCGCCGCAGACTGTCTCAATAGTTGCCCAACAGCTGCCCTCCGCCGCCCGCCAACTCGGCCAACTGAAACTCCGCTCCCACTGAGCCGGAGACAGTCCTCGGCCTGCTTGTCGCCAAGCTGCCCGCTCCAATGCCAAGGCGCCCAGATTTGTCTCCCCGCCTGTTATTATGTCTCAGTTTTGGCTCTTCTTTGGCTCTTCTTTGCCTCTTCTTCTCCTTCTTCTTCTTGGCTTCTTCTTCATCTTCTTCGGCCGGGGGCGTTCTTGTTGGTTCTCCTAATGTCCATTTCGTGCCACCAAGCTCCGAGCTTCTCAAGAACTAAGCCGCCAGTCCCACTCTCTAGCCAGAACAGTCTCTGGCCACACTCTTCCCCTAGACTGTTGGCCGCCGAGAGCTCGAGTTGCGTGCGAACGGCCGCCCATTGTTGGCTAGATTTTGCATCACAAAGGCCCCATTGTGTCGGCCTGTCGCGAGCTCAAGAGCGCCGGCCGCTCGTGCCTTGGTGGTCGGCGCACATTTGTCCCATTTGTCCACTCGCCTGGCCACAGTCTCGCGGCCAAGCGAGCTGGCCAGCAACGCCCGCAAGCAGCCAAGCTCGCCGGCAACTGCCAATCGCGCTGCGTCCAACTTAAGGCCGCGTGGGGCGCCTGCACGCCGGCCAAAGATCGTCGGGCGCCACTCATCAGGTGCAACTCGAAGCGGGGCGACTAAATGGGTGACAAATGAGCGCGCGGCGCTCCGCTTGGCCGCCCAAGCGCGCAGGCCCGCCGCTCGGCCTTCCTCAACGCCTAATCGGATCTGCCCGCCGCTAAGCGTGAAATATGGCCCCCAGCTCGCCCAGTCTGCGCCCAAATTCGCCCACGAGAACTCGCCTCGCTTAAAATCTCCCCAACAGGCCCCAAAAGCGAACCTAAAAGCGCCAAAGACTACCCAAAGGGGACGAGAATTTCTCCTCTCGGCCGCAACTTCGGGACCTCGGGCATGCCACGCCCACCTGTGCGAGCGGGTCATTCTGTCCCGCGCGTGCGGCCAGCGAACGCGCAGCCGCTGGACGCGCCGCGAACGTACAATGCACACTGCACGCGTCCCGCAGGCCCGAATTCGATCGCTTCGGCGAGCCCATTTCGGGCCCAAATGCACTCCAATGGACTGTGATCGACTTGGGGACGCTCAAATGCAGCCAAATGCGCTCGGCGGCCTCGGATGCACGCGAATCGAGCGGCGCCAGCGCGGCGTTGCGTGTGTTTGGTTCAATTTGGCCCCGCCCTCGAGGCAGACTGTTTGCGCTTGTCGGCTGGAATGGAGCTCGTTTGCCGGCGGCCCATGTTGCCGGCGGACGAGCAACAGGATGATTTATTCGGACGATATGTTTTCGGCGCTCGTCGTCACTTAATTGGCCGGCTGGAAGGTCGCCGGCGGTGGCTGGAGAGTGGCGAGCGGCGAATCAACAGGCGCGTGTGTCCAATTTCAGGCCGGCCAGAGGCGAGCGCACGAGCGAGCGCGCCCCAAACTCCGGCCGGACACGAGCTCACGAGCGGCAGCGGCAAGCCCCACGCGAAAGACACTCGCCGGACGGGCCAGATTGGAGCCCGAGCCTGTCCTTAGGGGGGAGGCTCGTGGCCGGCATCCTGCGCGCCCACTTTTGTCTCTATAAATTGGAAATGGCCGCCGCCGAGCGGAAAGGGCGGCCGCGTGGGGCCAGCTCAGTCGAGAGTGCGGCGCGTGAGTTATGGGCGCCGGCGAGTGGCCCATAACCAGCAGCCTGCAACTGGCCTATGTTTTGCCGCATGAGAAGGGGGCGCACTGTGCTTTCCCCCGCGGGCGAGCACCATCAAGCGCAGTGAAGGGGGGGCGCAGCGCACAGTCTGCGGCGCGCAGAAGTGAACACCTCGCGTGCAGAGTGCAGCGAACTATGCGCACTGTGCGCGGTGTTCAATGTTCGCCGCTCACAATTGCTGCGCCCCCCACTCCAGTTGCGCGCTCGCCCGCAGTCTGTGTTTACATGCTAAACTTTAGATGCCACTGACTGCCGCAGACTGTCTCCGGTGGCCTGGGCGCTCTCAGTGCGCCGGAAGCGAGCAAGTGGCCCGCGCGAGGGGTCAAGCGAGACGGTTTGCGGGCCTTGGTGGGCGGTGGCGAGGAGGGCGCGCAGTGGGCGCAAATGGAACGCGACGAGCGGCGGCAGATCGTCTCTGGGCAGATCGTCTCTGGGCAGATCGTCTCTCTCTCTGGGGCGGGTTTCTGGCCAAGTGGTGCGGCTCACAGAGCCACAGAGATGGTCTGTTTTGATTTGATTGCGCCTGCGTTCAAAGCGGCGCTTTTGGACGGGCCGCATTTGGCTACTTTCAGCTACTTTTGCCCGCCTCTCGACGCCTTTTAGGGCGCCTCTTTTTGCCCCCCGAGCTCGTCAGCGATCGTTTGCGTTGGGCGCTTAGCGCTGAGCTTCGGGCGGCCGCTTTGTGGCCCAGATCGGAATGGCGCAACACGCTGAGAGGGCAGCCCTTTGGTGTGTGTGTCTCGTTGGGGCGCCCAAAGCACGTCGTTGGGCGAGAAATCAATTGGGCTTTGCGCAAATGGCAACAAGCGCACATTGCCGCCCACAGTTGTCGTCGCGCAATGGGCCCAAACGCAGGCCTGTTGCCAGTGGCGAGCAGCAAGCAGCAAGCAGCGAGGAGAAAGCAGAGAGCAGCGAGCAAAAAGCCGCAGCTTAGGAGGCGCCGCTTTGGGGCCATTTTGATTATCGAGCGTGGCGAGTTGAGCAGAGCACACACTCGCGTTTGGCTCCAGTTTGCCACAGGCCCAAAGTGTTTGGCCAGAGCGAGTTGGGCTTGGATTTAAAGTGGAATCGATCGCACTCTTAGGCCTGCCAGGCGAGCGCTCGTCTCAGTTTCCACTTTTATTATTTCTATTTCCATTTTTGTCTTCATTTTTCTCTCCAGCGCCCATCTCGAGCTCACAGACAGTCGCCCATCGACAGTCGGCGGGCGACGAGAGATGAGAGATGAGAGATGAGAGACAACAACAACAACAACAACATCGAGCACGAGGACAAGGGACAAAAGTTGCCTTCTGGGCGGCAAATAAAAACAAAGTTCTGCCCACTTTGGGCCAGTTGTTGGCGAAAGTGCCATTGCATTGCGCAGTTTCCAGCCGCCAGTTTAAAGGCGAAGCGCCGCAGACTGTGTGCGGCCGGCCGGCAAGTGCACTTGGCTGTGCGAAAAGTGTGCACAAAAGTGGCGCACAACTGTGTGCTGTGTCGCCCCACAAGCAGCCAGACGCGACTAATTGTGTGCGCCCGCAAGTCTGTCTCTCACAGTGCACAAACTGGGCCCTTTTGGGCGCAGTTCACTTGCACGAGTTGCGCGCTTTCGATTCGGCGCGGCCTCGTTCCCATGCGCAAAAGAGAGAGAGAGAGACCGTCTCTACAGACTGTGTGCGGCACTGCGGCCCCTCACAGCCTTGCGTAAACAAATACGCCCAGAGACTAGGGCGTATTGTTTCTGAGCGCGCCTGTTTCCTCTCAGGGGGGCCAAGGTGCGTCCGGCGGCCACTCTATAGCGCCCAGTGGCCGCCTTCAACTGTGTGCGGCCAGTCTGCGGCTCGAGGAGCTCGGCTGCTCGCCAATGGAGGACATTCCAGTGCGCCGGGAAGCTGCGGGCCGACCTTGCGAGCGGCGCTCTTGAGGCGCGAGGACAACACGGCAGAACAATGCAAATTGCGCCCCATTTGCCCGCCGCAAAGCCCTTCAAGCTGCAAGCTTCCAGTCCTAAGCATCAGAGACCAACTGCGGCGGCAGCCAAGTGGCAGAGGAAGAATGCGCCAACAAATGGGACGAAGTGAGCAGAGGCGAAAAGAAGACACTTGTCATGTGTCTTCTTCTTCTTTTTCTTCTTCTTCGGCTGCCTCCTCTCAAGATGCGCTCCATCATCATTGCGCTCAAGTGTCCTCCTTTCGGCTCCTTTCCGTTGCTGCGTGGGCTTAGCTTTGGCTTAGCTCTGCCCCAGAGCAAAGTGCGCGCTCGCGACAGCCCAAAAATGGACTGCTCGCCGGCCGGCCGGCCAGTGCTTGGCAGTGGGCAGTTTGCGCCAGTTGGCACCTTAGCTGCGGCCGCGCAGCTGCAACTGTGGCAACAAATGTGGACCACTTGTTGTTGTCGCGTGCAAACACACTCGAGGCGCGCGCCACTCCGAATTCTTCGCCCAATTCCAGCCCAATTCTCATTCGAACTGCCGCTTTTGGCCGCCGAGGACAACCTGCGGCCAAAAGGCGGCGAAAAGTGGCGAAAAAAATGGAAATTCCCAGCGAAAAATGGGCAAATTTGTCTCCGGCCGCCGAGGACTGTCTGCGGCGCGCCCGACCTTTTCACAAATTGCGGCCCGCGCGGGCCGCCTCTACCCACATCTCCACAGTTCGCTCGCTGCCCGCAGCCACGCCCCCTCGCTCGTTTCGGGCAATTCTGATGCAGACTTCACTAAAAGCGTCCCAGAAGGGCAGAGGGCGGCCTTTCTGCTTGGATTTTGCGTTGGGCCGGCCGGCGCTTGTCTGAAGCAGAGCTCGGGGGGGGGGAGCAAAATGGGCCGGCGAGCGAGCCCCGCGGGAGCCAAGTGTCGCGGTCGGCGTCCTTTGTTGTCGGCCGGCTGGAGGAGGCAAAATGGTGGCCGAATGGTTGCCGAATGGTCGCAAAATGGTCGCAAAATGGCGCCGCCTCTAAACGTCGGCCCAATCGAACGAGGAGCGCCGATAAGCTGCGCCTGTTGCGTGGCCTCTGCCCAACCTGAAGCTCAGCCTGAAGCTCAGCCTCGAGCTCAAGTTGAAGCCAAAGCCAAGGACAAAAAGGCGCCCCCTCCCGCGCGGGACACTCTGCGGCCGCCCGACAACTGGCCCACCTTTCATCTGGGCGACAAAAGGCGAGCGAAAGGCGCCACAGTGGCGGCCAGAACAAGGGCTCCTTAGGCTCGCGGGCGGCTCATTGTTAGGGAAAAAAGATGGCCAAAAGGCGAGTGTCTAAAAGGCGAAAAGAGTGTCTGGCGCTGGACAACGATTGGCCGCGCGCCCATTTGGTGCATTTAATCGAGTTAATCTGTCGGGCTGCTCCTAAGCGTCTGGAGAGCCAAGTGGACCACTTCCACTTGGGCTCTCCAGAGTGAGTCTGTGCTCTTGAGAGTTTGCCTCCGAGACTCGCTCTTCGCCCGCAGGACTGTCTTCGCGACAGCTGCTTGTCGTCGTGGTGCGCGTGTGTCTCGCGCGGCTTGCCGGCCAGTGTGTGCGTGCGTCCAGCCTCGACTGTGTGCACTTGTTGTGCCGCGTGGCATTCGATTGGCTGTTTGGCGTGGCCTTTGGCTCGCCTTTGGCCCAACGATTGCGCGCCGACAATCGAGCTTTGGCCGCCGGAGACAGTCTTCGAGGGGCAGTTTTGGGCGAAACGCAAATTTCGAATCCACTTGGCCCGCAGCTTAGCTGAGGCGAAGTGCGCGCTTTCCGAAGCTTGCGAGTGCGCCGCTCGCAAAGCACTGCAAGCGCACTGGCGGAGAACTTTGCAGTTTGCCCCGCAGAGCAACGCTAACAGTCTGCGGCGCACACTCTCCACTGGCTTGCACTGCTCGCTCACTGCCTTGCACTGAAGGCCGCGCAACGGGCGACACTTGAGCGCGCTAAATCATCAATAATTTTCCTCCACAGCCAATGATTCATCGTTTCAACGAACGCGCGTGCCCAAACTATATGGCCGCCCGCAGGAGACTAGCTTCCAGAGACTAGCTTTCGGCGACTAGCTTTCATAGACTACCTTTGAGAGACTACCTTTGAGAGACTATCTGCGGCAAACTAGCAACAGACTACCTGCAACTCACTAGCAAGAGACTGGCTGCGGCCAAGAGCAACAGGCCCTAATTGTCCTCCACCTGCTGCTCCAACAGACGCCTGTCCTTAGGGCCAGTCGCCCGCAGCCTCGTCGCAAGTCGCAAGTTGCAAGTGGCCGATCGCAATTCCAATTGCAATTGCAATTCCAATTCGGGACTCCAATTGGCCATTCTCAATTCTCAATTCGCGGCTCTCAACTGGCACTTCTCCATTGGCACTTCTTCATTCTTGCCTCTTCATTGGCCACTCGCAGCTCTTCACTCGCAGCTCGCAACTCCCAATTCGACGCGCCCAACTCGAAGGCGCCCCCAAAGTCGCCGCCTGCCACGCTCGCCCCCCGGCGACTGTCTCGCCGCCACTGGCCGATTATTGATCGCCGTCTCAGCGCTCTTCTACTTCGGCGAAGAAGAAGAGCTCTTCTTGTACTAGAGCACAGGAGAGCAGAAAAGGGCACTCCAGCTCGCAGGCCGCAGGTCACCCCGCTTGGCCCAAAGCAGCGCCGATCGATCTTCAGCGCCGCCGAGCTCGACTGTGCCGGCCAGACTGCGCCAAGACTCCACAGACCGACTCCCGTGGCCTATGGCGCCGCGCGTGCCGCCCACTCGCTCTAGACAGTCTTTACCGCCTTCGAGGCACTGCTTCCGGTTGGTTTGCGTCGGAGGCGCCGCCTCTGGCAGTTGCGAGCGCCAGAAGGCCGCTTTCTGCCGCCTGGCCGGTTGCAACTGGCAGCTATAGAGCGGCCAGTCGCAATTGGCGGGATGCGGGCGCCACGCCCCCGCGCGAGTTGCGGGCCGAGTGCGGGCGGCGAGCAGTGCGCGCGGAGGGCGGGGGCGCTTGGGCGTTAGTGCGCAGGCGCGGCGAGAGGCAGAGGATGGAAAGAGGAGCGAGTGCGCGTGCGCGATGAGCGCGCTCTCAGCTGCCTGCCGGCGCCAGAGACTGGCTGTGCGGACTGGGCGAGTGTCGCAGGCGGCCGGCCGGCAGGCAGTCTCTGGATGGGCGCGCGACGTCGGGCGAGCTGTGTCGCGTGTCGCGCAAGCCGCACGACAAAGGCGACACAGTGGCCCGCCGTTTGGCACAGGCGCCGTTTGGGCACAGGCGACAGCGCGCAGGCGCTGGCGACACGCGCGCCCAGGCCTGCCAGTCTCCCCCCCTCAAGAAGAGCAGCTCAGCTCTGGCGCAGCTCAGCCTCCACGATTGGCGCGCTGGATCATGGCCAGTTGGCCGTCACTGTGTCGCCTGTCTCTGAGAGTGGCCGAGCAATCCGAGTGGCAAGTTGAGGCAAGTCAAAGCAAGTCGAGGCAGCAGACAAAAGCAGCCAAAAGCAGAGCCAAGAACAGGCCTCAAGCCACAAGCACTAGTTGGCGCCCCACGAGTGTCGTGCCGGCGGAGATAGTTGCTGCTTCTGGCCACTGTGTTCGCACTGCGCCACACGAGCAGTGCCAGTTGATTAAGAGTCGCGCCTGCGTCCAATCCAAGTCCAATATCAACTGGAGACAAGAAGCGACAAGAAGCCACTTGGCCACTCACTGCAACTTGTGCCACTCTCAACCAGCGGCCCTTAGCTCCACTTTGCTGTTTGACTTTTGCGCGGCCCCAAAATTTGAGAGTTCCTCAGGCGGCAAAGAGCCTCATCTTGCAGAACAAGAACAAGAAGAAGAAGAAGAAGTGAATCTGCGACGAGCTGTATTCAGTTTCAATTCCAGAACAAGCAAGAACACACAGTTGCCAGTCACAGTGGCTCCTTAGTCTAAGCTAAACCGCACCTAACAAGCCGCAACTAAACAAGACAGAGACAAACTGGGCCCGCACACAACAACGCACTCAGAGACAGTCAGCAGAGACAGTCAGTCGTCAGCAGAGACACACAGACAGACAGACAGACGAGCCAAAATTGGCCAAGCTAGTCTCCAAGACGAGCTCAAGTGAAGCTCAAGGCAGGCGACAAGGCGACACCTTGGGGCTGCGAGCTCAGGTTTCAGGCGAGCGAGTGATTGGCGAAAAGTGGAGAAGAAGTTTGCTGAAAATTGGAGAAGAAATCTGCTGAAAATTTGCGAAAAATTGTTGTAAATTGGCAAAAAATCGGCAAAAATTGGCCAAAATCTGCAAGACGAGCCGCAGACAAGCACGAGCGCGCAGAGACAGCCAAACGATGAGCCAGCAAAGTCGCGCGCAACAGCCACAAGCTCCGGTTGACATCAGCTAAGGTGCGGCAAGAAGCACGCAAGGCAGTGTCAAGCGAGCTCGAGAGAAGCGCCAAAAGAGTGTCAAGCGAGCGCCAAAAGAGTGTCAAGCGAGCACTGAAAGAGCATCGAAAGAAGGCAGAAAGAACGCCAAAAAGAAGCTCAAAAGAGTGTCAAAAGGAGGCGAAGAGAACGCGAGTTGCCCGGCGGGAAAAGAGTGCCAAATTGAACAGAGGCCTATATGCAAGGCCGAATTGGAGAGAGTGACTTTGCGGCAAATTTTTAGGCAAATTTTTTCGCAAATTTCATATAAAGTTGAATTAAATTTGATCTAAAGTTGATCAAAATTCGAATTGCGAACTTGTGAACAGGAGCCGAAGCTAGTTAAAGGCGAGAAGCGGCAAGCAGTGAAGAGGTAAGCAAGAATTAAGCAAACAGGAAGAGACCTACAGACTCACTGACAGTCATGGACACGAGCGACGCGTTCAGTCCAGAGCCGGACAACCTAAGTGTGGCCTCGGGGCAGCTTGGGCGTCCGGCGGCCAAGCGGCTGCACACGAACATTTTGAACCAGCTGACGACAAATCCAACAACTGGCAAGAAGCGCGTCAAGTGCAACGTGTGTCTGAAAACCTTCTGTGATAAGGGCGCGCTGAAGATCCACTTCAGCGCCGTGCATTTGCGCGAGATGCACCGATGCACAGTGGCCGGTTGCGAGATGACGTTCAGCTCGCGCCGCTCCAGAAACAGACACTCGTCCAACCCAAATCCAAAGTTGCACATGCCAAACGCGCGCCGCAAGTTCAACCCGCACGACGGCCGAACGGCCAACCCATTTCCGCCCAACATCTTCGAACACCACCGAGACGTCGAGTCGCTCGCTCAGGCCACCGTGCAACAGATGCAAATGCTCAACCTCGCCCCAAGCAGCCTGGCGGCCGCCGCCGCAGCCGCCGCCACTTCCGCCTCGGGCTCCACTTCCGGCGGCTCAGGAGGCGCCGCCCAGAGGCTGGAGCTTGTGGGGGGCGTGGCTGGGGAATGCGACCAGCAGGAGGGACTAGGTTGCGAGCAGCAAGAGGGACTAGGTGGCGAGCTGCTTGAGGTGCAGGAGGAGGTCCAGTTGGAGGCGCTTGGGACTGGCCACGAGCCGGCGGGCAAGTTCGCGCGCCTCCAGCTCAACGGGCCAGTGCAGCTGAGCGGCTCGAGTCACGCCTCGAGCTCGGCGGGCTGCTCGTCGGCCTCGAGCTCCGCCTCGAGCTCGCCCGCCTCCTGCAGCTCCGCCTCGAGCTCGGCGGGCTCGTCGCGCTCGCCAAGCCCGGCGCGCGCCCCCAGCGAGCTCGCCGCGGCCGCCCCTCAGGCGCGCGCGCACAAACAGGCCCACGAGCGCGCCCAGCTCGAGCACCAGCAGCTCATGGGGGCGCACCTGAGCTCCAGCGCGAGCTCGCCAAGCGCGCGCAGCTCCTCCAGCTCCTCAGGCTCGGCCGCGGCCTCGCCCAGCCGCACGCTCAGCCACACCTCCAGCCTCGAGCACCACCTCAGACAGCTCGGCCAGCAGCAAGCTCACCAAGCTCAGCAAGCTCACCAGCAGCAGGCCCAAACGGCCAGACACAGTCTCAAGGCGCTGCACGAGCAGGCGACGAAACGCGAACCGGAAGCGGAAGTGGAGGTGGCACTTGAGGGAGGCGGCAAGACGCACAGAGCGCGAGGGGAGAAGGCGCGGCGCGAGCGCAACAAGCAGCAGCAGCAGCAGTCTGGCGCAGTCTCGAGACACAGCCTCAAGCAGGCGCGCAAGTCCAGCCTCGGCCACGCCCACAAACACCAGAAACTCGCCGGCCTTTTGGGGCCCGCGGACAGCCTGGCGCCGCACCTGCTCCAGGCGGCCCATCTGGCTCCTCTGGGCGCGCTCGGCCCCCAGCTGGCCGCCTCGAGACGCGCGCCGCCCGCCCAGCAGCTGGGCGTGGCCTCGTCGCTGCTCAAACGTTTGTCGCCGCGCTCGCCCCACTCGCCCGGCGCACACTCCACCTCGAGCTCCTCGTCGGCGCGCTCCGGCGTCCAGGTGAAGTGCGCGCGCACCGGAAGTGCCGGGCCGCGCGACCCACTCGCTGGAACGCCGCTGGCCAGCTGCTTGCCTGGCGGCCCGCAGACGCCCACGCTTCCGCTTCCGCTGGCCAAGCTAGGCGCCACTTCCGGCGCGAGCTCGGCGGCCGCGGCGGCGGCGGCGGCTGCTGCACTGGCCGCCCAGCTGGGCCAGCAGCAGCAGCAACAGTTGCTGCTCGAGCAACTGCAACAGCAGCAACAACTGATGCTCTTCCTCCAGCAACACCAGGCGCACAACCCGCAGGGGGCGGCCCCACCCGCCCAAGGCGGTCATGGGGCCGCGCTGGCCGCCGGCCTCGCTCAGTTGCAGCAGCTGCAGTCGCTGGCCGCCGCCTCCGGCCAACAGTCGCCCCACGCGCCGCTCCAGCCGCACAACTCGCTCGGCTCGCCCACCTCCCTGCTGCCCCCCGCGGCCAGTCCCCAGGGCGGGCTCGCGGCCACGCCCACCCAAGGCCAGCCCGCGGGATGCGCCACGCCCACCAACCTGCAGGCCCAATTTGAGGCTCTGCAGCGCCAGTTGCAACAGTCTCAGTTGCAGTCTCAGTCTCAGCAGTCTCAGCAGCAGCAGCAGCACAACCAGATGGATCTCATGAGCGCCCTAACGAACGCAATGTCGCACCAGCAACAACAGCAACAGCAACAACTCCACCAAACTTCGCAACCGCAACCACCGCAACAGCAGCAACAGTCGCCCTCACAGCAGCAGCAGCAGACGCCCAATCTGCTGGCCGCCCTGCAGCAGATGCAGCAAATGCAACAGATGCAACAAATGCGGCAGCAGCAGCAGCAACAACAGCAACAACAACAAAGCAATCCGCTGGCCCAACTGCAACAGCAACTCCTCATGCAGCAACACCAGCAAGACCCCAGCGGCCTCCTCGCGCTGCTGCCCAACCTCCAGCAGCAGCAACAGCAACAGACTCAAGCGCCGCCACAGCCGCCCAGCCAGCAGGCCACTTCCGCTTCCGGTGGCGCTGGAGCTGGAGGGGCGCTGCTGAACGAGCTGCTGCTCATGCTGCTGGGCCAGCAGCAGCAGCAACAGTCTGTGGGCGCGCAGCAGCAGGCGCAGTCGGCGCAGCACCAGCGAGCCACCAGCCAGGCGCGCCAGTGATTAGATATTATCTATTAGATGTGAGCTATTATCTATTAGATATAAGCTATGAGCTGCCTGTAAGCTATAAGCGTGGGTGCAAAAGTGCCAAAAGTGGAGTTCCACGACTTGCAAGACTTGCGAGACTTGCGAGACTTGCAAGACTTCAGAGACTTATAAGCTAATTAGAGCTGGTTGCAACCAATTGTTGCAGCTTAGCGCAGGAATCTCAGCGCGCCCCAGCCGCTTTTGCGCGGGGCCGCACACGCTCACAGACGTCCCAGAGGCGCCCCCAGACGCACACTCGAGTGCGCCCCCAACGCGCCTCAGGACGCCGCCCCTCAGGCTCGCCGGCCGAGCTGCTCGAGCGGCCGGAAGTGAGAGAGAGCAGCCCACAAATGGGCCACTTCCGCCCGAGGGGCACCCACAAATCAGATTGCCAAATTGATCGGTCGGAGGGCGAGCTGCGCCAGACGAGGGCAGAGAGGCGAGGCCGCAAAGGTGCGCTTCTCTCCAGCTCGTCCTGCCGGCTTCCTGCGCCGCCCGAACCGAAAGGGAAAGGATTAAAGTTTTCATTATTGATTAATTATTGCAAAAAACTTTCGAGAATTTTGAATTTATTTTCGATACGTTTCCATTTCGGCTCCTTTTTGGCCCCCTTTTCGGCCCCCAATCGTCAGTCTTCGGGTCGTTCTTGGCCAAAATGCAGCCCTGTTTACATCACTTTGGCCTTCCTGCAGTTTAGCGTTCCTGCAGTTTAGCTTTCCTGCAGTTCGGCCCAAGTGCAACTGCCAATTGCACGCAGTCCAACCTTGATACTTTTCGCCTCGACACGAAGAGCGTCTCCAAGCTCAACAGTCTCTTGCGCTCACTTCTCGCTAGTTTGGCTCAATCGCCGGCGGCCAATCGCAAACACAAAGCGCCACGCACGCCACTCCTTAGCCACTCTCTATGGACTGGAACTCTATGGACTCGCAACGATTGGAGGCGTGTCCAGCGTGTCAATTGGGGGCCAATCGAAAAGGGCCAGAGAGCAGAGGAGGCCGACGGAGAAGGAGCAAGATGAAGTCAACTTCGAGCAAGGCCCGAGGGCGAGGCCAGCCGATCAATCTTGGGCGCGTGTTTGCTCTGTGGCGAGCGAGAGAGACTGGCGCTCGGCCGAGAGCTAGTCTCTAGTTGTGGACACGAAGCTCGAGCGGCACGCAATCAGCGCTCGCAATTCGGATTGGCCTCCGATTGCAGTTGAGCTGGCCGCTCATTCGTGCGCACTTTGCACTGAGCCCAATTGGGCAAAAAACTGCAAGTTTCTTCTTGGAAGTTTCTCGCCAACTCTCCACAGACTGTTATCGCCAACGAGCTGCCGATTGCAATGATGGCCAATCCGCAATTCGCAATTGGCCAAAAGGCCTCAGAACGAGCCAGTCTCTGTCTCTGGCTCATTCGCTTGCTTTCTTCCTTCAGCTCGTCCAGCTTCAAGTCCATTCAATTGGCGCCTCCATTGATCTGCGCTGTTTCTCTCTGGCCAGCCACAGACAATCAGCGGCTACCTGTTGCTCGATTGGACTCCATTCGGAGCGTGCCAAGTGCCAAGTGGCGAGTGGCCAGTGGCGAGTGCCAAGTGCAAGCAGAGCTACAGAACTGAAATGAGCGCCAAACTTCCACTTGCAGCATTGGTCTCGCTCGAGCGCGATAATAACCAGCAGGCATAATGGAAAGAGTAGTAATAACAACAACAACAACAACAACAACAACAATAATAATAATAATAATAAACGCAATCATCGCCGCCCTCATCACAAACGGGCGCCCCTCGGCCATTGCTGCTCTTTTCTCTGCTCGTCTGTCTGTCTGTCTGTTTGTTTGTTTGTCTGTTTGTGTGTCTGTTTGGCTGCCGGCCAGTGTCCATTTGCGGCCAGTTCTCTGCTCTGATGGACTTGCTTACCTTAGGCCCAAAAGAAAAGTTGCTCGAATCAGTTGCTCGAGCTAAGGGCAAATTCCGCCTCGGCCAAAACGGTGAAGACACATCAACATAATTGACTTAGACCACAAGCAACACTTGCAACTGGCCAGCCGAAAAGTGCGAGAAAAAGGGCGCCACTTTTGGCTCCTCTGCCCTTTTCGTTCTTCGTCTTTTCCTCTTTTCCTCTTTCATCTTTTTTCTTTCGCCTTTGGCTCGTCCTCAGCTCGCCACTAGCTCGTCTTGAGCTCATTTCTGGCCGCCCCTTAGCTCTGTTCGTGCTCTGTGGCCAATCGAGCTTTGCACACAAGCGCAAACTTGGCCACTTCTTGGCCATTTCTCAGCCACTTCTTCGCCCTCTGCTCGCCCACAACCAAAGCAGCAAAGCAGCAAACAAGCAAAACGCCAAACCAGAGCCAGCCCTTAGGAGGCGCCCAAGGAGCTGGCTCGTCTCTGCTTCTGGCGGCCTCTCTCTCTCTATCTGTTTCTCTCTTCCGCCGGCGCGCCCACCGTGCTCGATGGCCATTTAGTGTCGACACGAAAGAGCCACAAGCCACAAGCAAGAAGCTAATAGCCAGCAGACACTAGAGACTAGCTCCACAGACTAACTCGCCTCTTTGGTGCCCTTCTGATGGGCACCAAGTGGCCAACTGGCTGGATAAAATGGTGCCAAAATGGTGGCAAAATGCACGCTCGCTGGCCTGCTGGAGAGTGTCTCTCTTTGTGGGCTAACCTTTGGCGCCTTTTCTCTTCCAAGCGAGCGAGCAACTCTCTCTTTTGTTGTCGCTTCTCTCTCGCTCAATGGAATTTGTTTGCGCCTCCTTTCATTTGGCTCTCTCTCTCTCTCTCTCTCTATCCTAGTCTGTTGCTCCTTCAAAAAGCATCTTCACCAAGTCATCTGGTCATCCACATGACCATTTCCAGTCGAGCAAATGAACGAGCTCGCCAACACGCAGCAGAAACCAAAGCTAACCACTGGCCGAGCTAGTCCTCGGGACTCGCGCGCACACAAACTTTGCTCCGGCGAACTTTTTCCCCCTCAGAAAAGACAGACTAGACTAGAGTGTCTCTTCTGCTCCTGCAGCTTAGCTTCCCGACCAAGCGGGACTGCCACGCCCCCTCGAGAGTTGGAGGGCGTGGCTGGCGGGCTAAGGAAAGACAATTGGAATTTGCGTTTGGAGCGGTCATTTTGGAGCCGATTTCAAGCCGATTTGAAGCTGGTTTGCATCCATTTTGGAGCGCCATTTTGCCACCATTGGGCCGGCAATGAATGTGACTGATGAACTGGCCGCGAGGGGCAAGTGTGTGCGGGAAAAGAGCGCCCACAAATAGAGAAGCCCTTTTGGCATTAAGTGGCGCTGGTTTGGGGCGCAACAAGTAGTTGTTGTCGTTGCAGTTGGACATTAATCGGGCGCAACAGAGAGAGAGAAAGAGAGAGATTTAGAGTTGAGCTTTGCAGTTTGCAGTTTTAGTTGAGCATTGAGAGAAAAAGGGGCGCGCGTAACTGGAGAGCGCATTCTCTCAACTTTGTCTTCCCTTAGGTTTGGGCTTTGTGCTTGCTTGAGGTTGTTTCTTGCTTAGTTTGGTCGCTGTTTCTGTTGCGAGAAATAAGCAGCACAAAGACGAGGGAGAATAAAAAGCAAATTGTTGTCCATTTCAGCCAAAGTCAAGTGATTGGCCGGCGAGTGTGACATTTATTGTCTGCGCGTTGCATTCGCTCACATTTGCCCATCAGAAAGCTGAAGACTAACTCTCTGCCGCTCCTTAGCCTTAGCTCTCCACTGCAAAGGAGGCCCCAAACTGCAGAGCCAAAGAGGCGCCGTTTGGCATCATTTGGGGCCCAAGTTTGCGGCAAGAAGCAAGAAGCAAGAAGCGAGGAGCGAGAAGCAACGTTTCGCTTGGGAAAAGAGTGGAGATTACTTTTAGCACTTTTTCTCCACTTCTTCTCTCCACTTCTTCTCCCAATTCTTCAATTCTGCCTCCTTCTTGTCCACTTCTCTTGACCAATTCTCCTCCACTTCTTGTCCACTCGCTGCGGCCAATCGCTGGCCTCTGGGAGGCTTGTCTCTGGCCGAGACGAGCAAACGTTTGCCGTGGACAAGGAGCAACGAGGAGCAGCGTGCAGGAATCGCCAAATGACATCGCATCGAATGCATAAAAACAATGCCGCCCAGTTGGTCTCTTTGGCTGGCCGGCGTTTTGTTTGGAGGCAACAAATTGGGCAAGAGAAGAAGGCGAAACAGTGGCCCCACTTGAGGGGAAAAATGTGGCCAAGAATGTGCACGAATTGCGGCAGACTGAGTTTGGGACTGGAACTGAGTTTGAGATAGAGACTGAGTTTGGGACTGAGTTTAAGACTGGGACTGGAACTGAGACTGTGTATTCAAATTGGGCGAACTTGACTCTGCGCTGGTTTGGCGCGCGCAACTCGCTGCACTTGGCCTATGCTTCAAGTTCGCCTGAGCCCAAAGTTCGCCCGCAGAGCTAAGCCGAAAGTTCGCTCGCAGAGCTGAGCTGAGTGCGCGCAACTCAGTCCAGCTCAGCTCAGTCCAGCTCAGCTCGCCTCAAATGAAACCAAATGAGCCAGTCCTAAGTCCCAAGTCCCAAGCCCTAAGGGCCCCCAACTGCAGGCCCGCGCGCGTCCCATTTTATTGTTTGCCTTCCCGCCGACGTGCAAGTGGCCGCCGCTCTCTGTTGCGCCGGCTCACCAGCGCCCATTGCGCCCAAGTGTCCCCGCGCGGCGCGGGCCGAGCTGAGCTGAGAGTGGGCCGAGCAGCACATGGCCGCCGTTCTCACGCCCACCCGCGAGACTTGCGCCCACTCCTCAGGCTGAGGGCGCCTCTCGGGGGCCCCGAGCAGCAGCGGAGGACAGTGGGCGGCGTCCAGTGGGCGTCCTGGACACTTGTTGGCGCGTTCGAGCGGCGCAAACTGCATTCATTTAGGGCCGGCGAGCTGGCCGAGCTTGTGACACGCGCGGCCGGCTGAGTGTGGCGCGCAAGGCCGGCCAGCCGGCAACAAGCTCGAGCTCTCGAATGGCTGGAGAACTATAGTGGGCCGAGTGACAAGGCAGACACTCGTCGGGGGCTTTTCCATTTGAGAGTTCCTTCGCGCAACCATTTCGCTTGACAGGAGAACAAAACGAGGAGCAGAAAAAGTTGGGGAGTAAATTTCAATCTGCCTTCAAGTTGGAGCGCAACCCTTGAAGTTGATAATAAATATCAAGAACGAGAAGAGCCGCCAGCTTGACAAAGCCCAATCGAGGGAGTGTGTCCTGTTTTGTTCTGCCCTTTGGGCTTGCCTTCCTCTTGGGTTCGCCTGTTGCTCGTCTCTGGCTGCTTGCTGCTTCTTGCTTGTTGCTTGGGCGCCGCAAGCCGCAAGTCACAGTCTACAGTCTACAGTTTACAGTCCAAACACTGCACACTACAGTCTACAGTGCACAGCTTGGCTGCCAGCCACAGTCTACGGCGCAGAGAAAGGCCAGAGCCAAGCGGCAGCAAAGAGAAAACAGGTGCAAGGCAAGTCGGCGGCGCAAAATGACGACACAAAGACGACACAGAAGAAGAGATTCGCTTTGGGCCAGATTGGATCGCGCGCGCTTGGAGTGCGCCAAGTGGATTTGAGTGGCTCCTTCGGCTCCTCTTGGGCTTTTCGGGCTTCTTAGGTTGGCCCGCATTGAGGAGTGTGCATTTTGGGCCGCAGTGTGCACTAAGGACTAGACAGTGTGCAGTGCTCAATGTTCGCTCGTCCCTCTGCCTTCTGCTCTGCGTCCAAGTTCGCCGCTCTGTCCTCTGCACTGCTAACTCCCAGCCCTCAGCTCTGGGCTTTGGCTCTGGCTGATCTGCGCTGCTCTGCGCAACCAAAGCCGCCCGTTCGCCGGCCGCAGATAATGGCAAAAGTGGTGGGGGCGCGCGGGGGAAGCAGCGGCCGGTTAGCCTGGGAGGAGTGGGCGAAAAGGGGAAAGAGAGACTGGGATTTCAAGCCGCAGAGTGTCTGTGGTGCGCAGAGTGCAGGCGAACGTCGAATGTCGAATCTCGAATGGATTGCATTGGACTGCAATGCAGTCCAATGGAGTGCAGTGCAGTGCAGCCCAATGCAGTGCAGCCCAATGCAGTGCAGCCCCCACAGCTAAGGGCCGGCTGCTGTCGCGTGTCGTTCCTTGTCGCCTGTCAAATGTCTCCGCTCGTCAAACTTGTTGCCTTTTTTAGCTCCCCAAAGAAGCGCCGTGTGTGTGCGGGGCTGCCTATACGCAAAGTGGCGCCACTGCCACAGACCAGCCCGAGCGGGAAGACAAAAAGCTCGCCCAACAGGCAAACGAGACGAGCAGAACGCCCATCGAACATCGAGCATCGAACATGGAACGTCGAACATGGAACGTCGAACGTCGAACAGTCGACAGAGAATTCCCATTTCCCATTTCGCCTCTGCCATTTCGCCTTCCGAGCGGCCAACCTGGACCCTCAACTTGGTTTCCGTCCGCCGCCAACTCGATTTCCAGCAGCCAGCCCTTAGCTGCGCCCACTTGGGCGCCCAGCAAGCCAGCCGGCAAGCAAGCAAGCAAGCCCAAGCCAAAGCCAAAGCAAAGGCCAGAGCGGCGCCACACACAGTCTGCAATGGGCCGGCCAGATTGGAGATTCCAAATTGGAGAGAAACACGCGCACCTTTGCCCTTTGGCCCTCCTCGCCTTTGGGCTCCATTGTGGCCGCCTTGAGGTTTGTGTGCGGCCTGTGTGTGGCCGCCTTTGTGTCTGCTTGCGAGAGAGAGAGAGACAGTCCCACGCCAGAGGACAGGTTTGCGAGTGTGTCTTGAGTGGATTGTCGTTTGTCGCTTGTCGCTTGTCAGGCCAAATCGAGTGGCGGGGAGCCAAATTGAGTAGAATGGAGCCAAATTGAGTGTGTCTGGCAGGCTGGCGCTCCAATGGGCTGAGATGGGCGCTGCTTTTGCCAAATTTGTGCCTGTTTGCGGCCCTTTTTGCGCCCTGTGGGCTTGACAAAGAGACTAGGAAAAGGCTGCTTGGCGACACACACACTTGCCTATAGTTTGGGGATTGTTTGCGCAAAGTTGGGGCGCTTCGTGGCGGCTTATTGCATTAGCATAATGTCAGCTTGTCGCCCGTTCAGCCAGTTCTGCCAGTTGGCAGTGCGCCGCTCACAGTCTGCGGCTTTTGTGTGGGCGCTCAATGCACACTGCGTGCCAAAAATATGGTCATAATCTTGCTCTGCGCAGATGCCGCATGAAGAAAAAGGAATGCGCGACACGAGGGCTGAATGCGAGTCGGGAAACGGGCGCGCCCCTCTGGTCTC